>Ga0070698_100000502_pt1 | contig 41556 bp, 39 predicted proteins | sample KBSK1502metaG_FD_65477 | JGI IMG/M metagenome (GOLD analysis project Ga0070698, IMG submission 65477) | Corn, switchgrass and miscanthus rhizosphere microbial communities from Kellogg Biological Station, Michigan, USA - KBS K1-50-2 metaG | ecosystem: Host-associated > Plants > Roots >...
GCTCCTGCGCCAGGACGACCGGATGCCGCAGGTCGTTGTTGAAAACGAATGTGCCGAGCCGCAACGTCGACGTGACAGCGGCCGCCACGCCCAGCGCGGAGATGGGTGCGAACTGATCGACGAGATGGTCGGACAGCATCACGGACGAGTACCCGAGCCGTTCGATCTCGCGGACGGTGTCGACAAACTCGGCGCGAGACGCCGTGCTGCGGATCCCGGCTGCGAATCGGAACGGTTTCATGTTCGCCAATCATGCCGCACCTCGTCGAGGCGTAGAGACGACGATGGGGAGGGCTTAAGCCCTCCCCATTGCAACTATCGCTTCACTAACTGATGCAGACGATCGCGAGAATCGTTCCAGTCCCTTGGTGCCCGGGATCGGGAGCATAGCCTGGATCATTCCGGACGACGACGAGCTCCTTGATGTCGCCCGAAATCACCGATCCGTTCTGGGTGACCTGGCTCGACACAATGATCCCCATCACGTCCGGAACGGTCGCCGGCGGTGGGGTCGAGTTACCAGGATCCGTCGTCCACTGCTGGCCGGGGCCGCAGGCAGGCGGAAGACCCAATGCATTGTCCTCGAATCCACTGAAGCCCTTCATCGACGCAGGTGGCGGGCCACCAGTCATCGGATTCAGCTGTGCCCACTGACTGCTCCACCACGTGACACTGTCGCCGGGCAGTGGATTCCTGGTGCCCGTGGGCGCCAGGTCCCCAATCACGAAGGTAGCTCCATTGCTGGTTGGGAAAGCGAAGACGATCAGCTGGCATTTGACCGCAGTCATGCTGCCGCCGATGTCGTTGATGGTCGTGGTGACCGTGAACGTACCCGTCGATGAGTAGGTGTGACTACCGCTGACGGCGTATGGCACAATCCCCGGGCCGCCGGCGATGGTACCGCCTGAGCTCGTGCTGTCACCCCAGTTGATGGTCGCGGTGAAGTCGCTCGGGGTGCCGGTAGTGCTGCTGTCATTGAATTTGGCCGTCGATCCAACGAACGTCTGGGTGCTCACCGGCGGCGCCGTACTGGCTGGCGCCGTCGCGGTCGCGGGTGTCGGGCACGTGGACGTGAGTGGGGCGTCGGCCACGTTCGCCGTCGAGGTGGCATCGGCCGTGTTCGAGCTGTCACTGTCGGTGACGTGTACAGCGACCGTGTAGGTCCCCTCCTCCGCGTAGGTGTGCGTACCGCTCACGCTGTACGGCCCGCCGTTGGGTCCGCTTAGAGGGACCACAGACGGTGCGGTCATGTCGCCCCAATCGATGGTGGCCTTGTACTCGACAGCCATATCATTGGGATCGCCATCCTTGACGGTTGCCACCGTCGCGGTTTGGGGCTGACCTTCCGTCGCACTGAAGGTGGTGCCCGTCGCCGAGATCGGCGCGTCGCCCATCCAGGTCTTGGTTGCCGTTGCGCAGATCTGGTTACCGGTGCTGCCCGTGATGCAGCCCTGGATGGTATCGGTGCCCGCCGTTCCGTTATTGGTGTACGTGAAGGACACCTGGCCGTTGGCGTCGGTCACGCACATGGTGCTGGCGCTGCAGGTGCCCGTCGCGCCCATGTCCGGGCCCATCGTGACACTAAAGGTGACCACGACACCTGGAGCGGGTTTGCCGTTGGTCGTCACGGTCGCCGTCACGGTGTGACTCGCTCCCGTCGGGTTCGTCGACGTCAGCGGGCTGAGCGTGATGACGGAAAGCGCCGCGGTCAGCTCGCCCTTGAGGCAGATCCCGAACAGCGTGTTTGACGGGGTGCCGGTAGTGAACTTGTGCTGCTGCGTCCCGCTCGCAATATCGAACTCATAGAAGTTCGACGTGCCGTAGTCGCCCGCCCAGAACGAGGTGCCGTTCGGGTCAAGGTTGAGCGAGAACCAGGTACCCTCTCCCATCGCGTTGTAGGTCTGCGTGACCACACCCAACGCGTTGTAGCGTTGCACGTTCACGTTATTCGCCAGCAGGACCCCGCCATCGGGGAGGATCCGTAGCGCGAATGCCCGACTCGCCGTGCCGGTGGCGAAGTTCGGCAGCGACATCCCGGTCGAGATCGAGACGCGCTTGATATCGGTGCCTTCCTGCGTGTAGAGGATCGTGTCCTGGTCGGCCGCGATGTCGAACCAGTCAACATTGGTGTTGATCACGGTCTTGATGAAGGTGCCGCTCGAGTCAAACTCGCGAATTCCGGCCCCCAGGTTTCCGACGAAGACGTGACCCGCCGCGTCGAACACGATGCTCTCCGGCGTTGAGAATCCCGAGCCGAACGACGACACCGTATGCGGGTCGCTCCCGTCGAACTTGTTCACCTGGTTGGTCGTGAACCACGTTCCGTAGAAATTGGCGGAAGAATCGAAGGCACAGCCGGTGGTAAATCCGCTGCTGGTGCTCACGCTGTCGATCAACGCCCCCGTGTTCTGGTCTCGGACCTGGTAGGTCCCGCTCGCGACTCCCAAAAAGACGTTGCCGAGGTTCCACGTGGCGGCCAGCGCCAGTTGCGGCGGCGCGGCGTACATGGAGGCGCCGAGGGCTGTCGCCAGCGCCACACCAAGGTGCGCGGCGCGTCTAAACGGCTTGAATTTTTCGAACATACCTTTCCCTCCGAAAATCCGTTCCGTGCGTTGTCAGTGCCGATGAGGCCAACCGCTGCACTCACACCTCCTGCCCCCTTACCGTCCGAATTAGGGAGGCTCACGCTGCGTCGTTAGATACACGCTGAGTATCTGGCAATGTGATATTCACCGGGGACTCAAATGTGCCTCAACGTGTCTCATCGTCTCTTCGGGAACGGCGTCCGAGAGGGCGACTGCCGGCGAAGGTTAGGCCGGCTGGCTCTCCCAATCGCCGGTGGAAGACCGGCTGAGTTCTTCCGCGAGCCCATGGACACCCCTCTTCAGGAGACGGTAAAGCGTGGCTCGGGAGACGGACAACCGTCTCGCGCCGCCCTTGCGGCTGCCGTTCGGCGACAGATACGTGAGTTCGATGGCCCGGTAGGCTGTGTCGAGCACCGATGGTGTGCGGGCGCGAACCTCGGCTAATCCCCGAAGAATCCTCTGACGGAGGGCGGCGGCTCGCGCCCCATCAGCCGCACCGTCGGGGACGCCCAGAAGTTCGGGCAAACGTGACCGCGCCATCCGTACGTCGTCGTTCCACTGCCGGAATGCAACCTGCAGCTCGTTCTCCAGCTCGGCCGGATCCGGCGGCCGGGGCGGCCGCCGCCCGTTCATGACCGCGTCCATCCACGGTTCGACCCCAATCTGGGAGAGATCCAACACGTAGCCGTCGACCGGGTAGTCGGGTCCCCAGGCTTGGTTCCGGGCGGCCGGGAGTCGCTCGAATCCGCAGGTCTCCAGCATCTGCTTGTAGGCGGGAACGAAGGTGGCACAAAGGTGGGTACCGCCTTTAGCAAACATGCTGGCGAGATCGCGAAGCAGCGCCGCCCGGATCACCCCCGGCATCTCTCCGGCGTACAGCATGTGGAGCAGATAAAAGATGTTGCTGGTGCCGGGTTCCAGTGGCAGAGCCGCCAGTTTTGTCGGACCCCAGAATGCATGAACCAGTGGGGCGTAAGCGGGGTGGGCGTCAAGGAGGGCAACGGTTTCCCGACAAACCGGGAGAATCGTGCTGAATCCGAGAACCTTGCCCTCCCGGCCGCGCGCCACCCGAAGACGGGTCGCCGAGCACTGGAGGATCGTCATGAGAAACTCGGCGTCTTCCTTGGGCCGCGTAAGCCGCGACATGTCGACGTCGGCTGGAAGCGAACGGCCGCTTCCGATCGAGAAAAGGCCTCCGATCTCGACGAGATCGGCGGGCTGGCCCGGCTGCACCATCACCTGACCCGGCTCCTCGGCGCAGAAGAACAACTGCTGGATGAGCGCATTCCCCCAGAGGAAGAGGCGGTCGGCGACCAGCCACTCGCGCTCGTCGCGCGGGGCGGAGCGGAGACGTTCTCGGTAAAACGCCAGCGCTCGGGTTCGCAAGTCGTTGTAGCGTTCCGGATTTCGCCACGCCAGGTCTTCGGCCAGCCATCGCCTCAGGTCTTCGTGCAACATCAGACCATGCGCGGTCGGACTCACGATCGACAGCTGGCAGAGCTTCGCAAAGGCGACACTGATGTCGGTCCGCCCCGTGATGGCCGCCAGCGTGGCCTCGTCAAACTGGCGAACCGCGACACAGGCCTCGATCAACTCTCGGAGCTGTGGATCCCTCACCTCGACAAGCAGGCGCTCCAGGAGTGAGCGGACGATCAGTCGCCACTCGGGGGCGCTCTCGAAATCATGGACGCCAAAGCGGAGTGAGAGGTCTGCCGCCAGAGAGAGGGCAAGCGGGCTGCTCCCCGCCGCACGAATAATCTCGTTGACCAAGTGGGGCTCGTCCAGGCCCCGACGGCGCAGGTACTCACGACTCTCTGAGGGGGAGAAGGCTCCAAGCCGAAGAGGCTGGATCAGCTTATGCCAGGACTCGTTTCCGCTCCACGGAAGCCCAAGTGGGTACCGGCCCGCAATCACGAGTCGGACACTCGTCATAAGTCGTGGCAGCAGTTCCGCTTGCACATAGTCGGTGAGATCTCCGAGTTGATCGAAGGTGTCGAGCAGGACGACCGAGCCGGTTCGATTGAGATGAGCCACGACGTCGCCCAGGTCATCGGTCACCGAGCCGTGCAAGGCGCTGAGTAGTCCACGAACCGTGGCGGGAAAGCCGGCTCCGTCCACGAGGGTCGCGGCCCTCCCTTCGCCGGCGGCAATCCGCTGAAATGTGCGCAGAAGCGCGCTCTTACCGACTCCGCTCGGACCGCTAACGTTCAGCACATCCGGGAAATCGGTGTCTCCGTGCAACCAACTGCGGAATGCACGCATCTCGGGCTCCCGCCCGACGAACAATTCCTCTTCGAGGCGGTTTACAACCTCAGCCAGGCTGCTGGCCGTCACCGTCGCCCCGCGTCTTTCGCATTTGCGCTGCTCGTCCTGTACACGACCGGGCGCGTACCCCGTTTTCCCGACAGCTAGACGCTAACTTTAGGCTAGTCCGCGCATGGTGGCAACACTTCGACCAAAGTTAACGGATAGTGATGAGCTCGCTCACAGACTGACTTTGAGGTTGTGAGGTCGCCGTGAGCCGGCTGGGGGTCACAAAGCCGGGTCACCGAGGCGTATATAGGACGACGGCATGGAGCACGCCGCCGACCCGGACCTGGTTCGGGACGCGAAGCGCGGTGACGAAGCGGCGTTCACCTCGCTGCTGCGGCCTCTGCTGGAACCTGCCTACCGGCTGGCGGCGGGCATGCTCCAGGACCGGCAACTCGCGGAAGACGCGGTCCAGGAGGCGGCAATGAAGGCGTGGCGGAAGTTCCACCAGCTGCGAGAGGGCACGGAGATGCGACCGTGGTTCTTTGGCATCGTCGCCAACGAGTGCCGGACGACGCGACGGGGCCGGTGGTGGCGTGTGCTGAAGATCGACGCCGAGCGACGCGGCGCTGAGGCCCCTGACGAGGAGGCCGTGCGCGGGGTCGACCTGCGAAACGCGCTGAAGCGACTACGCCCCGAGCAGCGCCTCGTGGTCGTGCTCTATTTCTACTTGGATCTCCCGCTCGAGGAGATCGCGACCATCGCCGGTGCGTCGTTTGCCGCGGTTCGCGGGCGACTCTACCGCGGCATTCGCGAGTTGAAAGCGGATTTTCCGATCACGGAGGCCCAGGCGTGAATCAGGAGGACGCTCTCCGAAGCGAAATTCACCAGGCGCTGGATCCGGTCACCACCCCGACGCCCGAGCTGCTGCCGGGAATCGTCCAGCGGCTCCGCCCGGTGTCGCGTCGCCGTCCCTACTTTGTCATCGGACAGGTCGCCGCCGTAGTCGGCATCCTGATCGTCGGCGCGGTCGTCTTATCGATACATCGATCTCGCGTCACGCCGGGACCTGTGACGACATCGCCGACCGCGCCGATCGTCGCCGGGCCGGGCGCCAACATCGCGTGGGTCACGAGTCAGACAACCAGCGGCGGTTTCTACAGCGGCGACATCGTGACAGGTATCGACCCGACCGGCCACGTGGTCGGGCGCATTAACGTGCGCGACGAGCTTCGATCGCCCGACGGGTCCCACCTGTATGCCCTGGTAGATGGCGGCGTCGACGTCTACAGCACGGTGGATGGCCACAAAGAGCAGACCATTCGCCTGGAGCCGGTCACCTTCGGGGAACCGATGTTGAGCGCCGATGGACGCTACCTGGCCGTGGTCGGCAGCTCACCTTCACCGCTGCAGCTGGTTGACCTATCGGCCGGCCAGTCCGTCGCATCGATCAACGTTGACTCACCGGCCTATGGCGTTCCCCTCATCGTCGGGGCGCATGCCGAGCACGTCTATGTCGTGGGCGCCACCATCGCGAAGTTCGCCTTCGACAGTGCCACGCTTCGGCTCGAACAGCGAACGACGGGCCATACACTGGCGTGCGACGGCCTGGTCCTCGGCGGTGCGAACTCCTCCGGTGGGCTGCCGTTCCGGGTACTTGCCGACGACCGCACGCTGGTTGCGTTCTGCCCATCGGATGGGCGCGTCACCTGGTTCGACCTGGTTGCGATGACGGTGACGCATGAGGTCGTCGTGCCTCAGAACAACCCCTTCTGGCTTTCTCCGGTCTTCTCGACAGACGGCAATACCCTATACCTGCACGAAGGGGGGACGGGCGCCCTCCACATGGTCGATCTGGTGCACCAGGCCATCAGGTCGACCAAGGTCGCCGCGGCCGACACCAACCCGCTGGCGTGGCTCGGATCACTGTTGGTCACCGAGGCTTACGCTGGCGGCATCCCCCGAACAACCGCGGTATCCCCGGACGGCAACTGGCTGTATGCGGTTGGGGGCTTCAGAGCGAGTGGCGTTACCGTCGTGCATCTGCCGGACCTGGGCGTAAAGGGTCGGTGGTTACCTGATGTCTCGCTCCACTCCGTCTGGGTTTCGGCCGACGGCCGGACGATCTACCTTCTCGAAAATGATGATCAGCTGCGCGTCCTTCGAACCGATGGTTCCGTCATCGCGAAGGTCGCTCTACCGGCAAACACCGACACCTTCATCGTGCCGACCATTCCATAGAGGGACGGGTTGCACGTTCCAGGGGGATGGTAGGTGCAACCCTCCATTTCGTCACGTCGTAACGCCGATGGGAGCCGGTGCCCGCAGCGCGATGCTTGCGACCTCGTCCCCATCCGAGTGGTGGAGAAAGGCGGTACCTCCGGCCACAGATACCCTTCTCCAGGACTCGGACTCCTCTGCGACTTCTGTGCCGGGTCTTGGGAAGTTTATTGCTCGGTTTGTTGCTCGACAACCCGGAAATTGCGTTCGCAAACAGACGTTCCCTTCACTGCGGCGTTGCGGCCACCCACGCCGCCCGCTAGCGACTCTTCGGCTACTTTCGTTTCGGCCGTGCCACCAGCTCACCGCCGCAGTTCGGGCAGATGCCATTCATGCCGGCGGCGCAGCTGGGACAGAAGGTACATTCGCGGCTACAGATCCGGGCCTCGCCGCCGGGCAGGAGCTCGGCTCCACACTTCTCGCACGAGGTCCTCATTTCAAGCGGCATGGTCGCGCGACCCGAGCCTTACGATCGCCGGAGTCGGCGGCGGGCCCGCTCGTATGCCTCTTCGCGGGCCGCATCGATGCGCGCGGCGTAGTCCTTGTCGCTTTCTCCGCGGCGTTGCGGCATCCGCGCCGGCCGCTTTGGATATCGGAACCGCTCCGACGTGCGGACGTAGCCAGGCCGCTTCTGATCCTTGATCTTGGCCAGGACGACTTGCGTCGCCTCACTGACCTTAGATCGCTTTCGAGCTTCCTGAAGGGCGCGCAGCTGCGGCATTCGGCGGCGATTCTAGCGTGTTAGCGTGTTTCGGCTAGGCGCGCTGCATGAACATCCAGCGGTGGCCTTCGAGGTCCTCGGCGCGGTAGCGCTTTCCGTACTCATCCATTTCGACGTCGGTGAGGATGGCGGCACCGCGTTGCTTCGCCTGCGCGAAATGGGCATCGACGTCTTCGACATAGACCAGCACGCCGTCGACGATGTATGGGACGGCCGACCATTTCTGGGCAGGCTCGCAGGCCTCTCGATGGCGCCGTGGCGCCTGGTAGTCAGGGGTCGGCGTGGCCAGCATGATCACGCCGTCGCCCGCCTGCATTTCGCCATGGCTGAGGCGGCCGTCCTTGCCGAGCATCCGCGTCCGCTCCTTGAAGCCGAACGCTGACGACAGCCAGTCCATCGCTTTCGGCCCATCTTCGTACGCGATCATCGGGATGACGTCGGGATAGTTCGTCGCCATTCGCGCTTCCTCCTACAGGTACCGGTGTTCCTTCTTGCGCGCCTTCTCGTACTCTCGCCGCGCCGCCTTGACCGCCTCGACGGTCGCCACCTCGGCGACCGGCACGTCCCACCAGCTCTCGTAGTCCGGCACTCCCTCGTAGCGATCGACTTCGATGCAGATGACCGACGTTCGCGTCGCCAGCCTGGCGCGCTCCAGTGCCCCGCGCAGCTCATCGACACTCCTGACCCGCACGGCATCGGCGCCCAGGCTGGCTGCATTCGCCGCCAGGTCGATCGGCAGAACCGCCCCCGGCGCCCTGTCGCTATCGAGCCCGATCGAACCATTCTTGCGGAACCGGAACTGTGTCCCGAAGCCGTCCGTTCCGAGCGACCGCGAGAGCCCGCCGATGGAATTGAAGCCGTGGTTGTCCACGAGCACGATGATCAGCTTGATCCCTTCCTGGACGGCGGTGACGATCTCGGTGCCGAGCATCAGGTAGGAACCGTCGCCCACCATGGCGAACACCTCGCGGTCGGGCGCGGCCATCTTTACGCCGAGCGCGCCGGCGATCTCATAGCCCATGCAGGAGTAGCCGTACTCGACGTGGTACTGCTTTGGATCGCGCGTCCGCCACAGCTTGTGCAGGTCGCCCGGCATCGAGCCGGCGGCACACACGACAACATCGCGGGGGCCCGCGGCTTCGTTGACCGCACCGATGACCTCGCTTTGCGCGGGCAGGGGCCCATGCCCAAGCTGGTACAGGCGATCGACCTCACGATCCCAGTCCTTGTTCAAGCGGGCGGCTAGATCGCGATACGAGGCGTCGACCGCGTAGCCGCGCAGCCGCGCACCCAGGGCCGCGATGCCGGCGCGGGCATCGCCGACCAGCGCCAGGCCGCTGTTCTTGTGGGCGTCGAAGTCGAGCACGTTGAGGTTGATGAAGTGCACGTGCGCACTGCCGAACACGGTGTGCGAGGCGGTCGTGAAGTCGCTCCAGCGGGTGCCGATCCCGATCACGACATCGGCCTCGCGCGCCAGGCGGTTCGCCGCCAGCGTGCCGGTCGCGCCGACGGCGCCCAGGTTCGATGGATGATCGTAGGGCAGCGATCCCTTGCCCGCCTGCGTCTCCCCCACCGGGATGCCGGTCATCTCGACGAGCTGGCGTAACGCGCCGGTGGCCTCCGAATAGATGACACCGCCGCCGGCGACGATCATCGGCCGGTCCGCGCCGTGAATCATGGCCGCCGCGCGGTCGAGCGCGCGGGAATCGGGCTCCGCCCTCGGCACGCTCCAGATCCGCTTCTCGAAGAAGGCCGGTGGATAGTCATAGGCTTCCGCCTGGACGTCCTGGGGGAGCGCAAACGTGACGGCTCCCGTCTCGGCCGGGTTGGTGAGGACACGCATCGCCTCCAGCGCCGACGGCACCAGCTGCTCGGGGCGGGTGATCCGGTCCCAGTAGCGGGAGACCGGCTGCAGGCAATCGTTCACCGAGGCGTCCCCGCGCCACGGCACTTCGAGCTGTTGCAGGACCGGATCCACCATTCGCGAAGCGAAGACATCGCCCGGCAGCAACAGGACCGGCAGCCGGTTGATGGTCGCCAGCGCCGCGCCAGTGACCATGTTGGTCGCGCCCGGTCCAATCGAGCTGGTGCAGACCATCGTCGACAGCCGGTTGCGCATCCGCGCGTAGCCGACCGCAGCGTGCACCATCGCCTGTTCGTTGCGGGCCTGATAGTACGTCAGGAGGTCGGGCTGTTCGAACAGCGCCTCGCCCACACCGGCCACGTTGCCGTGGCCGAAGATGCCAAAGCAGCCGTTGATGAAACGCTGCTCAACTCCGTCGCGCTCCGAGTACTGCGCCGCGAGGAACCGGACCAGGGCCTGCGCCATCGTCAAACGCGTCATCGTGTTCGCTTCTCGGCAACAATCGCGGCCGCGGCATCTACCGCCTGCGCCACGTCCCCATCCCGGGGATAGAGCAGCGTCCGCCCGGCCACCAGACCGCGCACCTGCGGGATCGCCATCGCGCGCCTCCAGCTGTCAAACGTCTCCGCCTGGTCCTCACCGGGGTCACCCCCGAGCAGCAGCGTCGGCAGGCTGGTCGCCCGCATCACCCGCTCCAGGTCATCGACCACGGGCAGCTTCAGCCACAAGTAGGCCGATGTGGTTCCCAATCCCGAGACGATGGCGATGGCGCGGATCAGCGAGTCGGCGTCGTCGCGGTTGTGGACGCGGCCCTCCTCGAGCTGGCTGGCGAAGACTTCGACCATGGCCGGCAGCTTGCGGGCGGAAAGCTCGTCGATCGCGTGCGCGCAGGAGGCCAGCGTCCGCAACGCATCGGGTTCGTCAGCGACGCGCACCATCATCTTGCCGCCGTCCAGACCGGCACTGACGATGCCATCCGCGGTGTACGCGGTGAAGCGGTCATCGAGCTCGAAGCGAAAGCCCGTCAGCCCGCCGCGGTTCATCGATCCAAAGACGACTTTGTTCTCCAGGGCGCCGAGCAACGCCAGGTCGTCGACAATGTCGGCCGTACCCAGGATGCCATCGACACCGGGCCGTTCCAGCGCCGTCAGCAGACGGTGCAGCAACTCGCCGCGGTCCGCCATCGCCATCGGGTCCGACCCGACCTTGAGCACACCGCGGGCTGGATGGTCCGCGGCCACCAGGAAGAGCGTCCCCCCACTCTGGCCATTCCCCGCAAGCGGGGGATCGGAATTTTGCTGGAGCAGCGGGCGGCGCCCGCGCTTGGCCAGCGCTTTCTGCACGGCGCCCGGATCGGTCGCTCGAATCTCGGTGAGGCGTGCCAGCAGCTCGTTGGCGGCGACGGTCACGTCCTCGAGTCTGCCACGACGGACATCTCGAAGGAATAGCGTTCGGCCGGGTAGACGTGCGAGCCGTATTCGACCGGCTGGCCGGCATCGTCGTAGCTGATCCGCCGCATGGTCAGCAGCGGCGCCCCGGTGGGGACCTTCAGCAGGCGCGCCTCCCGGCGCTGCGCGCTGCGCGCGCCGATCGATTGGGACGCCAAGCGCAGGTGGATCCCGTTCTGCCGCAGCAGCTGGTAGAGACCGGTGGACTTCAAGCCCTCCTCGGTCACCAGCTCCTCGAGCGCCAGCGGCACGAAGTTGCGCATCAGGGCAATCGGCTGCTCGCTGGCCAACCGCAATCGTTCGAAGTGCAGCACGCGGGTTCCCTTCGAGAGTTGCAGGCTGCCGGCGACATCCGCGGGCGCCGGCACGATTTCGTGGGCGAGGAGCCGTGTCGTGGGAGCCTGACCTGCCTCCCTTAGGTCATCGTAGAGGCTGCTGAGGCGCACCGGACGTCGCACGCGCACCGGAACCACCAGCGTGCCGATGCCATGGCGGCGGATTACCAAACCTCTGTTCGCGAGCAGGGCGATCGCGCGACGCACAGTCGGCCGGCTCACGCGCAGTTGCCGGGCGAGCTCGATTTCGTTCTCCAGGTGCGACCCCGACGAGAGGCGCCCCGAACGGATGTCCGTTTCCATGTTTTGGGCGAGCTGGTAATACAGCGGGACCGGGCTTTCCCGGTCGAGCACGGCGTCGGTACGTCCCCTCCGGGCCCCCATTTCCCTCACCTACTGCGGCCGCGGGCCACAGAAACCAGTTGTCATGACAACCTGACCACAATATTATAGAGGGGTTCGGCGCAAGAAAGGATCGCGGACTCGCGGGAAATCCCGGGAGTCTGACAACCTCGGAGGAGGAATGGGAATGCAGCGAATTAGCCGGCGGGAATTCGTCAAACGGACGGCGGTCACGAGTGCCGCGTTCACCTCGTTTCCGGCTCTGCTGGCCGCCTGCGGGGAGAGCACCGGAACGAACAAGGTGTCCAAGCTGGTCGTCGCCGCCGTCCAGGGCAACGAGGACGGTCCGCTAAAGAAGGTCGTGGGGAATTACAAGAGCGCGACCGGCATCGAGGTGCAGGTCGTCGAATTCCCGTACGCTGACCTCTTCACGAAACTGGTCACCACCTTCACGGCGAATGACTCGTCGTACGACCTGTGCATGATGGACGATCCGTGGATGCCGAAGTTTGGAACGATGAACGCGCTCCAGCCACTCGACTCGAATTTCGGATTCACGCGCGATTCGGACATTCCGACCGTGGTCTACGACGTGGGCACCTGGCCGCCACCGCATGGTCCGGTCCCGCCCACTGAACAGAGCAAGGCGCAACACCTCTACGGCATCACGATCGTCGGCAACGTCGAGATGTTCATGTATCGCAGCGACAAGTCCTCCGCGCCGACCAGCTGGACTGACGTGCTCAACAATGCGAAAACGTACAACGCCCCGAATTTCTACGGCTACGTCATCCGCGGCAAGGCGACCAACCCGGTGAGCAGTGACTCGCTCCCCATCCTCTGGTCCTTCGGTGGCAACATCTTCGACGACAACTGGAAGGTCCAGCTCGACTCGGCCGATTCCATCACGGCGGTGGACTTCCTCACCAGGAAGCTCAAGCAGTACGCGGAGCCGGGTGCCGAAAGTTTTGACGCCGCCGAGCGCTCGCAGGCGATGGCCACCGGAAAGGCGTACCAGTCCACCGTCTGGCCGGGTGAGATTACGGGCATCGTCGAGGACCCGAGCGTCAGCCAGGTCAAGGGCAAGGTCGCGTATATCCCGATTCCGCAGGGCCCCAGCGGGAAGGGCCTGGGGATGATGGGCAACTGGCTGCTCGGTATTCCCAAGGGCTCGAAGAACGGTTCCGCGGCGGCTGACTTCATCAAGTGGATGCTCAACACCACCAACATGCGCAACTACGTTGCCCAGGGCGGCATCCCGATCCGGAAGAGCATCCTCAACGACGCGTCGCTGGCGTCGGCGAACCCCTACTTCAAGGCACTGGCGGCCTCCTTTGACGCCGTTCCTAACTGGCGGCCACGCACTGACCAGTGGGGCGCCGTTGAAACGTCGTACGGGACGGCGATGAACGCCGCGGTGGCCGGCCTGGTGACCCCGCAGGCCGCCATGCAGAAGGCGGCGGGCGAAATCCGCACGCTGATGAAGGCCGCGAACTACCCGTCATAAGCGAACCCGCCTACATTTGACGATGTGAGCCGCCTGGTCGCCGAACTCCCGGTCCCCACCGGCACCGAGCCGGTGCGGTCCGGGCGGCGACGGCGCAACCGCCAGGAGCGGCTTGCCTACACGATCCTCCTGCCGGCGCTCGGCATCGTGTTCGTCATCGTGACGATCCCCTTCGTGATCGCGGTCTGGCAATCGGTCACGTTGGACGACGGCACGTTCGTCGGCTTCCGCAACTACACGAGGGCCTTGGGCAATCCCCTCTTCTTCGATGCGCTGCGCGCCACCGGGCTATACGCCTTGATCGTTCTCCCCAGCGAGATCCTCCTCGGCCTGAGCTTTGCGCTGCTGGTTCATCGCGCCGTCAAGCGCGCCGGGCTGCGGGCGACGCTCTACGTGCTGGCGGTGGTGCCGCTGGTCGTCCCGCCCGTCGCGGTGGGCGTGGTGGCCCGCCTGATCTATGCGCCCGGGTATGGCGTCCTCAACTACCTTCTCCAGGGCGCTGGCATCACGCACTCCGAGATCCAGTGGCTGGGGGTTCCTATCCTCGCCATGGGTTCGGTGGCGAGCGTCGACATCTGGCAATGGACGCCGTTCGTCTACCTCGTGCTCTTTGCCGGATTACAGACGGTCCCCAGGGAGTCCGTCGAGGCAGCGCAGGTTGACGGGGCCACCTGGTGGACGCAGTTCCGCTACATCGAGCTGCATTACTTGCGGCCGCTATTTCTCTTGATCCTGTTCTTTCGCATGGCCGACGTGCTCCGGGTCTTCGACCATGTGTACATCCTCACCGGCGGCGGCCCGGGAACAGCCACCCAGTTGCTCAGCCTCTACATCTACCGGATCGAGTTCAGATTTTTCGATGGAGGCCAGGCCGCGGCGCTCGCCGTGATGGTGCTGGTCACAATCAGCATTCTCTACTCGCTCGTGACGCGAGCCCTCCCTCTGGAGCGCGCCTGATGCGCAGCCGCGGCGCGGCCATCTGGGCCCGGATCATCCTGATCGTCGCCGGGCTCGGCGTCGCCGCTTTCCTCTACGCCTTCCCGCTCTACTGGCTGATTGCCACCTCGCTGAAAAGCAAAGCCGAGCTGTATCAGTCGATCACGCTCGTTCCCCAACACCCGACCCTGAACTCCTACGCCAGCGTCCTCTTCGACCGTGGCTTCTGGGTCTTGCTCAAGAACAGCGTGATCGTCTGCGCAGCAACGGTCCTGGTCACGCTGGCGATCGGGCTCGTGATCACCTACCCGATCACCCGCCTTTCCGTGCCCCCGCAGCTGCGCGTCGGCGTCCTCAACTGGGCGCTCTCGCTTCGCTTCCTTCCGCCTGTCGCTGTGGTCGTCCCGTATTTTGCGATCGTCCGCACGCTGCAGATCTACAACCAACCGATCGCGCTGATCGGCATCTACTCATTGTTCAATTTGCCCTTTGCCATCTGGATGCTGAAAGGCTTCCTCGCGGAGATCCCGATCGAGCTCGAGGAGGCCGCCCTCATCGATGGCGCGAACCGGTGGACCGCGTTCCGCCAGGTGCTGCTGCCACTCGCCACCCCCGGCCTGCTGGCTGCAGCGACGATCGTCTTTACGTTTGCCTGGAGCGAGTTTCTCTTCGCCCTGATCCTGACGGCAACGCCACAGTCGCAGACCTTCCCGGTCGGCGTCCAGGGATTGGTGACCCAGTTCGAGATCATCTGGAATGACATGGCGGCGTCCGGTGTGATCGCCATGTCCGTGCCGTTGTTGCTGATGGTGATCGCGCGCAAGTACATGGTGGCGGGGCTGACGTTTGGCGTGATCCGCGAAAAGTGACCGCGATCTACCTGAACGGGGCCACCCTCATGACCACGTCGACACAACGCGTGCTGGAGATTGCGCGTGAAACGGGCTATGTGGGAGTCGAGGCACGCGCCGAGCGCCTGCTGAAAGACGCGGCCGAGGTCCGCGCCACGGCCGACATGGTGCGACCAAGGGAAGTCCTGACGCTCAACGGCGTGGCGCTCACGGTTCGAGCCGACGGCAGGATGGACCGCAGGCTCATCGAGGACGACTTGAAACCCCGACTGCAGATCTGCCGGGACCTCGGCGCGCCGTACCTGCTAGCGATACCCCCGCGCGCGCCCGGGCTCGAAACCCGCCGGGCCATGCCAGCGACGCGCAATGCGCTCGAGCTCGCCCGCGATCGCGCCGACAGGCTGGGGATCCGTATTGCCTTCGAGTTCCTCGGCTTTAGCGATTGTCCGATCAACACGCCGGAAATTGCCACCGAGACGGTCGACGGCATCGACGGCATCGAGCTCGTGCTCGACTCCTGTCATTGGCATGCGAGTGGCAGCCAGCCCCTGAACGCGTTTCCGGTCGAGCGGCTCGCGCTGGTGCACCTGAACGACGCGCCCGACAAGCCGCCGCGGCAGATCGAGGACTCGGACCGGCTCCTGCCCGGCGAAGGGGTCATCCAACTCAAGGCCTTGATCGCCGGACTGAAGGCTCGCGGGTACACCGGACCGTGGAGCCTCGAGACCTTCAATCCAACGTACTGGAAACAGGACCCCGAAGCAATCGCCCGCCGCGGCCGCGAGGCGATCGAAGCGTTACTTGTTTGACTAACGAGATCAGGGGAGCACTTTGCCCAGGATGAGCTCCCGGTCAACGGGGCCGAAACTACGGGAGTCGCTGGAATGGTTCCGGTTGTCGCCCAGGACGAAGTACTGATTCGGTGGGATCAGCTGGTCCTGCCCCGACGCCGGCCACTGATTGTTATAGGTCCACTTCTCCGGCAGATACGACTCCTGCAGCACCTGGCCATTGATGTAGACCACGCCGTCGTTGATATGGATCCGCTCGCCGGGCAGCGCGATGATGCGCTTGATGAAGTCGCGGCTGGCCTCATCGGGCGGCTTGAAAAGAATGATGTCGCCGCGCTCCGGCGGGTGGTGCGTATAGACCTGCGTGTCGACGGACGCGATCTGCCCATCGCGCAGCGTCGGCGCCATGGCGTTCCCCAGGATATGAACGGATCGCCTGCCGACCAGCGGCTGGACGAATGCGGGCCACGCCCGCGTGTTCTGGAGAAGCACAAACACACCCACGCCCAGAGCGCCGGCCACCACGACGACCGCGACGACCAAGATCAGCAGCGATCGGCGCCTGGCCGGGGTGCCCATCTTCGACTGTCAATCTATCTCTTTGTTCAGCGCCCCCACCATGGCGTCGGGCGGCGGGGTGCGGCGGAGCCGTTGGGGATGGCGGGCCACCCGGAAGCGACGCGCGATCGGCACGAACAACTGCAACTCGATGCCTGCCACCAGGCAGGTCGTTGGGAGCCGGACGCCGACCCGCTCGACCCGCTGCAGGACCGTGCTGCGCCCGAGTTGGGATCAACCATCAGGCCGGACTCGTCGACGGCCTCGAACTGTGCGGCGGGGATTGTCTTCAACTCCGTCAGCAGGCTGTCGGGCCATCCCGCATCTTCCGTTCCGCTGAAGAACCAGTTGCTGCCGTTATCAGCCAGGATCAGGCCGTAGTGCTGCATGGCCAGCAGGATCACCTGCGCTTGGGCGCTGAAATGCGAGATGTCATATGTCGGCTTGAGCCGGAAGCGCCCGCCCATGGGCGGCAGCGACGGATTTGTCGCGGCGCCAGCCTGATGGCGGGCCGGCCAGAGGAAGCTCCTGTCGGTCTGCTGCGCCGTGAAGCGGATCGCGTGCGTGATGGCGCCGGCCTGCACCTCGTCCCAGCGCACTAACCCGGGAAAGATCGGCAGGCCGGCGGCGTCCGCCGAGGTCCAGCCGAGCGGGCGCAGCGCATCCGAACCGAGAGGGAAAATCGCACCCGACCCGGCGGTCCAGGTAGACCCGCTGCCTGATAGACCAAAGAGCTCGTAGAGCGTGCAGGTATCCCGGTTGATGATCAGCGCATGGTGGTCGCTGCCACTCTCAATGAGGGTGTCGGGGCCCAGGGGGTACGGGCCGGCGTCGCTCTCGCTCGCGTACAGAAAGGTCACCGACACTGTGGCGTGGGTGTTGTCGACAATGTTGTACGGGAACCCGTACGGCGGACCGCCGAAATCCGGGTGCAGGTTGGTCGTCGACGACGCCATCGAAGCCAGCCACTGCGCGCTTTGCCCCTGCACCGGCAACTTCGAGATGTCAGTGTTCCAGATGTTGTCCGCCGGAAAGACCTGGCAGTTCGTGGTCGGCGGAGCGGCTGCCGCGACCGGCAGGCTGAAGGCCAGCCCCACCGCCAGCGTGGCTATGGCAAGAAGCGAGATTCTCGCGGCCGTGCTGGCCATGGCTTTGAGTAAGACGCCTTGACTGCCAGCCGTCTATCACCGGGGAGTCACTGATTCATGACGACATGGCATTGGACGGATCTGACCTACGCCCGCGATCGTAGGGCGCGTCCGACCTGGACCGCCCGTAATTGTTGAAATAGGCGCCCAATAGCAAAATGTGGGAAACCAGGTAGAGCCAGCCAAGCAGCACCAGCGCAATCGCCAGCCCTCGGCCGAGCGTGCTGATCTCTGATGACAGACTGGAGTAGAGCGGGAAAGCCAGCGTCACGGCCTCGATGAGCACGGCGGCCAGCAACGCCCCCGGCAGTGCCTGTCGAAGCGGAACATGCGTGTTGGGCGCCGTGCGATAGATGAACGCGATCAAGAAGGTCATGACGATGCCGGCCGCCACCAGGCCGATGATCGGCGTTTTCGGCAAACTGTCGGTCAGGGTTTCAATCGCGACCAGGATGACAATGGTGCCGAGCAGCGCCGGGCTCAGCCGCAGCCCCATCAGACGCTGCTTGATCACGTGGCGTCCGGTCACTCCGTGCAGGGCGTTGAGCGCGCCACCGATGCACGAAAAGAGCGCCGAGCAACTCCACAGCATGGCCAGCAGGTAGAAGACCCCGAGCGTTTTGGGATGTTTGACCGCCGAGTAGATCAAGTGGCCGATGTCCGCGCGCGTGCCGACCGGGAATGCCTCGAGGATGATGTGCTCCACCTCGCGCGTCACCAGCTTCCCCGGCGAGGTGATTACGAGGAGCGCCACGAGTCCGAGCGTGATGGGGAAGATCGCGATGAAGGCGTTGAAGGCGATCGCGGGCGCGTAGTGGGGCGCCGGGCTATTCAGGTAGCCGACGACCCAGCGGATGGGGAGGCCCCAGCGGACCGCCGCATGCGCCGGAAGCTGGATGACGGGCTCGTGAGATGGGCTCGGCAGCACCGACCCGTAGAACCCGCGGGGACAAGAAAATTTGCGGAACGGCCGCCCACACGTTTGGGAGCTTTTAGCGCCTCGGAGCTAGCAGGCGTAATCGCGATCGAAAGAGCCCAGGAATTGCACCAGCGAAACGGGAGCGCCGGAAAAACTGTCGGTGCTGGCGCAATAGGTGGCGGCCTGCTGCGCCGTATATGTCCCGCTGGCAACCCAGTCGCTCGTCGCCCCGGTCACCGCGAGGTTGCCGACGATGGCCGACCACTGCGTCTTGTTGGAGTAAATCCCGATCGGGCCGGCCCCGTTATGGCTGAAGGTATCGATGATGCCCTGGAGCGTGTACTGGTTGAGCGTCAAGTCCGTGCAGGCCGTGCCGGGCTGACCGCACCAGCTGTTGGTGGTTTCGACGTCCAGCCACCAGCCGGCTGGACTGGTGATACCCTGGCCGCTCGCGTATCCGTAGTCCCCCGTGGCCTCGCTGCATCCGACCGCCCAGGCCGCTTTCTGCGCAGCGCTCCCGGAGATGGTTGCCGACTGCTGGCTGCAATTCAACATCGTATGGCTCGGATCCGTGTAGCTCGGGTCGTATCCCGTGTTGACATAGACGCCGGCCTGCGGCGCGTGGTTGTACTCATCGACCAAACAGGGATTCCCCGGATGTGCCGTCGACATGAAGGGGTACCCGGAATCGACCCCGATGATGCCGAAGCTGTAGCTCGGACGGTACCAGGTGCGAAGGGCGGACGATCCGCTCGATGGCGCATTCTGCACCGGCACGGACCACCAGGCGCCAGCGGCCGAGCTCGCCTGTCGCGGCGACGCGGTAGTTCGGGTGCTGACGAGCCGTGACGCAGCTTGCGGGCGCAGAACGGGCAATGCGGCCAGCGGCGAGAGGTTCGGATACCTCGTCCCGCATTGCGGGGAACCGATGTCATAGCCAACGCTCCCGCTCGCGTAGGCGAATGCGCCGACGTTGCCGAGCACCACGGCCGCTCCCGCTAGCGCCAGTGCGGCGGCCGGGACGCGCATCCGCTTGAACATCCCGGGCTTAGGTTACGCGAACACCTCGGTCCGCAGCCAGGCGAGCCCGGTCCCAGTGACCTTTGCCGTCACCAATGTGCCGCCCCCGAGCACGCGCTCGTAGAAGAGCTTCAGCTCGCGGGGACGAAATCGGTAGAACGGGTACGCGTCCGCCGCGGACGGGTCATACGGAAATCGAGCCGTATAGGCGCGCTTGGCTTGTTCCGCCGCCGCGCCGCTAATCGTGCCGGCCGTTCCGAACAGCTGGATGCCGCGATCGGGCCGGCCCCAGGTCTGGTGGGAATCAAAGATCGTGACAGCGGCGGAGGAATTGGCCAGCAGGTTGCGAGAATGGCGCGAGTCCGGATCGGAGATCCAGACGACGTCGAACCCTCCGCTCCGGGCGAAATACATGTGATTGATGTGCGCCCGGCCTCCAGGCCACACCGTTGCAAGGGCGCACAGGGGCGACGCATTCATCAGTCGGCGCGCAAGCCGCTCCAGCCGGTCGGACGAGAAGCGACGTGACCTCCGCTCAATCGTCACCCCATTAGTTTGCCTCGCTCGGATGCCTCGATGCCACGCCGCCGCCATCGAGTCCACCAGGCTGGATAATCTCCGACAGTGCAATACCTTGAGGCCGAGCGTCGCGAACTCCTTGGGTATAGCGCCGCGCCAATCCTGGATCAGGCCGCCGTGGTCCGCTACGCACTGGGCGACCGCTCCCTTGCGGGACAAATCCTGGCGCCGTTCCAGCCGGGGCGGTTCGAGAGGATCTGGTCCGATCTCAGCGGCCTGGCCAGACCGGCCCTCGCCCTCGAGATCCGGGACGGACCGGCTCATGGCCGAAGCAAGCTCGGCGGATTGCCTGACTTGCCCTCGGGAACTGATTGGCCACGACGCGGCGAGAAACCGCTAGCGTTCATCGGTCAGCTCGACCTCGCCGAGGTCCACGAGCATCTGCGAGACCCGGCTGTTCCGCCGGCCGGGTTGCTGAGTTTCTTCTCTGAAGCGGATCGGTGGACCTCGGGCGGCTCGCCGGAGGACCGGGGAGCCTGGCGCGTGCTCCTGCTTGATGGTCCGTTTTCTCGACAGTCACCTCCGGAACTCGCGCCCGCGACGGCGCCCCCTGGATACGACCCCGCGACATGGGGCTTCGAGGAGGCCGGCGTGGTGTTCGCCCCTCGGATATCTCTCCCAGAGACGGAGCACGTCTTGCTCGAGCCTTTCGAAATGAGCGATGGCGACTGGGAGCCTTATGGCGCTCTAGTGGACGAACTGCGCAAGGCACATGGCCCACCGGAGCTGCGCGACGGTAGCAACCTGCCGGACCTCACCCAGTTCCTTGGCTATCCAGCCGAGATTCAGCATGACCCTTTCATGACAAGCCAGCTTGCCTTTCACGGTCTGGATCCGGGCACAGAGACTGAATGGGCGTCGGACGATGTCACGCGCCTTCTCAAAGCCCGCGCTCCATGGCGGCTGCTGCTCCAGGTCGACACCATCCCTGATATCGGCATGAATTGGGCCGATAACGGGCTGCTCTATTACTGCATCCGCGACGAGGACCTTCGTGCCCGCCAGTGCGACAACTCCTGGCTGATCATGGAAAGCCTCTGAGTTCGTCACCTGATCCTCCGCCCGGATTCGCATCCACAAACGGCTTCGGTCTGCTCTATGAATCTCCGCCGACCCTCGACTCGGAAACGCTGGTTGCTCGGCTCGCCACCAACTCGATCAGCATCGAGCGCGTGTCAGAACCGATCGCGGCCGCGGACTATGCCGCGGCACTCGAGCAGACATGGGAGCGAAGTACGGTTCGGACATCAGCAGCAAGCACGTTCAGCCCCTTGACCCGAAGGTCAGGACGAGCACCGATGAAATCGGTTGAGCTGCGGCTAACGGCCCCCTAGCACAACTGCGCCGCGACCGTTCCGGTCCCAGCATGGCCGGGGTCGGCGGCGAAACCCGGGTCGGTTTTTACGACCACAACGTGGACCGAATCCCCTGAGATTTTCGAGCCATCCGTCGATACCGTGGTTGCAACGGTCACGGCCATGTAGCTCGGTATCGTTACCGGCGGCCTAGCGCTGTTGCCCGGTCCAGTCGCCCAGGCGGTTCCACACGAGGGTGCGCTAGCTGGGGCATCGGCAAAGCCTTTGAACGCGTCTGGCGATGGGGCACCGCTGAGCGTATTCGCGGTCGCCCACTGTGCGCCCCAGAAGGTGACGGTCGTTCCGCTGGATGCGCTGCCGTCGCCGATTATGAAATTGCCGCCCTGAGAGAGGGCATAAACCAGAAGATGTGAGGTGGCGGTCGCACAGCTTCCGCCCACGTCGCAAATCTGGACTATCAGTGTATACGGCCCGAGACTCGCATACATGTGACTCGCCGAGACGTCGAACGCTGAACCATTCGCAGTGACTGCGCCGCTCGACGAGCTTTGGTCGCCCCAGTAGATCGACGTTGTGTAATCCGAAAGCGTCGCCTTCGGGTTGCCATCCGAAAAGCTTGCGAGGGTTCCGCTGAAGGGATTCAGGTTGTTGGCGTCCCGCCCGACTGCTGTCAGTGGGGCATCGGCAATGACCGCCGTGCTTGTGGCAGTCGTGGTGTTGAAGAGCGCCGTGTCGATGTCGCTGACCGAAACGGTGATAGTGTAGCTGCCTTCCTCGGCATAGACGTGCGAGCCGGTGACGTCAAAGGCGTCTGCTGCCGCATTGGCGCCGGTCACGCCATCGGTCGATTGGGAGCCGTCGCCCCAATCGATGGTCGCTGCGTACTGCGAGAAGGTGCCGGCGGGGTCGCCGTCAGTAAAGGTGGCCACCGTACCGGAGAACGCAAGCCCCTCCGTGCTGTTGACTGAAACGCCACTGGCGATCACTGGTGGGTCTGGCGAGACAGACGCGCCAGGGCCCGTGGTCGGCATTAATCCCGGTCCAGCCTTGCAAATTCCTTCACCGTCCGGTCCCGGTGCCGAACACCAGTTGACGAACTGCTGGAGCTGGGTGCCCGCAGCGGCATCCGCAGCCAGCTGGACGGTTTCGGTGCCCATCACATCGGGCGAGTGAACGCGGCCCGAAACAACGCTGAGCCGACAGAAGCCGGCACCATCGATCATGCCTGAAGTCTGGTAGCTGGAGGCGTTAAGGCCCTGGCACGCTGCGACCACGGTTCCGGACGGTGCCGTGGGCCTCACCTTGACCGACTCGCCAGCGCCGTAGCTGTTGCCCGACGCGGCCGAAACCGAGCAGGTGTCGAGCTGACCGGCCGACGCGCTGCCGTCTCCGTTTTGTCCGGTGCAATACCCGGTTGCAAACGGGAACGTTGGAGGTGGCGGGGGAGGAGGAGGGCCAGCCGTGATGGTCGCCCCAGGACCAGTGACTGCAACCTGGATTGACGAGCAGGGTGATCCACAGACCGTCGCAGACAGGATGACCGGCGCAGGCGTCTGGACGATTCCGGAGACACGAAAGTCGAGACGCCCGATTTGCGCACCCTGCGAAGCTCCATTCGGTAAAGGAAAAACGCAGCCCGTCGTCGCGACTGCGAGAGCTCCTGCGCAGAAGACTCCCAAACTCGCGGGGTAAACCAGGTTAAGCGTGACGTTGGAATTCACCGGGAGCCTGCCAAACTGCACGCTGATAACGCAGTTTTCCGTACCCCCGGGAAAGGCTGAACCGTTCGACGCGGAGCCCTGGCAATACGCTCCTAGGCCTGCGGCCAGACCCCCGCCGCTACCGCCGCCTGGAGGGCCGCCCTGACCGCCGCCAGGCGAGCCAGCGAGAACCGGAATGCTGAAAAAGGCAAGCAGGACCGCCGACAGAGCCGGAATCAGAACTCGCTTCACGAGAGCCTCCCTAACATCGAGCCGGCGCCGACACCTCAATCAAACAGGGATGAGGTCGCCGGTGTCAAGGAATCGGCAGGTATCGTTATCAACCACGCCAAGCACTCCACCCCTCCCTAGCGACGGGCTTCAAGCTGGCGCGCCTCCACCAGTAACTCAAGCGCTTCCTCACGCACCTTCCTCACGCGCCAGCCACCAGTGAGCTCGCTTGGCGATCTCCAAGCTCAGCTCGATGGCTTTCGTCTCTACTACAACCAGTCACGTCCCCACCGCGCCCTCGATGGGCGCACCCCCGTCCAAGCCTTCGCCGCCAGGGTCAAGGCCGGACCCGCTGCTGAGCTCGCTTCCGTCCAGTACCGCGTCCGTCACGACCACATCGACAAGACCGGCACGGTCACCCTGCGCTACCGCAGCCGGCTCCGACACATCCGCGTCGGAGCCGCGCACCGGCACAAACCCGTCCACATCTTCGTGGCTGGCACTCAGGTCCGGATCGTGACTGAGGAGGGCGAGCTCCTCCGCGCTCTGACCATCGACCCAACCCGCGACTACCAGCCACTCAACGGACGCTGGCCAGTCCATAATGTCTTGCGACAGGCGTCCGGCATCTCTTGAGACAGGACAATGGCTGGGGCGGTAGGATTCGAACCTACGTGTGGCGGATCCAAAGTCCGCTGCCTTACCACTTGGCGACGCCCCAATGGTTCCGGTTCGCCCACAGTATAGGGTCGCTCCGATGCCCCTACTCGACCCTCCCTCGCGACCCAGGGGAGGGCGATATGCAAAGAACGGGCCGGAGCGAGTCGGCCCGTTCGTGAACGCCCCGGACAGGGTTAACGCGGCATCGATGTGGTGATGTCGTGCCACAACTCGTGGACCGATTGCCCCAGCAAGGTCAGGGCACCGATCACGGTGAGACCGATCAGCATCAGGATCAGTCCATACTCGACGTAGGCCTGCCCCGCCTTGAGCGTGTTCACCGGGCCCCATGGTAGATGGGCATTGGCCGCCCGTCGATCCCCGAACGGCCGGTTTCGCTACGCATGCCTCAGGCCGCGGGCTCCTGCGGAATCCGTATCCAACCCTCGCGGATCCCGCGCGAAACGGCCTCCAGCTTTGAATGCACGTTGAGCTTGGACAGGATGTTCTGGACGTGGGTGCGGACGGTGTTCGGCGACAGCTTCAGGGTTTTCGCGACCGACTCGTTGTCGTGCCCCATCGAAAGCTCGCGCAGGACTTCCAGCTCACGCGGCGTGAGCGGCGTGGCCGGCCCCGGCGCATCCTTCTTTTGCAGGCCGCGCAACAGGCGAGCCAGCATGTAAGGCGCGATCAGCGCTTCCCCGCGGGCCGCGCTGCGCACCGCCTGTACCACCTGTGCCGCGGTTTCGTGCTTGCTCAAGTAGCCGGTGACGCCGGCCTGGATGGCCGACTGCAGGACCGACTCCTCTTCGTCGCTGGTCAGGATCACGACCTGGGTCTGGGGACGGCCCTTTTTGATGGCGGCGGCCGCCTCGATACCGGAGCCGTCCGGCATGTGCACGTCCAGCAGGACCACGTCCGGCCCGAGCGCCTGGGCCGCGTAGATCGCCTCCTGCACCGTCCCGCCCTTGCCGACCACCTCGATGTCGGCCTCCGTTCGGAGGATGGTCGCTAGGGCGTCGCAGAAGACGGCGTGGTCGTCGACGATGAGGACGCGGATGGCTGCCACACGGGTAGAACGAAGCTGAAGGTCGAGCCCTTGCCCCATTCGCTCTCGACCCCCATGTGGCCGCCATGCGCCTCGACGATCGAGCGGGTGATGAACAGGCCCAACCCGGACCCCCCGATGTTCATCGCGCGCTTGTCGAACAGGCGGGTGAACTTGTTGAAGAGCTTGGGGAGGTCCTCGGCCCGGATGCCGATCCCTTCGTCATGGACGGAAACCTTGGCCTCCCCCTCTTTGGTGGGCGCGGCGATCACGGCGATGTTGCCCCCTCGGGGCGAATACTTGACGGCGTTATTCAAAAGATTCAGGAGTGCCTGCTGCAACCGGCGGCGGTCGCCGCGGACCACCAGGCCCGGCTCGACGCGCACGCGCATCGGATAGCGACGCTGGTCAACGGGAAAGAGATCGACCACCTCCTTGACGAGGTCGGCCAGGTCGAGCCGATCGAAGTGGTAGCTGAACTGGTTGTTGTCGATCCGGTTGACCGCGGCGAAGTCCTGTACCAGGTCGGTCAGGCTGGCGGCGCTGCGGTGAATCCCATCGACCAGCGCGCTCCGGGTTTCCTGGTCGAGCCGGTGCTGCTGGGTCAGCAACGTTTCCGCCTGGGTCTTGATGCTGGCCAGCGGTGTCTGAAGCTCGTGCGCCACCATCGCGACGAAATCCGAGCGGACCTGGTCGATCTCCTCCAACCGCTCGACCCGTTCCTTTTCCAACGCCTCGCGGCGGCGGGTCTCGTCGAGCTGGGTAGCCCGTTCGATCGCGGTACGCAGCGCGCGGTCCAGGCGCGTCCGCACATCGCCGACCAGCAGGCCGGCAACGAGCGCGACGAACAGGAAAAGGAAAACGCGGCCTATCACGAAGCCGGGCGGGGGCGAAACCGTGGCGAAGCCAGTAAGACCTCCAATGACGACGTACAGCACCGCCACCACGATCGCGGTGGCGAGCGCGCCCGGAAGCCCGAGTCGAACGGCCGAGGCGATGATCAGCAGATAGAAGAGGAGAGAAAAATCGGTCGGCGCGCCGTACCCGCCGGAGAAATAGAGGATGCTGGTCGCGACCAGGAGGTCGATCCCGGTGGTGAGAAAGGCAAACCAGCGCCCGGGTTGGTAGCCCCGCACGAGGACCACCGACACCACCAGGTTGACCAGGCCCCAGCCGAAGAGGATGGTATCGACGACCAGGACGGAGGCCTGGGAGTTCCGGTTGCCGAAGTGATTGAGGATGACGGCGGCGGCCAGCACCACCCATCGCCCCACGACCGAAATCCGTTCCGCGCTGGCCATGACGGCCGAATGGCTGTCGCGGACGACGAGGGAGGAATCGCCGGTCGTAGGATCAGGGGCCGCCACGGCCCTATAACGCGCTCCCGGCTCCGGTCCAGCGATCGGCCGCCCATAGAATGCCGAGGAGCGCCCAGAACTCCAGGCTCAGGTCGTTCTTGAAAAAGGGTACGTCGACGAGGCCGTGGACGACCATGGCCACGAGCGCGAGCATGACCCCGAGGTCGTAGGGTCGCCAGGCCGCCGGGTGCCGGCGCCAGCCGCGCCATCCCAGGGTGAAGGCCCGGATGACCAGCCAGCCGAAAGCGGCGAGGCCGAGGAGCCCGGTCGTCGCCCAGAAGTTCAGCACGATGTTGTGCGGATAGATGACTTTCGGCAAGTCCTGCCAGAACGGGCCCATCGCCTGCTGGTAGTTGGAGAGCCCGATGCCCGGCACCAGATGGTGGCTCAGCATGCGCAGCGTCTGCCCCCAGATGCGGATCCGAAAGTCCAGCGTGTTGCCCTGCAGGGGATGCAGCTCATAAGCGATCCGCTGCCGGATGAGCGGAACCTGGCTGACCGCGAGGACCAGCAGGATGGCCCCCGGCACCAGGACCTTTGCCCAGCGATGGGAGACCGCGAGGCCGAGGCCGAGCACGGCGAGCGCCAGGTATCCGCCCCGGGAGAAGCTCAGCAGGCAGGCCGGAACCGCCACCGCGAGAAACAGGCCGCTGAGCCATCGCGGAGCGCGGCCTCGTCCGTGCACCAGGATGGCGGCGGCCATCGCGACCAGCGGAATGAGGTAGAGCGCCACCGCGTTGGCGGTTTGATAGATAACGACTGGCGGTGTGATGGCGAGATCGAGCACATGGTGCCGGACCGCATCCAGCACCACCGCCGCGTTGCTGACCGCCACGACCGTGCCGCCCGCGGCAAAACCGAGCAGGATCAGTGCGGCCCGCCGTGGTGTCGAGGCGACCGCGGCAAGGATCAGGAAGAAGGCGGCCGGTTCGAGGAAATAGGCTCGGAATAGCCCCAGCGCTCCCCGGTGATCACCCGACACCAGGACCGAGATGGCGCCGGCAATGATGAACAGGATCGCCGGGGCGGTGAGCGGGCCTCGCCATTCGATCGGCGAGCCCTCTTGAAGGGTCTCCACGGCAAAGACCGCAATGGTGGCGAGGATTGCCACCTCGAGTAACGTCGTGGGTAACGGTCCCACGTGCCAGCGGATCACGTAGGCCGGCGCGAGGGCGCCGGTCACGGTGGCGGCGAGCAACGAATAGCGGTACCGGCTCGCGGCCAACGGCGCCCCTATGGCTGCGCCGGCCCAGCGCGGGGTCATCGCCTCGTCAGACGTGCGCGATAATCCTATGAATCGCTCACCATGAGGCTGGTTTGACCGCAAGGGGGATCGGCTTCGACGCCCGCCTGATCGGGGCGCTTGGCATTGGTCGCTATATTAGCGGGCTGCTTCCGCAGCTGGCGCACCTTCTCGGCGACCGGCTGACCGTCGTCGCCAACCGCCAGGATGCTGCGATCGTCCGAGCGCTCATCGGTGGAACGTCCCACCTGATGACGATCAACGCGCAGCCCTATCGCCTGGCGGAACAGTCGGTGTTGCCGCTCACCCTGCTGCGCGCCGACCTGGCCCTGGTCCATTTCCCCCACTACAACCTGCCGCTGATCAAGCCGGGCCACTTCGTCGTCACCGTGCACGATCTCTTTCCGTTTCAGTTCCCCGAGATCCACTCCGGCCCGCTCCCCCGCCGCGTGAACCAGATGCTGATGCGCAACGCTGTCCGGCGCGCCGTGCGGGTCATCACCCCATCGCAGGCCACGGCGCTCGCCGTGAGGCAAAGCTTTCCTCGTTCGGCCGACCGGGTGCTGTCGATCCCGGAGGCCGCCGACGATCGCTTCACCAGCCGGCGCAACCCGGAGGCCGAGGCGGCCTGGCAGATGCGGCTGGGAATCCGCCCGCCCTATGTCTTCTACCTCGGTCAATGGAAGGCCTACAAGAACCTGCCGCTCTTGCTGGAGGCGTTCGCCCGAGTCCGACGCAGACATCCCAGCAGCCAGTTGGTCGTCGCCGGCGACGACCCGCGCCACCCCGAGGTGCGAGAGCGGGCGGCCGCGCTCCCCGAGGGATCCGTCGTCTTCCCGGGTCATCTCCCGGAAAGCGCCGTGCCCGACCTTTATCGCGGCGCGGCGCTCGTGGTGCTGCCCTCCCGCGCCGAGGGCTTCGGCCTGCCGGTGATCGAGGCGATGGCGTGCGGGGTGCCGGTGATCTGCAGCGATCTGCCGGTCCTCCGCGAGATCGCCGAGGGTGTGGCGCTTTTCTGTGACCCCAACGACCCGGCCGCGTTCGCCGATGCCATGGGGGCGGTGCTCGATGCGCCCAGCAACAGCAGCCGCCGCCAGCTCGGCATCGAGCGGGCCCGTACCTTCACCTGGGAGCGGGCCGCCCAGCAGACGGTGGCAGCCTACGAGACGGCGCTCGGGGTCCGGCTAGTAGGCCCGGCGCTGGAAGAATACCCGGGCCGCCGTCAGGATGAGGATTTTCAGGTCGAGCGCTAACGACCAGTTCTCCACGTAATAGATGTCATACATGGCCCGATCCGCGAAGGCCTCGCCGCCACGCAAATCGTTGACCTGCGCCCACCCCGTCAGGCCGGGCCGCACCTGGTGGCGCTCCAGGTAGCGCGGGATCTCTTCCGTAAAGCGCTCCACGAGGAAGATCGGCATCGGGCGCGGGCCGACCAGGCTCATGTCGCCCTTCAGAATGTTGAAGAGTTGAGGTAGCTCGTCCAGGCTGAGACGGCGCAAGACCCGACCCACCGGGGTGATGCGATCGTCGTCCGGGGTGGCGACGACGGGCCCGGTCTCGGCCTCAGCATCCGGGATCATCGACCGGAACTTGTAGACCGTAAAAGGCTTGTCGTACAGCCCGACCCGCGGCTGGCGGAAGAGGACCGGCCCTTTGGGCGAGGTCAGCTTGATGAGGATGGCGATGACGAGCATGAAGGGCGAGGCGATGACCAGGACGACGGCACTCGCGATGATGTCGATCACCCGCTTCAGCAGGGCGGCGGCTCCGCGAAGCCGGCTGCGGCGAATGCCGATCAGCGGTAGGCCGTCGATCGCATCGACCGCGGCGCGCGTGCTCATGACCTCGAGCAGGTCGGGGACCAGTTTGAACTCGGCCTGGAGGTCGTCGCAGGCTTTGACGAGGTGGAGGAGCTCGTCGTTGGTGGCGCCCGGCACCGCGAGGAAGACCTGGTCGACCCCCATCTGCGGGATCATTCGTCGAAGGTCCCCGATGCGACCCACCACCGGAGCCCCGGCGAAGCTGCTCCCCACCTCGAGCCGGTCGTCGAGGACGCCGCTGACCTGATATCCATACTGGGGGAACATGGCCATCCGCTGGATCAGCAGCTGGCTGCCGGTCCCGGTGCCGACCATCAGGACTCGTTCGGTGCCGATGCCGCGGCGGCGCAAGCGCGTCTCGTACTGCCGCAGCAGGTAGCGCTCGACCGTCATCAGGACACCGGCGATGACGACGGTGTAGACGAACGTGAGGCGCGAATATTCGAAGCCGCGATAGAGCGACATGCCGGCCAGCATCAGCATGCCGGCGAGCGCCAGCCCGCTGCCCATCGCGAAGAGCTGGTCGACCAGGGTCCGCCCGCGCCACGATCGGTATTGCTGGTTGACCGCCAGCGCGAAGAGGAACATGGCCGCCACCACCGGGATCGCCGCGACGTAGGGACCGAACGCGAGCGGCTCCTTGACCACCTGCGGGATGCGGTCCAGGTGATAGCGATATTCGTAGGCGAGGATGACCGCAACGCCGGCGAGCAGCGCGTCGCCGATAATGAGCGCCAGCGGCAGCCAGTTCGGACGGCGGAAGATGGCGGCCGGAACCGCGGTCGGTTTCCGAATCTGAACCGCCTGGCTCATTGCCTCAAGCGTACCCTCCCCGCCCGGCTCGGTCATCAGCGGCTCTTGACCCGTTCGGTCACACTGCGATGAGCCGTCATCTCCACCGAGTCATCCAACGGTTCCAAACGGGGAAGTCCGCGCCGCCGTAACGCTCTCGACAGCAAAAGGTCGGCGAGATGCGGGTTCTTCGGCAGCAGGGAACCGTGCAGGTAGGTTCCGAAGATGTTGCCCGAGGCCACCCCCTCGAACCCGTCTTCGCCATTGTTGCCCGCGCCCCGCAGAACCCGGCCGAGCGGCCGCAGCCCGGCGCCAAGATAGGTCTTGCCGCTGTGGTTTTCGAAGCCCACCAGGGTCGGCGGGGTTAGCCCCAGGTCGCTGGTCTCGATCACGATGTTGCCGATGTTGCGGCGCGCGCCCGGTACGGTATGCAGATCGACCAATCCCAGTCCCGGTAATTTCTTGCCGTCGGCGGTCACGTAGTACTCCCCGAGGAGCTGGTACCCGCCGCAGACCGCCAGCACCACCGCGCCGCCCTCGATCGCTTGGCGGATCGCCGTGACTTTGTGCTGGGCCGCGTCGCGAAACACCAGCTCCTGGTCCCGGTCCTGGCCGCCGCCCCAGAAGATCAAGTCGATGCCGGACAGATCAGGGGCCGGCCCTCGCCCGACGGCGTCGACGCTGACCGAAATTCCCCGCCACTCGGCGCGCTTTGTCAGGGTCAGGATGTTGCCCCGATCGCCGTAGATGTTCATCTCGTCGGCGTAGAGGTGCGCGATTCGAAGCGCGGGCTCACCCACAATTGGGTATGGTACGGCGGGTGGCCCGCCAGCTCATCTGCATCCCGACCTACAACGAGGCGAGCAACATCCTGCCACTGATCCAGCGGGTCCATGAGGCGGCACCGGACGCCGACGTGCTGGTCATCGACGACGCCTCGCCAGACGGAACCGGAGACCTGGTGCGCGACCGGATGCTGAAAGATGCCGGGCTCGAGATCATGGCGCGCCCAGCGAAGCTTGGACTCGGGACCGCCTACATGGCCGGCTTCGCCTACGGCCTCCAGCATGGCTACGGCAGCGTGCTGACCATGGACTCGGACTTCTCCCACCCACCCCATCGGATCCCGGCCCTGATCAACGCGGTCGAGGGCGGCGCGCATCTTTCGGTGGGCTCGCGCTACGTACCCGGCGGCGCCATCCAGGGCTGGGCGCCCGGCCGCCGTGTGCTCAGCGCCTCCGCCAACTTCGCGGCGCGGCAGCTCCTGCGGCTTCATACCCACGATTGCACCGGCGGCTTTCGCTGTTACAGTCTTCGGGCCCTGCAGTTCCTCGTGACCCAGCCGCTGCGATCGTCCGGATACTCGGCGCTGGTCGAGCTGCTCACCCGCTGCGAGCGCGCCGGCCTGACGATCGTCGAGGTCCCGATCACGTTCACCGATCGCACGATGGGCCACTCGAAAATCTCGCGCCAGGAAATCTTTCGTGCCATGCTCACCGTGATCCGGCTCGCTGGGCGCCGCTCGTGAGCCGCCGGCGCCTGATCCAGGCAGCGGTCCTGCTCGCGATGGGTGTGCTCATCCTCTATGGACTGCTGCGTACGGTCCATCCCGATCAGGTCGGCACCGCGATCCGCGGCGCCAACCCCGGATGGATCGCCATCGGACTTACGGGATACCTGGCCTTCATCGTGATCCGCGGCTGGCGCTGGCACGTCATTCTGCAGGCCTCCGCGCCGGCGGCGACGCTCGGTGACGCCACGGCCGTCACCGCCATCGGCTTCGCGCTCAACGCCGTGTCGCCCTTCAAGCTGGGCGAGCTCTTGCGGATCGGGGCGATCGCCCCCCGAGCTCGGATCGGCGTCGGGGAGGCAACGGCCACGGTCGTGGTCGAGCGCGTGCTCGACGTGCTCGCCTTGCTGCTGATCGCCGTGGCGGCAGCCGCGATCTCGGAGGGAGGCTCGAACAGCTTCGGACTCTGGAGCGGCGTGGTGGTGATCGCGCTGGCCTCGATCGCCATCGGCGTGGTCGCCTACCTGATGGTGAGCTATCCCCAAGCCACGCTGGCCGCGATCGGTCGAATCGCGGCGCGGCTACCCACGCGGGTGGGCGCGTTCGTCGACCGCTTCGCGGCCTCGGTCCTCAAAGGGCTCGCCTCGCTGCGCTCGCCGGGCCGGCTGGCGACGGCGGGACTGCTCAGCGTGCTGATCTGGCTGTGCATCGATGTCGGATTGATGGCGTGCTTTCGAGCCCTCACGCCCCAGCTCTCCTTCCCCACTCTGGCGCTGGCCTGCACGATTTTCATCGTCAGCCAGGCGATCAGCGTCACCCCGGGGTCGGTCGGGACCTATGAGGGCTTTTTTTTGCTGGTGCTCAGCACCTTCGGTGCGCGCCCCGCGGCGCTGGTCACAGCGGCAGCGGTCCTGAACCACGTCGGCAACATCGCGGTCCTGTTGCTGGCGGGCGGGATCGGCGCGCTATGGCTTCGAGTGCGGCGGCCGGCCCTGCCAGTAGGGCTGGAGCGCCCCGTCCCGAGTTAGCACCGAGCGCAGCTCCAGCATCGCGGTGTAGGTCGGCAGGATGAAGAGCGTCTCCCCGGCCGGGGTTGCCTGGGCGGCGCGCTCGAGCGCCTCGCGCCAGTCCGTGACAACCTCCAGGCGATCGTCGGGCAGCTCGGCGTATTTGAGCCGAACGCGCAAGTCGAGCGCCCGGTCGCCGCTGAGGACGATGTGCCGGGCTGCGCCCTTGAGCTGCTCGAAGTCGACGTCCCAGATCCAGGAAACATCCTGCCCATCGGCGATCCGGTCGTTGAGTGCGATCAAGAACGAGCTTCCCTGACCGAACTGGATGGCGGTCCGCAGCACCTCGTTGAAACCGGTCGGGTTTTTGGCCAGTAGCAGAACCGCAGGGCGTTCGTCGACGACCGTCCGTTCCATCCTGCCGAACGCGGGCGTGAAGTCGCGCAAGGCGGCGGCGCTTTTCGCCAGGGGTATGTTCAGGGCCTTGGCCGCGGCCAGCGCCAGGACGACGTTGTAGGCGTTGTACAGGCCCGACAGTGGAACCTCGACATTGGCCTCTTGCTCGCCATCCGTGACCCGCAGCCGCATGCGGTCCATGCCGTCGATGGAGACCGAGGTCGCTCTGACGTCGGGCGACGGACGCGTGAAGTCGCCCCGCGGGCAGCGATAGTGACCGACGTGTCCGAAGTAGACACCGTCGAAGACGAAGGGGCTGCCGCACCGGGGACAGAATTTCGCGTCGGCGCCGTGACTGAGCTCCGATTGCAGCAAGGACGCATCGTCGAGGCCGGCATAGATGACGCGCGGCAGGCCGTCGCCGAGGGCCGCCACCATCGGGTCGTCGGCGTTCAGCACCGCCGTCATCCCTTCGGGGCCCTGGGTGAGCGCCCGGCGGATGTGAGCCGCCGTCGTCTCCAGCTCGCCGTAGCGATCGAGCTGATCCCGAAAGAGATTCGTCACGACGATCGTACCGGGAGCAACTTCCTGAACGAGTCGCGGCAGGCTGGCCTCGTCGATCTCGAAAAGGCCGACCGTTGCGCGTAGATCTCCGGCCCAGCTCGCGCGGTTGATGACCGCCGCGGTGACGCCGAAGACGAGGTTCGCGCCGGCCTGGTTGGCGACCGTTGCACGACCTTGCGCATCCAGGATGTGCCGCAGCAGCGCGGCGGTGGTCGTCTTGCCGTTGGTCCCCGTGATCACGATGGTGCCGTCGCTCAGCGCGCGGGAGAGCTTTGTAAGGATGGCCGGGTCGAGCCAGCGCGATACGTCGCCCGGGAGCGTGGTTCCGCCGCCGCGGCGCAAGCCACGGCTCAGTCCCGCCGTCACCTTGCCGGCCCAGAGCGCCGCCGTCCCCCGCGCTCCCAGTTTGGCGGGCATCAGGCCGCGGCGGAGACCGGCCGACAGACCCAGGCCGGGTATCCGACTTTGTGCACCTCCGCCAGGGCCGCCTCGGCATCCGCTCGACCAACAAAGACGGCGAACAAGGCCGCCCCGGTACCGCTCATGGTGAGCCCGGGCACGGCGCGGCGCAGCCGGGTCATTGCGTCATCCAGCGCGGGGAACAGCCTGCGGCTCGCCACCTCAAGGTCGTTCCCAAAAACAACCCCCTCCACGTTCGATAAATCCCTCCCCCGCTCGCGGGGGAGGGTCAGGGTGGGGGTTTCTAATGCCGCGACCAAACCCGGCGTGCGGCGCGCGCTTGGCGCGCTGCCGTCGACGGCCTCGTAGACGGCCCGAGTTGGAATCTCAACCGGTGGGCAGACTACGAGGAAGCGCCAGTTCGAGGGCGGTGCCGGAAGCGGCAATATGGTCGACCCCAGGCCGGTCGCACGGGCGGTGCCACCCGACAGCAGGAACGGGACGTCCTGCCCGACAGCCGTGGCAATCTCGACCAGCTCGGCCGGTTTGAGTCTCAAGTCGTAGAGAAGGTTGGCTGCCCTCAAAAACGCGGCCGCATCGGCACTGCCGCCGCCAAGCCCGGCCCCCATCGGGAGGCGCTTGAAGAGACGGATCGTGAATGGCAGCGCGCGACTGCCATGGCCTTCCAGCTCCCGCGCCGCCTTCAGCACCAGGTTCTCGCCTTCGATCGCGGGGCCGACCACGTCGAAGACCCGGCAGTCGGTGCGCTCGATCCACATCAGGTCGTGCAGCGAGATCGTCTGCATCACCGAATCGATGTCGTGGTACCCGTTGGGACGGCGACCGGTGACGTCGAGTGTCAGGTTGAGCTTCGCATAGGCCGGCAGGATCATCGCCACGTCGTCACGACTCTAATTCAAGTCGTTGATGCCAGGGCTGCGTATGGGCAAGGGCAGGGATGTCCTGGATAACCGAAGTCAGTGAACGGATTAGTAGGGTACGCTGTGACGGCAACAACGCAGGAGGTAGGGGATGACGGACGCTCGCACCTTTGCCGGGGAGATCAGGCTGCTCTTTCGCGTCGCGCTGGCGATCTTCACCGTCACGGTCCTGATCGGCATCCTGAATGGCTTCCATTTCGTTCAGCTCTCTCGTGCCGTGCTATTGACCCATGTCCATGCCGGTACGCTGGGCTGGATTACGTTGGTCGCGACCGGCGCCGCCTTCTGGCTTTACGCCGATGGCGGGGCAGGGCTGAAGGGCCACGCGCGTGGCGTGGCCATCGGCATGTCGGTGGCCGTCCCCCTGTACGTTGCCGCGTTTCTCAGCGGCAACCTTCCGGCCCGCGCCATCTTCGGCGTGGCGGTGCTGCTGCTCATCCTTGGCATCGCCGTTTTCCTCGTCCGGGCCAGCGGCGCGGGTCTGAGCGTGCCGCGGCTGGGCGTGTTGCTGGCCTTTGTCACCCTGATTATTGGCTCGACGCTCGGCGTCCTGGTGCAGATTGAGCTGGCCGCAAACCATACGTTCTTGCCGGCGGGGGCCATCGGCGGACATGCCAGTGCGCAGGTCGGCGGCTACCTCGTGCTCTTTGCTCTGTCGGCGATCGAGTGGCGGCTGCGCGGCGCCGACGATTTCGGGTGGGCCGGACGGATCCAGGTGCTACTCCTGTTCATCGGCGGCCTGCTGCTGGCGGTTGGGGTGCTGTTCAACATCCAGCCGCTGCTGGGTACGTTCATCCCGCTCGATCTGATTGCGCTCGCCATCTTCCTGGTCCGCATCGGTCCTCGGATTGCGAGCGCCCGATGGCTCGAGCCCGGAAGCACCCGCCACTACGCCATCGCCGTGCCCTGGGCCGTGGTCAATCTCGTGCTTACCGTCTGGTTCATTGCCCTCTTCATCGGGGCCAAAGGCGACTTCAGCAAGCTCAATACGGGAATCCTCATTGGCGCCGATCACTCGATCTTTCTGGGTGTGATGACCAACATGGCCTTTGGCCTGATGCATGACTTTGCCAAGGACCGACCGCAGGTCTGGCCGTGGGCGGAGCAGGTTATCTTCTGGATACTGAACATTGCGCTCGCCGGTTTCGTGCTGTCGCTCATTACCCAGGCGCAGTGGGCTGAGAAGTTCTTCACGCCCTTCCAGGGGCTCGCCCTTCTCGTCGGGATCGTGGCTTTCAGCCTCCGACTGAGCGGTGAGGCCGAGCGGCCGATCGGTGCAACTCGCCAGGCTGCGACTGGCAGCTGAAACGCCCGACGCGGGAACGCTTTCGATTCGCTTCTGTTAAAACTCCTCGAGCTCGGTGCACTGCGATCCGAGCTCGCCCCCGGCCACTGCCAATCTGTCCGAAGGTCGCGATAGCGATCTGGACTAGTGTCCGCCAGGGGCTAATCCCCGCACACTATTCGAACGCCCAGTTCCGGGCCCATCCGTACGCCGGATTTTAGAGCTGCAACCGTCGCTATAACGTGGCGCCCAGACCCTCGCCCAGAAGACGGTGGTTCGTCTTGGGGATCCTGATCCTCCTGGTGCTGACCGGTGCCCTTGTTCTGGACGTGTCCCGGCAGCAGTCAGCCACGACGCCGCCGCGCATGTACTACGCGGAAGTCACCTTCAACGCGCCTTACGCGGCTGCCGAACCCGGCCACGCATCTATCACCTACAACTTCGTGGTCTATTACGTCGCCACGACCAACAGGGCCAAGTACAGCGCGCTCTTGAACCTGGACGGCGCCGGCAGCGTCTGGGCGGTGATACCCGCGCCGAGCATCCCGGCCGAATGGAACATCCCGTGCTCGCGCGGGATTGATACCACAGTCTGGAGCACCGTGGCGCCAGGCTACAAGCACGCGGCTCGTGCCTACTGTGACGGCACCTTTGGGCCGGGTATTGGCGAATGGGGACGCGCAGCTCCGCCAGGCTGTGATCGCACCTGGAGGGAAGTCACCAGTCCAGGTCCGCCGTCAAACTTTACGTCAGGGACGGCGATCGCCGCGCTGTCGCCGAGCGACATCTGGACTGTCGCAGAGTACGGCTTCTGGCCCGGCGGCGGAAGCCTGGCATCCCATTTCAACGGAAAGACGTGGACGGCTGTTCAGACCCCGAACCTTGGTCCACAGCAGTTTGCGATCACGGCACTTGTCGCCCTCGCAACCGACGATATCTGGGCGGTCGGCTTTGCGCCAGGTCCGCAAGCACTGATCGAGCATTACGACGGCACCCGGTGGATGGTTTTCCCAGGCCCGCACGTTGACTCGGCGAGCAGCTCGCTGAGCGCGATTACCAGCGTCCCGGGCCGAAACGAATTGTGGGCGGTTGGCCAATTCTCGACGAGCATCGCCAGCAAAACGCTGACTGAACACTACGATGGCACCACCTGGGGTATCGTGCCAAGCCCCAACGTGGGAACGTTTACCAACCTCTTGAGCGTCTCCGCCGACGCCAGCGACGACATCTGGGCGGTTGGATCGCATGCGGACGGAAAAGCCCCGGAGAGCTTGATCGAGCACTACGACGGACGGCAATGGAGCGTGATGGCCAGTTACAACGTCGGCTGGCCGAGTGATGCGAATCCGCTGAACGGAGTGCTCGCGCTGTCGGCCACCGACGTCTGGGCGGTCGGTACGTCGATGGCACTCGACGGCAACTCCGCCTACACCCACATCGAACACTACGATGGCACGCGGTGGCTGCCCGTTCAGAGTCCGAATCCCGGCTTGAGCGTGCTCTATGGTCTCGCCGCTGCTTCCCCGAACGATATTTGGGCCGTCGGCTATTACCAACACGTCGACGCCGATTACAGCCACACGCTCGTCGAGCATTTTGACGGCAGCAACTGGACGGTCGTTCTAACGCCATACGTCGATACGGCCAACGCCTCATTCGTCAGTGTGGCGCTGATCCCGAACAAGACCGAACTGTGGGCGGTCGGAATCACCAACGACTCGGTTGGAAAGAGACCCGCCATCTACAGTCATCCGCTGATTGAGAGCTTGACCTGGAAATGTTGATATCAGGCTCGGCCGCAGCTTCCTCAAGAGCCGTTCACCTACTTCTACAACGTCGTCACACGTGTAGTAGAATATGCGCGTGGCCGAGATGGCGCGCGACGAACTGGACATCAGGGCCGCCGCGCTCCTTACCGGTCGGTCCGCGGAAACCGTGCGCCGCTGGGTCTGGTCAGGAAGGCTACGAGCACGGAAGCGTGGAAAGCGGCTTTTCGTTTTGCGTGGTGATTTAGAGGCCGTGTCCGGCACCTCGGGAGCAAGCCCTCTTTCGCTGAGCGAATGGCGAGCCATGGCCAACAAGGTCCTCCGGCGTTCCGGGACGGGTAGATCAGCCGGCGACCTGGTGCTGGCTGATCGGAGACAGCGTTCCGGCGACGGCGATGCCGGTAGTTGACGCGAGCGTGGTCATCGATTGGGTAGCGCCCGCAGTTCCTGCGACAGCAGCCGCCGTGAAACTGTTCGATCGCCTGGCTCGCGCTTCGGCAGAGATCGTCGGACCGCGACTTCTATTCGAAGAGGTTTCCAACGCTCTGGTCAGCGGGATTCGCCGACGCCGTTGGAGCGGAGCGGCCGCGGACGCCTCACATCGATTGCTATTGAGCCTGCCGGTTCGCGTCGTAGACGACCGGCGTGACCTGGGCCGCGCATGGGAGCTCGCCCGCCGTCACGACAACCAGCCAATCTACGACATGATCTACGTCGCGCTCGCGGAGCGCTTCAGAACGCAGTTGATCACCGCCGACGGTGCTCTCCGCAACCGGTTGGTCCACCTGCCCTGGGTCTTGGCTCCCGAGGAGGCCAGTATGAACTCCCGGCCGCCCGGGCGGTGAGACGCGATGGTCTTTTGGGTTGCCGTCGCCGGACTCCTGGTCTGGGTGAGCTTCGAGTTCCTGCTGCGAGGGCCCGGAGAAGCCAGGCAGTGGGTGGGCTCCGCGGATGTCGGCCACAGCACTTGGGTCTTGCTCGTCTCCTACCTCATCTCCCTCGTAATCAGCCTTCTTCTTTCCGGATTTCGTATAGCACTAGCACCGATGCCGATCCGCTGGGCCGGCTGTACCCTGCTTGTCTCCGGCCTTGGCCTGCGGGCGTGGTCCATGGCGATTCTCGGAACCAGGTACAGCCGCGGCCTCCGGGTCATAAAACGCCAGGAGCTGGTCACCGCCGGTCCCTACCGGCTGATCCGTCACCCGGGCTACGCGGGGAGCCTGCTGGTGTGGATCGGATACGCGCTCGGTACAGGAAGTTGGGCCGCGGCGATCCTCATTAGCCTCGTCTTGGGAGGCGCCTACTTAAACCGGATCGCGGCCGAGGAGCGCATGCTAGGCGCGGAATTCGGAGCAACCTACCAGATGTATCAGCAGCGGACCTGGCGCTTGATCCCTGGCCTCTTCTGAGCCGACTCAGGGCCGCACGAGGGGCGTGGTCGCCGTGACCGCCAAGTGGGAGACGGCCCAATACCGGGAGAAGGCCGACGTAAGCTTCGCGCCCGTTCTCCTGCGGGCGGCCGAGTTCCGCCTCAACCCGATCAGGATCGATTTGTATGAGCAGGCAGTGCTGGGGCTGCTCCAGTCGGCGCTGACGGCGTCCGACTGATCCCACGTCAGTGACTCGCGGCGGCGGGCCTCCCGTTGGTTCGGGCCAACGGGAGGCAACCGCGTCGTCCGAGGCCAACCTCAGCGAAGGGCGGCGAACGGCGGGTCGGCTATGCGCAGCAGCCGCATGCCCACGCGTTGTCGCAATCGCAGAAGCATCTGCAGCAAATGGAGAGTGGGCAGGTCATGCTGCACCACCACAGGGCACAGGCGATGCAGTATTGCGGACCGGCGAGACACGGCCAGAAGCAGTAGTCGCAGCATCCCATGATGCAGCCGAAATCGACGTTGCAGCAAATCGAGCACCAGCTGGCTTCGACCTCGACCGCCGCCGCGGAGACCGGCGCGAGCGCCTCGGTGGCAGAGGAGGTCCTACCGTGCGTCCCTCGGTTGAGGAGCTTGCCGTTTACGGCCGCCGCAACCAGCTTGCCCTTCAGGTCGGGAGAGATCTGGTAGATCATGGCCTGGCCTTCGTAGCCATCGCCGCGAGGCGTCTCGAAGTCGTAGGACGCCAGGACGCGATCACCGCTCACCCATGCCGAGGCCAGCACGCGGTGCCCGTCAGCAAGCGAGTATCTCGCGGTTCCCACATGGGTCGCCTCGAGCTCGAAGCCCGCGGCCGTGGCGGCTGCGTGCGCCGATCCGCGCTGGCGAACCAGTGCCAGGGCTGCGTCGCGATCCGCCCCTTGCATTTCGATCTTGCTGGTAACCGTGCCCCAGGTCCATGGCGGAACATCAGCGGCCCCCGGGACCTTGGGGCTTGGCGCCGTGCCGGATCGGCCCGAGTTCGCCAACGCAAACTCCGGAAAGACCTGTCCCATCCAGCCCGCCACCGCGAGGCCGGCGGCCCCCGCCATCTTGATGAAGCGTCGTCGTGACAAGAAGCCGTTCACGCTCATTGGGTCACCCCCTTGAAGGCTGCCCGCCGGCTGCTGTTGCGCGGCGAGGCAAGAAAACGGTGGCTGCTACGACGGCGGCCGCCACCACGACTTGACTGGTTATCGGCCAAGGTGCGATTCCCGGTTGGGTGAGGCCACTCGCGGCGATGCCCGCGAGGAGCCCGATGAGGGCGAGGTTCCTGGCGACCACGGTCCAGGAAAGTTGTGTGCGCGCCCATCGCCCAAAGCAACCACAATCGGGGTGCCGGCCTCGAGCCAGCGCCAGCGCGGCTCCGCTCGTCACCAGCACCAGTACGGCGACACCGAGCCCAATGCTGAGCTCGCCCCCCAGCCCGAGGATCAGGGCGACCCCCGCCAGTAACTCGGCCGATGGAACGGCCACTGCGGCCGCGGGCACGATTGAGCTGGGAAGGATGTCGTAGGCCCGGAGCCACTTCTCGCGCTCCGCGGCAACCGTGTGCAGTTTGCCGGCGCCGGCCAACACGAGCAGCGCCCCGATCAAAATCCTGCCAACGACCCCGATCAGAAACAACATCGTGGGGAGCCTCCTATGCACAACATCTTCTCGGGCCGATCGCGCGTGAACATCCGACACCTCCTTCTGCTGGTTAGCTGCGCCACCTCAGGGTGGCGTGTGCGTGCCGAACATAAGGTGGAAATCGACACCGTGGTACCCGCCGGACGGCGGGGCTGCCCGAGCTAACCGGAGGGGGCCAACCGGAGGGGCGTCGCGCTAGAGCAGTTTGAGCCGGGCCGCCGCGGCGACCGCCTCAGCCCGGTTACGGGCGTTCAGCTGAAAAAGCAGGTTCTCCACGTAGCCTTTGACGGTGCTGTCGCTGATCCGAAGGCGGTTGGCGATCATCGTGTTCGAGTACCC
>Ga0070698_100000503_pt1 | contig 41519 bp, 54 predicted proteins | sample KBSK1502metaG_FD_65477 | JGI IMG/M metagenome (GOLD analysis project Ga0070698, IMG submission 65477) | Corn, switchgrass and miscanthus rhizosphere microbial communities from Kellogg Biological Station, Michigan, USA - KBS K1-50-2 metaG | ecosystem: Host-associated > Plants > Roots >...
CCGTTCCAGCTGACCGCGAGCCGCCGGCGGCAGCACGGCATCGAGCAGGCCGCGCTGGAGCTGCCGCTGGTCGCTTTCATCTTCGACATCCTCTACCGAAACGGCCGCGACCTCACCGAGCTGCCCTACGAGGAGCGGCTCGCGCTGGTTGACGAGGAGATCGCCGGCTCGACCGTGCTGCTCCCGGCTCCAATCATCAAAACGGATTCGGTGGAGGTCCTGACTAAGACGCTGCTGGACTCCATCAGCCAGGGCCTGGAGGGCGTCGTCGTCAAGCGACCGGATTCGAAATACCAGGCCGGCGCCCGCAACTTCAACTGGGTCAAGCTCAAGCGCCACACCAGCGGACAGCTCAATGACACCGTCGACCTGGTGTTGCTCGGCTACTACTTCGGAAAGGGCAAGCGCGCGGAGTTTGGCGTGGGCGCCTTGCTTGGGGGCGTCTACGACGCGGAAAACGACCGGTTTGCCAGCATCACCAAGCTTGGAACAGGACTATCCGACGCCGAATGGCGGCAGATCCACGAGCGCGCGGACAAGCTGCAGGTCGATCAGCGGCCGGCCCGGGTAGATTCGATCCTGGTACCGGATGTGTGGCTCAAACCAGAGGTGGTGGTCGAAGTGATGGCTGACGAAATCACACCCAGCCCGCGACACACCGCCGGGAAGGTGGGGGATGAGCCTGGCTACGCCCTTCGTTTCCCGCGAATCGTTTCGTTTAGAGGCGCGGACAAGAGGCCCGAGGACGCGACGACCGTGAAAGAGATCGCCGAGTTGTTCTCTCAGCAGAGGCAGCGCAAGCCGGCGTCATAATCGCGTGATGGATGCGAGCCAGGCGTGCGCACGACCCAGGTTCGTCTCGAAGGCAGAGGGCTGGATCTCATTGACGCGCCAGCCATCGCTAAAGACTGACCGGATCTCGGCCTGGGTGACGCGACGCGGTCCCCAATCACCGGGCTGCTGTTCGCTGAAGCACATCAGGAAGTAGGTTCCGCCGAGTCGAACGACTCGCCCGAGGCTTTTCGTGAAGCGGGGGCGGTCTTCGTCGGAAAACACGTGAAACAGCCCGGAATCAATGACGGTGTCGAACGGCCGCTCTGGCATGGAGAGGTTGAGGGCGTCAGCGACCTCGAAATGGGGCTGGAGACCACGCCGTTTGGCTTTTGCCCGAGCCTTCCTGATCGCGGTCGGCGCGCCGTCGATTCCCGTCGCGGCAAAGCCATGCTCGGCCAGGTAGAGGACGTTTTCGCCGGTCCCGCACCCGACGTCGAGGACTGACCCACTGATCTGGCCGGTCTCGGCAAGCCGCATGATCGCGGGCTGCGGCCGGCCAATGTCCCACGGGGGCGTTCCCGCGTAGGCGGATTCGAACGAGTTTGCGCTCATGATAGACACTCCTCAGCGGCGCCGCCGCGCTTGTCCTCCCTCGAAGTCAATCACATATAGATATAGATGCCAGACGCCGAAGGGATCTCACGGGACGCTATCTACTCGACAGAAAGATTCTTGCTCTTGAACATATTGCCATTACAATAAGCGCGCATGGAGAAGAAGCAAGATTCGGTCGACATCATCAAACGCGAGTTTGCACAAAGCCTTCCCGGGGTGGACGTGGGGGCGGCGGCGATCACCGGTCGTATTCGCCGGACGAACTTCCACCTTAACCGCAATGCCGAAGAAGTCCTCAGCAGCTTGAACACAACCGGAGCGAGTTTCGATGTCCTGGCCGCCCTTTATGCGATGGGCCCTCCCTATCAGCTGACTCCGACCGATCTCTATCGGGGTCACATGATGTCCTCAGCAGGGGTGACGGCGAGGCTGGATGTGCTCGAGCGGGCGGGTCTGGCCGCGCGCTCGCGGGACCCGCGAGACCGACGCGGCGTGATCGTGACCTTGACCAAGACCGGTCAAAAGCTGGTCAGGGACGCAGCCCGAGCCCTCTACCGTCGTCAGGCATTTGTCCAGAAGGTCTACACCGAACGGGAGAGCAAGCAGGTCCTAAACCTGCTGAAGCAGCTGCTCAACTCGCTCGAGCGTATCGGCTCCGGGACAACGCTCCCGGACTATGAAGCCGCCACGGCGCCGTGGGTGCGGGAGTTTCCCACCCTGGGTCCCTGGCTGATCGAGTTCTTGCTCGTCATCGCGATGTTAACCGGCCGCATCAACCGTGAGACTGACCGGATGCTTCACGATCTCAACGTCTCCCGCACCGCCATGATCATCCTCGCCGCGCTCCGCCGCTCCGGCGACGCCGAGCGCCTCTCGCCGTCAGAGCTCTCTCAGGCGGCGCTGCTGTCGTCGGCGGGGATGACCGCACAGCTCGATCAACTCGAGGAACGCGGCCTCGTCCGCCGATCGCCGCATCCAGAGGACCGGCGGGCAATCTACGTCACGCTCACGCGACCCGGCGAGAGGCTGGTTGACAAAGCGATCGAAACCTACAACGCCGGCCACAAACGGATGCTCACTGGGCTGGCGTCCAGCGAGCGGCAAGCGCTCGACGTCCTGCTGCGGAAGCTGCTCATCGCCCTCGAGGCGGGCAACGGCGCCAGGCCGGGCAGGGACTAGCCTCGCATACGACAGCGAACGCCTAACCAACTGGCCGACCTGACTCGATGCGAGGAACGGCGCGAGTCCAAGCATGACGACCGCACACAGGTTCAGGCTTCGTAGCAACGCAAAGAGCAAGGCGAGTACGCCCGTTGCTACCCACCTGCCGATCGCCCAGGAGAAGGGAGGGCCGCTGCAGCCCTCCCTTTGAGCGATCAGTGGTGCGGGGTGGCGCCTATCCCTTGGGGACGAGATTCCCGAAGAGGCCATCATGTTCGTCGTTGATGCCGGCCGTGAAGTACAGGGCACCGGCCACGGCGTTCAGCGAACCGGCGGGAAAGCGGAGCCCCCACAACCCGGAGATGGTGAGCGGCTGGCCCGTCGCGTTCAGGAGGCGGCCCTCGAAATGACCCGAGGCATCGTAGCCATTGATATGCCCGTCGCCGAAGTTGCCGACCAGGATGTCGCCGCCGAAGGCTCCGAAGGTCACCGGTGCCAGGGTCACGGCCCAGGGGGAGTTGAGCCGGCCTTCGCTGACGAGCCGCTGGAGAAGGTCTCCGTTCGGACTGAAGACGTCGACGAATCCATTGCCCGGGCCCGCAACGTCGTCGTGCTTCTCCGGGTTCTGCTTGGCGAAGGTGACGAAGAGCTTGCCACCGATGTTGTGGATCCCGAAGGGGGCAAAACCCGCCGGGACGCTGGGATCGGTGAAGGTCTTGACCAGGTTGAAGCTGCTATCGAAGACCTCGACGGTGCTGGCGCGGAAGTTGCTCGCGTAAAGGAAGGTGCCGGTGGGGGTGGTTACCAGCGCGAGGCCCTTGTACACCGCGCCGACGTCGCCTGCCGGGTCCTTGACCGTCGAGCGATCGACGGCGATGATCGCGTTCACGTGATCGACGGTCGGGCTCCAGCCGACAATCGTGCCGTCCTCGGTTGCAAAGAGGAAGCGACTGGAACCTGAGGCGCCCTTTTTGGAGACGACGAAACCCTGGCCCGTCTGGTTGAAGACGGTCCCTGTCGGCGCACCCACGGCGCCGTTGCCGGCGGACGGCGGGGTGGGGATGACAACCGCGTTCAAGGGAGCCCTGGTCTGGAGTGGGATCGGATTCCCGGCCCCGTCGTACAGGGTGGTCACTCCGGCGTTGTTGTCAGAGACCCAGATCGGGAGACCCGGCGCTGTCGACGTCCCCCAGGGGTTCTTCAGATTGGGGTCGATGACCTTCGCCAGCCCGGGGACATCCGACACCAGGTTGGTCTGCACGTAGGATCGCGCGGCCATCCCGTTGTCTTCGGCCGTTGCCGGCTGAAAGCTGAGCAGCGCGGCGCCGCTCAGCGCCGCCAGGCCCGCCAGCAGTCCGATCGTTCTCGATGCTCGTGTCATTCCGAGTTCTCCTGATGTTGAATCCGCGACTTTCGATAGTTAGCGAGATGCCGAATGCTGCAGGACGAATTGCGCTACGGCGCGCCCCAAAGCGAGGCCGGCCACGTGGTCGAGGCGAGTGTGCTGACCGGCGAAGATCCGGCTCAGACCGGCCTCCGTCGCGACGTCGCTGTAGCTGCCAAAAGTCCGCACGACGCCGGGCAGAACCCCGGTCGCGACCTGGATGTGGTCACGATCACCGAAGAAGGCAGCCAGGACCGCCGCGCCGGTGGCGCTGATCGTGCTGTGCGCGCCCGGGTAGGAAGGATCGGCGGCAGTGACGGCGAGTGGGGTCCAGTTGGGGTCGCCGATGACGGCCGGGTTTCCGGCGGTGTCGGCCAGGCGGATCGCCGTAACCGGCCTCCAGAGCTTATAGAAATACTTCGCGTCGTACATCGCGATGGCGCTGTCCGCGAAGGACACGTTGAGAACCGCGAACAGGTGCGCGGTGCGCTCCAGGTTGGTGTGGTGCGCCACCGCGGCGTTCTCGGCGATGACGTTCCAGGTGTTCCAGATCGGCGGGGCCCAGAACTTGCCGATCACGGTCTGGTCGGTCGTCCGCGTTGTGCTGGTGTTCTGCCCCAGGCTCTTCACTTCGTTGATGGCTTGCGCGTATGCCGCGCTCGTCAGCGCCGGCGGCGGCTGCGGACGGAACTGCGAACCGCTCTCCAAGACAAATGGGGTGACCGTGCCCCAGCTGGTGAAGACGGGTGCGGGAAAGTTTGGCGGGGTCGGCCGGTAGTCGCCCGCCTGGTTGCCGGCAACGAAGGGCGCCGGTGTGGCGGCGGCTCCGTCGCTAGCGCGAAGCGCCAGAACCCTGGCGGCGACAGCGTCACCGACCTCGATCCCCTGCCGCTTGGCGGCTCCGTCCGGGATGAGCGCCAGCTCACCGGCGAGCTGCTGATCGAGCGCATCCTTCATCGCCGGGTAGAGGGCCTTCAGCGTGGCGGCGCCGGCCTCAGCGGCGGCGGCGTCCGGCCGGGCGTCACGCGGCGCCTTGACCGAAACGAGAAGGGGACTGGCGTCGCGAGTAATGGCGACGACGGCGTCATACATCGCCGCGTGCAGCATGGCGTAGCTGCGGGTCGGGTGAATGGTGGCCGGCTGCAAACCCGGCGTTTGAACGATTCTCAGCAGCTCCTGGTTCCAGGCGACAACGACGTCGCCAGGGAGCCTGGCATCGCGCGCCAACCGGCTGTTGCTCGCGACGCTCGCGTTCGACGAATCGGCCAGCACCACGCTGGTTGCGCCGACCGCCAGCACGAGGCCGGTGAGGATCGCCGCGACGGTGATCGATTTTTTCATTGCTGGGTTCTCCTTTAGGGCTGCAGTCCCGGCGTGGCGACGAGCCACTTGCCGCCGAAGGCCACGACGCCCTGCCCGCTGGTTTGACCGGCCGCCTGGTCACCGGTGAAGGTGTACAGGGGCCAGGTGTTGTAGGTGATCTGCTGCGCGCCGCCGTTGCGAGCGATGAGGCTCAGTTGGCCGGTCACGCCGGCGCTTCCGGTCGGATTTGCGCCACCGGCGGAAAGCGATGGTGGCCAGTAGGTCGTGCAGGCGCTGCTGTTGCACACGATCTTGCCGCCGCGCTCCGGTAGGAAGTAATAGAGGGTGCGGCCCTGGACGTTGGTCAGGATGGTGCCCAGCCGGGCGTTCTGCGTCGCGATCACGCTTGCGGGCGCGACGGGCGTCGGTGCTGGTGTCGCCGTGCTCGCACTTGGGGAAGCCGCTGGCGCCGATGCGGTCGACGAAGCCGCGGGCGCGCTGCCGTAAAGGCCGCCTGGCGCGCTGCACGCCGCCAGGAAGATCGGGAGTCCGACGATCCACAACAGTCGTTTCATGTCTTGTTTTGCCTCCTTGAATGTCGCCGTCTCAGTAGCCGTATCCGGATGAGCCGGAGCCAGAGCCTGTCGCGCCGGAGCCAGAACCGGACGTACCCGCCCCACCCGTCGTCGCGGATCCAGCGGACCCGCCCATGGGCTGCAGGCTGCCAACCAGTCCGTGCTTCTCGCCGCCGATGCCGGCTGTGAAGAAGAGGGTGTTCGGGTCGCCCGTGTTCTGGCCGTTGCCGAAGGCCAGGCCCCAGAGCTCATCGATGTTCAGCGTCTTGCCGTGCTGGTCGCTGAGCGAACCGAGGAACTTGCCTGAGACGGGGTCGAACGCGTTGATCTTCCCGTCGCCGAAGTTGCCCACGAGCAGGTCATTGCCAAACTTCCCAAAGCCCGCTGGGGCCAGGGCGAGTCCCCATGGCGAGTCGAGGGCGCCGCGGGAGATCAGCCGGCTAACCAGCGTGCCGTTCAGGTCGTAGACGTCGACGTATCCATTGCCGGCGCCGGCGACGTCGTCGTGCTTGGCGCCGTTCTGCTTTGCGTAGGTCACGTAGAGCTTGCCGTTCAGGTTGGCGACGTTGAACGGCGCGAAGCCTGCGGGGATCATTGAATCCGAAAACGAACCGGGCTTGCTGACGCGTTGGAAGCTGTTGTCGAAGACGTCGATCAAGTTCTCCCGGAAGTTGGCGGCGAACAGGTGAGCCTGCGAGCCGTCTGTCGCGATCGCCAGGCCTTTGTAGACCGCGCCCTCGGCGGAATTGTCGGCCGCGATGATGGCGGTCGCGAGGTTTGCCATTGGGCTCCAGCCGGCGATGGTGCCGTCCTCGGTCGCAAAGAGGAAGAGACTTGGCCCGGACGCCGCGCCCAGACGAACGATGAAGTCCGGCGACCCATTGAAGACGACGCCGGTCGGTGCGCCGGCGGCCGTGGCCGGACTACCGGCGGGGGCCGGGATCGCGACCGAGGTGGGGGCGCCGGCGACTGAGGCACCAGTTCCCGTGTAGAGAGTGGAGACGCCGGCGTTGTTGTCGGCGATCCAGAACGGGGTGTCGGCGCCGGAGGCGATGCCCCAGGGATTGACCAGGCTCGGGTCCGTCACCCGGGCCGTGCCCTTGACGTCCGACACGATGTTCGTCTGGAGATAAGATCCACCAGGCGCGGCCGCAGGAGGCTTTTGGCTCAGTTGAACTCCGAGGCCAATAATCACAACGACGATCAGGCCGCTAAGGCCGATCGTTCGGCGGGAACGCATTGCATGCATCTGCACAGGCTTGTGTACCTCGCTCGTTAGATTTGGTGAACTAGGCTGCCGCGTCGCGCGCGGCCTGATCGAGGACAGCCTCGATCTCCAGGTTGATATCGATCTCATCGCCCACGAGGAGGCCGCCGCTTTCGAGCACACGGTTCCAATGCAGGCCGAAGTCCTTCCGGTTCAACGTCGTCCGTGCGCTGACACCCGCCCGGCGGTTGCCGAACGGATCGATGCCATCGCCGGCCGCGCGCGCATAGAGCGTCACCGGCCTGTCGACCCCGTGCAGGGACAGCATGCCGATGACGGCATAGTGGTCCTTGGCCGTCTGGCTGATCGCCGTGCTCTGAAAGACGATCTCCGGATACTGTTTGACATCGAAAAAGTCGACGCTGCGCAGGTGATCGTCCCGGACCGGAACGCCGGTGTTGACCGTGGAGGGATCCAGCCGGGCAACGATGATCGTCTTTGTTGGATCCAGTTCATCGGTGTCCACGGTGCCGTTGGCCACGACCATGTGGCCGCGGACCTTCGTAAACATATGGCGGACCGAGAACTCCGCCTGGCTGTGCGTTGGGTCGATGTTCCATTTCATGGTGTCAGGCTCCTTTTGAAAAAGATAGGTTTAGTTAAGCAACAAGAATCTCGCTCGCTATCTATCTATTCCAGAACGTACGTAATTACCTGGGACGGAGTCGAATACGGTCGGGGTTACAGGCGGGCGGCAGGAGCGAGTGAGAGCTCGATGACGACCATGCTGAGCGACATCGCCAGCAACACTGGAAGCTGCTGGAAGATGCCGAGCAGGATCCCGGCGGACAGGAAGTACCCGTGGATCAGCAGGCGTGGGAAGAGGGGCATGAGCCAGGGGCGCGGCAAACGGCCCCGACCCGCCCGGATGGACCGCCCGGCCAGCAGTGCGAAGAGCGCCAAGGCGACGAGAAACGGAGGGAACCCGCCGGTCGGCCCTCCGAAGAACTGCTGCTGCAGGACGATGAACGGTACGAGAGCGAGCAGAAGTGTCAGGTAGGCGGGGACCGGAACCAAGAATTGCAGCCACAGCGAGGCGGACTGGGCGCGGCGGCGAGCACGCACCCATCGAGTCCACGCGCTGAAGCCGAACGCGACGAACAGCCATCCGTAGTAGTTGCCGGCAGGGACGCCGAAGAAGCCGGCGTTGAGCGGGATGTTCCAGTGCCAGAGCCCTTGACGGATTGCGATCGCGTCGAGCGAGAGATCGAGCAAGATGGCGAACACGGCGTCGGCGAAGGGCGCGACCCGAGGCGGGATGCCGAGCCGGTCCGACATGAACATCGAGGAGGTGATGATCATGGCCCAGGCGAGTGCGATCGCGAGGCGGACCGAACCCAACTTGATGAAGAACCCCTGGTTATAGGCGTACGAGCCGAAAATCTTGATGTCGCCCTGCTCGAGGAGAAGACCGAAGGGGACAGCGCTGAGCAGTTCGTTAAGACGCTGGCGGCCCCCCGAGCGATACGCGAATCGCGCGGAGAGAGCAAACAGGACCAGAATCACGACTTCGACCAGTCCAAAAAGGATGCGAGGCATGACGCGTGACCTCTAACGCCGCCCGGACGGTTCGGATGATTCGAACTGCAGGAGAACAGTTCGCAGCAGCCCGCTCAGAACGGACTGTTGCCCCGGTGCCAGGGCCTCGTCCAGTAGCTGGGCGTGGCTGGCGACGAATACCGGAAACGCCGCCCGCACCAAACGACGTCCGGTGGGGGTCAGCTCGACGACGACGGCGCGGCGGTCGTCCAGATCGCGATTTCGTTTCAGCAGCCCGAGGCGCTCGAGTTGATCCATTCGCCCGGTTAGCCCGGCGCCGGAAAGCATCAGGCCGCGCGCCACCCGCGAGGGCGATTGGCGATAGGGCGGGCCCGCCCGATACAGGGAAGCCAGCACCTGGAAGCCGCCATGGGTGATACCGAATCGCGAGAAGAGGGCCTCTGCCTCGCTGTTGACGTGCAGGGCCATCCTCGCCAGGCGGCGGCTCGTTCCATCGAGAGAGCCGTTGAAACCCGACTCGACCGTGGTCAGCAGCCGACCGAGCAGCTGATCGAGGGAACGCAGGGAGTCGGCTCCGAGTGAGCGCTCGAGACGTTCCTGGTTTCGTCGCCGGCCCGCTCCTGCCATCGCGACCATCTCGGATCCCCGGCGCGTCAGCGAGACGAGCACGCGCCGCCGGTCATGGGGCTCGGGGGATCGGCCAACCAAGCCCAACGCGGCCAGTTGGTCGACCAGGCCGGTGATGCCGGCGGAGGACATCCCCTGGCCTCGTGCGAGCAGTGTTGGCGACAGCTGGTGGGCGGCGCTGCCGCGCAGCATCACGAGGACTTCGAAGCCCGAGCGGGTCAACCGGTACCGCTCGAGGTGGTCATCGGCATTCCGATCCACGTAGAGGGCGATTCGTGTAACCCGTCCCGTAATGCCGATCGGGCTCGAATCAACGGCCGGACAGGCGCGGCGCCACTCACTGAGGATTTCGTCGACATGGTCGTCACGGTTCGTGGTCATCACGCTTATCCTACGATACCTCGTTCCCTAACGAGAATCTTGACTTCGAGACACATCCCTGCTACGGTGCGACCCGGGGCCTGAAGGTGCCCGCCAGCGGGTTGTTGGCGGCCGGCGCTGCCGGTCCGCTGAAGGGAATCGCCAATGTTCAGTTCGGCCGACAAGCTCTCCGCACCGCCGATCAACGATCCAACTGTGGAGGCCGCGCAGCTCCTTTTCATTCACGTCATCTTCCAGGCGGTCGAGGATCATGACACGCCGACCTGGCGTAATGAGGTCGAGGCCTTCTTTTCAGGCTCAGTCTTTGCGCGGTATTGCGCCTTGCTCGGATGGAATCAGGACTGGGCGCGCCGCCGAATCCAGCGGTTCGTCGCTCAGGGGCGCTGGCGGCCGGCGAGCACGCCGGGGGGGGGCAAGGCTAAATACAAGTTTTGACTTTACGATAACTAGTACGTTAGCGTCTTAGTTATAAGTATTTCGCTAACGAAAGACCGCCGGACAAGAACCCAAGAGGAGACAGCATGAGCACCTGGAAACTATTCGTCGTCATTGCCGGGAGCGCCGTCACGCTCGCAGCGTGCGGTGGGGGCGGCGGGAACGGCGCCAACACTGGAGTAGGCGACGCCGGCTGCACCGTCAAAGGGAACGCCACGGCGACCGTCACGCCGGCAATCGTCTCGAACGTCGTTCCCGACCCCAACACCGTTGGCCGGTTCACCCCGAACAACATGACGGTCAAGGTGGGCCAGTCGATCGAATGGGACTGGCAGGACCCGAACGTGGCGCACACCGTGACCTCCGACGACGGCAGCAGCTTCGAATCCTGCCTGCAAAACAAGGGCTACAAGTTTGTCGTCACCTTCAACCAGGCCGGCAAGATCCCATACCACTGCACCATCCACCCGCTGATGATCGGCACCATCACGGTGACCCCATAGCCGGGCACGCGAGGTATCCCGAGCGATCATGGAAAGGCGCGAGGCCCGAGCCGACCGATGGAGCGAGGGGGCGCGCGCTCGGATGCTCACCGTGGAGCCGGAGTGGTGGCTGCGGATGCTGTGCGGCCAACTCGCCCAGGAGGACCCGGCGGCTGAATACGCCGGCATGGGGCACGCCCTGCGGCACGTGGGAAAAAAGTTCTTGTCGGTCGTGGGGCGTAACAGCCGCCGTATCTCTTGATGGATGGCAGTACAGGGATTGACATCACTCGCGCGGCGCCGCCGGCTCGGCCGGTGGAATCTCGATTGGTGGGTGTCGGTCCGGATCGTCTTCGGCGTCATCTGGCTGATCGACGGTGTGCTCGAATGGCAGCCGGCCGACTTCCACAACTTCCTGCAATTGATCACCGCCATGAGTCAGGGTCAGCCCGCCCCACTTGCCGCCGTGATCAGCGCGGGTCAGGCGATCGTTGCGATCAATCCGATCCTCGCCAACGGGTTGCTCGCCGCTCTCGAGACGGCAATCGGGCTGAGTCTGATCAGCAACACCCTCAGCCGATGGGCCCTCGGCCTCAGCGCGCTGCTCGCCGCCGTGATCTGGGTGTTCGGCCAGGGGCTTGGCATGGTCTTCATGGCCGGCGCCACGGACATCCAGTCGGGTCCCCTTTACATCCTCGTCAGCCTGATGCTGCTCAAGGCGCTGCCAGCCAGTGCGTATCGCCGCTCGTATCTCCCCTTGCGCTGAACCACACAGGACGTCATTCGCGCTTCCGGGTCGTCGGCTCCCTCCCCTCCACCGGGACCCCCCTCCCCAAGGGGTCCCGGGTTTTCTTTATTCAATCGCCTGTATCCCGGTGCGTATCGATAGGCCGTGGAACACGACCAGCTTCGCGTCCTCGCGGCGGTCCCGCGCGGCTTTGGCGCCGGCACGCTGGCATTCAGCGGATCACCTGAGGTCCACGTGCTCGAGGGCTCGGTGTATACGGACTGGGAAAAGATCTACCAGGCCAACGTAGTCAGGGTCTACCGGCTCATGTTCTCGCGCGTCGGGAACCGTCCCGATGCCGAGGACCTCACCTCGGAGGTGTTCGTCAAAAGTCTGCCGAACCTGAGTCTGCCTGCTGCCGTCACCCAGGTCCATGCCTACATCAACGTGGCGATTCGCAGCGTGCTCGCCGATCACTGGCGGCGCCATTACGGGGCACCGCAGGCGGACATCGAGGTGGACAACATCGGCCGACCGTTCGACCTGACCCCTTCCGCCGATGAGTCCGGCCGCGCCGGCCGCATCCTTGGCCTGCTGCCCGACCGATCGCGCAGGATCCTCGAGCTACGCTTCCTTCGCGGCTGCTCGATCAAGGAGGCCGCCGGCGAGATGGGTGTCAGCCCGGGCAACGCGAAGATCCTTCAGTACCGTGCGCTTCGGCTTGCGGCCGAAGTCGGGGAGAGGATGCTGTCATGAGGAGTCCCGTCAATCGGATTGCCGCTTTCGTGGAGGACCTGATTCGCAACCGGCGGCCACGCCGATTCAAGGCCTCCCCCGAGGAGATGGCCCTCCTCCGCGCGGCGGCGGAGCTCAGCGCGGCGCGGCCGGGCACCAATCTTCCCAACCGGGAGTTCGTCGACCAGGTCTGCGCCTACATCAATGTGACGGTCCGCACGGTTCTTGCCGAGCGGCCGCGGCGTGCTGTCGAGGTTCGAGAGAGGATGCTCCCTTGAGGACTTCCGTCGATCGCATCGCTGCCTTCGTGGATGACCTGATTCACAACCGAAGGCCGCGCCGATTCAAGGCCTCAGCGGAGGAGATGCAAGCGCTTCAGGCAGGGGCCACGCTCCGGTCGGTGCAGCCTGGTTCCGATCTTCCGGCCGGCGATTTCATCGACAGCCTCGGCCGGCAACTCCGGGCGCAGATGGAACCGCCGTCAGCACGCGAGTCCGTCACACGTCGGGCCTTACTGCGGACCGCCGGCCTGGCGGCCGCCGCCGGGGTAGCTGGTGCGGTCATTGACCGGACGATCGTGTCGCAACCACGCGGAGAGCAGGCGACGCTGACGCCCGATCACGGCACATGGCGCGCGGTTGCCGCCGTCGCCGACGTGCCCGCGGGGCAAGCGGTTCGCTTCTCCAATGGCCCCGTCGAAGGCGTGCTTGTCAACGACGGGGGGACGATCAAGGCGGTGTCCGCGGTCTGCACCCACCAGGGATGCCTCCTCCTTCTGGACGCGGCTGCGCACCGCCTTCGTTGTCCCTGCCATCCCACGGTCTTCTCGGTGACCGGCAAGTTGGTTTCATACAAGCTGGCGACGCCGCCGGCCAACCTGCCGGCGTTGCAGGCCCGCGTCCGCGACGGCCAAATCGAGGTGCTGGTCGTCTAAGGCGCTGATCTGTATCCCCCGCCGTATTGATCAGTGTTATGAAAGCAATTCTTCGAACCACCCCCCACGTCCGACCCGACCATGGCTTCCGTCGCCTTCCGGCCAGCGGCAATACCGCCCTCGCGGCCTCTGCCCTCATCCAGACTGCGCTTGGCATCGAGTTCATCCTGTCTGGTCTCAACAAGTTCGCCGGTCCGCACTACATCCAGAATTTCAGCCAGTTCGTTCGTTCGAATCCCGGCACGAACAGCGGCATCCTCTCCGGTTTGACGAAGGGACTGGTCCTGCCGAACATCGCGTTCTTTGCCATCGTGCTCCAGTTCACGGAACTGTCCCTGGGCATCGTTTTGCTGCTCGGCGCGCTCGAGGTCGGCCGCCGCCGGTTCTCCGGTCGTTTCGGCCGCGAGCACGGATACGAGGCGCCGGTGGCGCTGGTTGGAGCCCTCGCCGGATTGGCGGTTGCCGGCCTGACGCTGTCGATTGCCGTCCTGATGGGCGAGCAGCTCCCGACGATCATGCCCGGCCGCGCGTTCACCACGGCGATTCCGGTCGAGCTCTTGATTGTGCCTCTCGGCATCGCCGTCGCGTGGATGGAGGCTGGCCGGTTCCTGGTTCTGTCCCGGCATCGGCCAGCTGGGACGATTGCTTCGGTCCGTCCGGAGGTCATTCCTGTAAAGGAAGGCAACCGCCAGGGCTAACCGCTGACTCTCCTGACCGAGGGCTGATGCGCAGGTCGGGCCTCTCGATATGCCCGGCATGCGCAATCAGTCCAAACCCGCGGACGTTCCGCTCTCAGTCGACGTACGGTCCGTTGTAGATAGGCGTCTCGCCGTACGGCTTCCCGGCCATGAGCATGAACCGCGTCCGCGGTTGCGCGTCCTTTACGGCTAGCGCGCTGCCCGGTCCAAGTACCGCAATCTGCGAGCGGCGTGCCCGGCTCCGGTTGGCGCCGAAGCTGGCCTCGCCTTCGAGCATGTAGACGAAGCCGTTGAAGTCGGACGGGACGGGGAGGCTGACAGATCCGCCCTTTGGCAACTCGACGTCCAGGATCAGCCCCGGAGTCCCGAGTTGGACAGGCGAGCCCTCGCCGACCAGCGTTCGGACGATGGCGTCGCCCTCCTGCCTGACAGGAAGATCAGCGCGCTCCACGACCTGCGCGGTGGGCTCAACGTTCTTGTCGTTCCGGGCCAGGTTGACCCAGAACAGGAGGCCGCGCATCTCGGTCCCGATCTTGCCCTCGGCAAGCTCGTCCTTGCCGAGTCCTTCCGCGTGCAAGACGCCGCGGCCGGTACGAACCTTCAGAACGGATCCTTCCTCAAGCTTGGCCCGCTCCATGGTGCCGCCGGGACCAGTGCTATGCCCCGTGCTCGAGGAGCCCGAGATCGCGTACCAGAGGTTATCGAACCCACGGTGTGGGTGCGTGGTGTCCTGGTTCGCCTGCTCCGGCGTGACTCGCACGGTAGCCTCGTGGACGAGGATGTACGGATCGACCATCGAGTATGGGATCCCCGCTAACGGCAAGGATTCGAGGACGTTGTTTCCCATCATCGGCCGGATGCGGGCGTCCTTGACCACGACGATTTGACGTTGTTCGGTGTCGATTTGAGTGGCCATGGCTCACATTTCCTCCTGTGCGGTAATTTAGTTGTACATACAAATACCTGCTTGAGGGCAAGTTTATTGCACCGGCTGGCGTCCTGGGGCGCCGGTGGGGGGCAGTTTTGAAACACCTATATAGATAGTGGTGTCCCAGCACTCCCCTCCCTGAAGCAGCCATGATCGCCGGGCAGCAGCCGATGTATCAATATGGAGCCTCCGTCCCGGCCGGCGCGCTGGCGCCAGGGGGTGGCGAGGGCATCGGATGCAGGCCTCCGCTGGGCGAACCCGCCTGTGCTTCCGTCGCGCCTGTGGGCGCATCGCCATCAGGTAGGGGGCGGCACTCGAGGCCGGGTTCGTCTCTCCCGCCGGGATTGCGCTCGAGCTCACCGAGTCGGTCGTGATGGCGAAGCCCGACCGGACGCAGCATATCCTCAAGCGGCTCAGCGCGATGGGATTTCAGCTCGCCATCGACGACTTCGGTACCGGCTATTCCTCCCTCGCCTATCTGGGCCGATTGCCAGTCGACGAAATCAAGATCGATCGTTCCTTCGTCTTCAAAATGAGTACCAACGAAGGGGATCGCACCATCGTGCAGGCGAGTATCGACCTTGCTCACAAGTTCGGGAAGCGGGTCGTCGCCGAAGGCGTCGAAGACACGACCACCCTCCGTCTGCTCGAGGAGATGGGCTGCGACCAAGCGCAGGGATATCTCATCAGCCGGCCGCTCCCCGCAGAGCATCTCGCAGGTTGGCTCGAGAACTGGGTGCCACCAGTGCTGCTGGCAGCTTAGGGATTAGTCCCTGACCCGCTGGATGCCGTCGAGGATGAGATCGAGCCCGTATTCGAATTCGTCACCGTAGTTGTAGCCGGGCTTCATGGCGCGATCGACAGCCATCTCGGCCAGGTAGGGATACTCGCCCGGCCGGAATCCCTCCAGGATGGCTCCTGCCACCTCAGCAACTCCATCTGAATTGCGAAACGGCAACGTCAGCTCTGTCAGCGTGAATCCATAGATGTAGCCGTCTAGGATCGAGTAGGCGTGAGCGGCCAGGTCGACCGAGAAGCCTGCCTTTCGGAGACTTGCAAGCACCGCATCGTGGTGGCGCAAAGTCGCGGGACCGGGTGTGGCCCGCGACTCCATGAGGCCGATTGCCCAGGGGTGGCGCAACAGGGCCTGGCGCGCCGAGATCGCGCGCTCACGCATGGCGGTCCGCCAGTCAACTCCGCTGGCAGGCAGATCGATCTCGCTGAACACGACATCGACCATGCCGTCCAGCATGTCCACCTTGTTCCGCACATGGTTGTAGAGGGACATCGCTTCGACCCCGAGTTCAAGGCCAAGCTTGCGCATGCTGAGCGATTCGATACCGTCTCGGTCAGCCAGGCTGATGGCGGCCCGCAGGATCCGCTCCCTGGTCAAGGCTGCGCGGCGCTTTGCCTCTCGTCTAGCTCTCGTGGCCACCTATCTCTGCGTTACCTCGCCTTTAGCATACACCGTAAGTTTCGACGGGCTTACGGCGTATGTGCTAGACTTACGCCATAAGTTTACGGTGTAAGTGCGGACCTAAAGCTCCGCGAGGAAGGTGCGAACCATGATTGCGATGAAGACCCGCGCAAGTGAGACGGCGTCCGGCGGTGTGGCAGCAGTCGAACCCGTCGCCGCCAGGTCAGAAGTGACCACGATGAAGGCCATCGTTCAAGACAAGTATGGCTCCTCCGAGGTCCTCGAACTCCGGGACATCGACAGGCCGACGATCGGGGACAACGACGTGCTGGTTCGAGTTCGGGCGGCCGGCGTCAACCCCGCTGACTGGGCGATCATGGGCGGCCTGCCGTACATCGCCCGCCCGGTGTACGGACTGGGCAAGCCGAAGAACGGGGTTCGGGGCACGGATGTGGCCGGGGAGGTTGAGGCCGTCGGCGCGAGCGTGACGCGGGTTCGGCCAGGTGATGAAGTCTTCGGATGGTGCGGGCATCTGGGCGGCGCCTTTGCCGAGTACGCGTCGGTCTCCGAAGACGCGCTAACGCCCAGGCCGGCCAGGCTCACGTTCGAGCAAGCGGCGGCCGTTCCCATGGCCGGAACCGTCGCCCTCCTGGCGGTGCGCGATTACGGCAAGGTCCAAGCCGGGCAGAAGGTCCTGATCAACGGTGCCTCGGGAGGCATCGGCACCTTCGCGGTGCAGATCGCGAAGTCGCTCGGAGCCGAGGTGACCGGCGTCTGTAGCACGGGCAACGTGGACCTGGTCCGATCGATCGGCGCGGACCATGTCATCGACTACACCAAAGAGGACTTCACGCGGACGGGCCAGCGTTACGACTTCATCCTCGACAACGTGGCGAACCGCTCGCTGTCGGACCTCCGACGCGCGCTCACGCCTACCGGGACGCTCGTGCCGAACGGCGGCGGGTTTGACCATCGGTGGGTCGCAGGCGCGGGTCGCCTCATCAGCGCAAAGGTGTCGTTCATGTTCGGGAGCCAGCGCTTGGGGACATTCATCGGTTCGCCCAGGCAGGAGAACCTGGTTGTCCTGAGGGATTTCATCGAGGCCGGAAAGGTCACACCCGTCATCGACCGACTGTACCCGCTGAGCGAGACCCGTCAGGCGATTGACCGTGTCGGCGCCGGACACGCTCGAGGGAAGGTCGTCGTCACCGTATGACAACCATCCCGTCGACCCACACCTCGAAAACTCGGCGAGTTCCCAAGGAGGGCAAATCATGATCGATACGAAACCGACAACCAATGGCCACGGGCCCACAACCTCGCGGGCTCCGGTTGGCGCGATCCCCGTTAGTGCGAAGACGTCCGCTGCGACCGTGAAACGGAGCACGGACACGCACAGAGGAACCGCCGTGCTCGTCGGAGCACTGTTTCTCATTGCAACCGCGACCTTCATCGTCAGCAATGTGCTGATCACACCGCTCCTGGGCTCCCACAACGTCCTGGCTGCTATCGCCGGTAACTCGCAGCGCATGATCGCGGCGACGCTGATTGCGCTCATCGAGGGGGTCGCCACCGTCGGAATAGCGCTGGCGCTATATCCGATCGTGAAACGGCAGCATCCGGCCCTCGCGCTCGGCTACGCGGGCATGAGGATTGCGGAACTCGCCATCGCTGCCGTCGGTTTTGGTCTCGGTGGGCTCTTGCTGGTGACCCTGAGTGGGGCGGCAGCAAACGGCGCGAATAGTGAGCTCGGCACCGTTCTCATCGCGCTGCGCCACTGGACGATCATGCTCGTCTACGTCTACACGGCCGTCGGCGGCGTGATGCTGAGCTACATGCTGCTCAGGACCAGGCTCGTTCCCCGAGGGTTCTCGGTGCTCGGTCTGATCGGCTACCCGGCGTTGCTGCTGGCCGCGGTCCTGGACATGCTGGGCATCGTCGATACGGTCGGTGGCGCGGGACTGGTCGGGCTCGTTCCCGGAGGCCTATTCGAACTCCTCCTGCCGATCTGGCTCATCGCGAAGGGATTCAACTTGACCGCACTTGACAGAATGCGCGTCGCGCGCGTTACCGGCTAAGCCGGAATGCGAGGCCCGCGTCGATGACAGTATTGGCGCGGGCCTTCCGGTTCACTAGAGTCATCCATGGCTGACGCCCTCCCCATGGCCGGCAAGGTCGTCCTGATCACCGGCGGCACGGGGGGAATCGGCAAGGCCACCGCGATCGGGCTCGCCACGATGGGCGCCCGGGTCGGCATCACAGGTCGCGACCTCGCGCGCGCTGAACAGGCCGCGGCCGACATCCGTGCCGCTTCAGGCAACCCGGCCGTTGACGCGTTCGCCGCTGACATGACCTCCCAGGCCGAGGTACGTCGGCTCGCTATCGCTGTCCTCGACGCCTATCCGCGGCTGGACGTGCTGGTCAACAACGTCGGCGGGTTCTGGGCACACCGGCACCCCACCGCCGACGGCCTGGAGCACACCTTCGCCCTCAACCATCTCGCCCCGTTCCTCCTCACTAACCTGCTTCTGGACCGGCTCAAGGCCAGCGCACCCGCTCGGGTCGTCACCGTCTCCTCCGGTGCACAGTCGATGGGCCGGATCGAGTTCGACGACCTGCAGGGCGCTCGAAAGTACTCCGGACAGCGCGCCTACAACCAGTCCAAGCTCGCCAACGTCGTGTTCACCTTCGAGCTGGCCCGCCGCCTCCATGGCACCGGTGTCACGGCCACCGCCGTGCACCCGGGCGTCGTGCGCACGAACTTCGGCGCCGAAGACCAGGCCTGGTTCTTCGCCGTCATCAGCCGCGTGGTCCGCCCGCTGCTGAAGACCCCGGCGCGAGGTGCCCAGACGCCGATCTATCTGGCCTCTTCACCCGAGATGGACGGCGTCACCGGGCAGTTCTTCGCCAACCGCAAGCCCAGGACCGCCAACAAGGTCGCCTACGACACCGAGATGGCAGCAAGGCTCTGGCAGGTCAGCGCCGACCTCGTTGGGATGACACCGGCGATCCCGTGATTCCCGTCGCCCGAATGACCATTGAGGCTGCAAGAACCATCGCACGAACCGGCCGGGAGCTAAGCGAAATGCCGAGTTAGACGCCACGGAGGCGGCCGCATCTCCGCCGCCTCCGTGCTGCCTTGCCGCTCCGCCTGAGCTGGCCTTACTCGAGAGTGAGTTTGCCCATCATGTACCCTGCCGCGGCCATCGCGCCGCCCCATCCGCCGTTCCCCTGGCCGCAGGGGTCGTTGCACCGCCAGTCATACACGCCCGGGGCGCCCGTCTGAATCTCGAAGATGGTCCGCGCTTTTGCTGCGACTGGAATGTTGATGCCGAGCTTGGCAACGGTGAAGGTGTGCGACACGTTCTGCGGATCGAGCGCACTGACGGTCTGGGAAGTGGTAGTTGCGTTCGGATTCTTCTCGTCAAGGGCCTCTACCCGGATGCTGCCCCCTATCGTGCCCTTGACCGCGGCGAATTGCTCCAGAGCGCCGGTCAGCGGCGTCGCGTCGTCGAAGTTAACGATTTCCACCCGTACGCGGGTGTTCGCCGGGATAGACGGAAAGGCCGGAATGTAGGCGGGCATGTCATCTGTACCGAGCATGTTCGGGGTCGCGATGGTCAGGTAAAGGCTGGCGTTGCCTTTTGACTGCGTTGGCGAGGCAGTTCCGGCCACGCCGCAGCCGGCCAGCAGCGCGGTAGCCCCACCCAGCGCCCCAGCCGCCAGGAACGCGCGTCGCGATTGTGGTTTGGCGAGTGCGTCGACTGCGGACTCGTTCATCGATGAATACCTCCAAGATAATTTCTGTCCGGCGTGGCCGGTGCCTTTGGTTATACGGCCACCTGCGCCTCGGTAGGAGAGTCCAAAGTCCCGCCTTGCGAAGGACCTAAGTCCGCCGGTCCTCGCGGAGCTACGTAGAGCGCTCGAGCCTCAGCGCGCCGCTAGATGTAGGTCGGCGATGGGCGCGCCTCGCTGCTTGCCCAGCACGATCAGCGCGGTTCCTTCGGCCGGCCCAATCGTCAGGGTCGTCGTCTGGTTGATGAAATTCTGGTTGCCGCCGAGCCTTCCCACGGTGTACCCGGGCAGGCTCTCGACAGCCTTCTGTTTCTGACCGACCGATCCAGCGATGGTCAGATTGCTATCGGTGAATGGAACCCGAATAGACGCGCCGATGCCGACCGCGGCGTTGAACAGACTCAGCAGGAGGCCGATCGTGAGTAGCACCAGAACGGAGGCGCAGCCGGCTCCGCATCCCCCGCGCCCGGGTCGGAACCCTCGTCGACGATGGCTGCCCATGCTCATGTTCGGAAGCGTATACCCCGGCGATCTACAGAAAACCAGGCAGTAACCGGCTCCATTTGGTCGCGGCCAAGGCGCGTTTTCGCGCCAAAAAGGGTAGGTGCATGTAGATATACGTGTGCCGGTTTGCCGCGCCGTCGATCCGGTGGTCTACGGCGCTTGGTCCAGAGGCGGTTATGCCGCGCACCAGTGACTCAATGCCAGGCGGTCTGCGACGCTTTTCGCCCACTTCGCGGCCCGCTCTGCCTCGCCCACCTCGAGCTCGGGAACGTTCCCCCTCACAAAGAAGCTTTCGGGGGGAGCGAAGATGCGCACGCCCCTGCGCCGGAGCTTCCTGGCGATGGTTTGCGCGGCCGACCCCGAGACGACGGCCGGCATCCGGAGCCTGGTATCGAAGGTCGCGGCGACCATGCCGCGCGCCGGCCTGGCTTGTAAGGCGTCAACGAACTGGCGCACTCGTGCGCTCATCGAATGCGCCTGGGTGGGACCGCCAACGAACAGTAGATCAACCACTCCAAGCTTCTGCGGAGGTACCTTGTCGAGTCCGACAAGGCGGACTGGACCTTGACTTCGCAATCCATCGGCAATCGCCTCTGCAACCTTCTTGGTATTTCCAAACTTTGAGTCGTATACGACCAAGCTTTCCATGAGCATCCTCCTTTGGGCGCGACCCCTGTTCGCATCCTCGCGCCAATCCGCCGGCCAGGGCAGAGGCTAACGTCCTGCGCCGAGTGGGCCCTCGATCCTTCGGGAACCGCGGTCCTAGTCGGCCGGCTGGACTCGCTCGACCACGATGCTGCAGTCGGTCACCAGCGCAGCGATGGCGCCGACCGCCGCCAGCCACGGAGCGAGAACGGCCCCGGCCACCCCGATGGTCAGTGGTAGTTCGACGATCGTGTGTTCACCCTGCTTGATGCTGATCCGGCGGACATTTCCTTCCTTGAGCAGCCGCTTGAACTCAGCGAGCAGGCGATCACCGTCGATCTTGAACTGCTCGGTCCGTGTTTGCTCTCGGGTTTGCGTTGTCATCACATCCTCCTTGTAGGACACTCGTCTGATTAAGAAGGTCAGCGCCGCAAGCGCCGCAATGCATCTCGGTCTCATCTTTGCGTGCGAGGGTGATTCCGATCAAGGCCGCAGGTCCCGAGATGAACGGGACGTTCCCGCCCCCACCCCGCCTTCCTCCAGAGGGGGACGGAGCATTTCTAGATCGGAATGGCGATGTGGACCGTCGTGCCCTCCCCGGCCTTGCTCTCGACTGCCACACGCCCGCCGATGGCGGCCCCCCGGTCGCTGAGATTGCGCAGCCCAAGGCCCGTGTGCGGGGCCGCAGGATCGAAACCCTGTCCGTCGTCGTCGATTTCCAGGACGGCGTAGTCACCATCTCGATGAAGGCTGACCCGACAGGTCGTCGCCTGAGCGTGCTTGCCGACATTGGATAGGGCCTCCCGCGTGAGCTGCACCAGGTCGGCCGCACGCGGCGCGAGTTCGGCGGCGACTGTGCCATCAATGTCGGTCACAGTCGTGACGCCACTTTTGTCCTCGAATTCTCGGGCCAGGTCCTCGAGCGCCTGTTCGAGCTGGCGATCCGCCAGGATTCCTGGGCGAAGGCCAAAGATGTAGTTGCGCAAGTCACGGATTGCCCGGTCGATTTCGCCAACGGCTGCCTCCACTCGCGATTCCACCTCCGGATCGCGGCTGCGCGACGCGGTCGCCTGCAAGCCCATCCCCACCGAGAACAGTGACTGGATGACGCCGTCATGGAGTTCGCGGCCGATCCGCTCGCGCTCGTCGAGCACGCTGAGACGGTTCAGCTCGGCCTGGGCCCGACCATACTCGAGGGCCACCGAGGCCTGGTCAGCAAACGTCTCGAGGAGCCCGATAGCCTCCTCGTCAAAGGCTGTGCCGCCGACAGGGTTGGCCACGGTCAGCGCGCCGAACGGCCGGCCTCGAAGGACCAGGGGAACGAGCACCATGGGCCCCATGTTCCCGAGGGCGATCATCGGCTGATATGTCCCACCGCTCTTGGAGGCATCCGCAAGGATCGCCCGCTGTCCGCTTCGGATGACGTCTCCGGAGGCGGAGCCCTCCATCGGAACAGGCAGCCCGGTGAGCTCCGCGGCATGGGCACCATCGGCCACCTTGATCGTTAGGGGGTCGCTTCCGCCGCCCGCCGGCGTAACGATGGTCGCCGTCGCCGCGTCCACCAGCTCCCGGGCGCGGCCGACGATGATCTCGAGGACGCGATCGCCTTCCGTCCCGGCCAGGATCGCCGCGCTGATTTCCCGAACGGCCTCGAGCCACTGACCTCGCCGCCTGGTCTCCTCGTAGAGCCGCGCATTCTCGATGGCGACCCCGGCATGGGTCGCGAGCACGAGGAGCGCGGCTTCGTCCTCAGCATCGAACTCCGGCGCGCCCTGCTTCTCGGTCAAGTAGATGTTGCCGAAGACTCTTCCGCGGGCTTTCACAGGCGCGCCGAGGAAGGACTCCATCGGCGGGTGGTTACGTGGGAAGCCGACGTGGCGCGGATCGTCGGCGATGCGCCGCAGGCGCAAGGGCTTCGCCTCCCTGATCAGGACGCCCAGGATCCCCTCACCGACCGGGAGCGGTCCAATCGCCTGACGTTCCTCAGGCGTGATGCCGGCCGTAATGAAGTCCTGGAGGCGGCCGTCCGCGCCAACTACTCCCAGCGCTCCGTAGCGGGCGTCAGTCAGGTTGACCGCCAGCTCGATGATCCGTTGCAGCACGACGGGAAGTGAGAGGTCCGACGCGAGGACGAGCGCGGACTCGAGGAGCTGGTCCTTCCGATCCAGGCTTCAGGCTCCTGGGGTCGTCGTATGCCGCGCCAGGTAGGCGGCGGCCTCCGCTCGGCGAGCCACCTCGAGCTTGGAAAGGATGCTCGTGACATAGTTCTTGACCGTCTTTTCGGCCAGATGGAGCTTGTCGCCAATTTCACGGTTCGTCTTGCCGTCGGCGATCAACTCGAGGATCCGCTCTTCCTGGGCGGACAGGCGCGCCAGCCGTTCGTCCTTGAGCAGATGCTTGCCCTTTCGCAGCCGATCGAGTACACCCTTGGTCACCGCCGGATCGAGCAAACTCTGGCCGCTCCCCACGGTCTGCACGGCCCGGACCAGGTCCGCCCCCCTGATCTGCTTCAAAACGTACCCGGCCGCGCCGGCCATGATGGAAGCGAAGAGCGCCTCGTCGTCGGCGAAGGTGGTCAGCATCAGGACCTGAGTATTCGGCAAACGCGCCCGAATCTCCCGAGTGGCCTCGATTCCGCTGCCGTCCGGTAAGCGGATGTCCATGATCACCACATCGGGCCGCGCCCACTCGACCCGGGCGATGGCGTCCTTGACGGTGCCCGCTTCGCCGACGACGCTCACACCTGGAGTCTCCTCGAGCAGCGACTTGATGCCGTTGCGGACGACTTCGTGGTCATCGACCAGGACCACCCGAAGCGGCATGGTGCTCACGAGCCTATCTTCGCAAAAATCAGGCGGAACCAATCCCGAGTCCTACGTCAGAGGGGACCATCGTCCCTGTGGCGGCCGAAGCTCCGGCGGTAGCGTCAAAGCCATCTTCATCAGGTATTACGTCGAACTGCCGCACCCACGCGCAGCCCTGGAGGAAGCGCTCCTCTCGGTGCCCGAGAGTCTGATTCCAAGCATTGCCAGGTTTGCTGACGATCGGGGCGAACACCTGTTGGCCGACGTAGGATTTCGCATCGACGGCCGCCGGCTCTCGAAGACTGTCGAGATCGACGTCGGTAAGCCGGTCGCGAGTGCCACGAAAACCTGGATTCCGATTGCCTGGCGCGCCACCGGGCCGTCCAGCCTTTTCCCCGTACTCGACGCGGAATTGGAATTCGCTTCACTGGGAACCCAGCTGACGCAGCTGTCGCTTAGCGGGCGGTATCAGCCACCGCTCGGGTTGGTCGGACGGACGATCGACAAGGCCCTGCTCTCCCGGGTCGCGGAAGCGACGATCAAGGATTTCGTCGATCGGTTGGGCCGCGCTATCGAGGCAGCCGTGACACGGCCCGTTGACGTCTAGACTGTTCCAACTGATCAGGCGCTGAATGCATTCGGAGGGGACAAGATGAAGACGACTTACCCGGTTACGCTGGCCGTTGATTTTCCCGACCGAGACCTCAATCGGCTGACCACGGCGTTTCGGATTATTGCCGCGATTCCGATTGGGCTCATCCTCAGCCTGCTGACCGGCGCCTCTGTGCGGTATGTCGCGACGACAAATGGCACACACGAGACGGTCACCACCATCGCGACGGGGGGCGGCCTCCTGTTTCTCCCTCTGGTGCTGATGATCGTGTTCCGGCAGAAGTACCCACGGTGGTGGTTCGACTGGAACCTCCAGCTGCTCCGGTTCTCGAACCGGGTCACCGCCTACATTGCGTTGCTCGACGACCACTATCCGTCAACCGACGAGGAGCAGGCGGTTCACCTGGATCTCCCGTACCCGGACGCCCGGCAGCTGAACCGATGGCTACCGCTGGTGAAGTGGTTGCTGGCCATCCCCCACTACGTCGTGCTCTTCTTCCTGGGGATCGGTGCCGTGGTGGCGGTGATCATCGCCTGGTTTGCCATCCTGTTCACGGGGCGGTATCCGCGCGGCCTCTTCGACTTCGTGGTTGGGGTTATCCGCTGGAGCAATCGCGTGACCGGCTACGCCGTGGTCCTGGTCACCGATGCCTATCCGCCCTTCAGCCTTCAGTAAAGAGACGTCGGGCGGGGGTCAGTACGGTCTTCGGGCCGAGGTCCCGCGGAATTCGGGACCTGTGGCCCGTTGCAAATATTTTGCGGAAGACTAGCGTGTCGGCCATGGACCAACCAGCCGGTTACCTCCATTGGGGCTTCATTCTCATTTCCTGGCCAAACCTACTCGTGATAGGACTCATGGTGGTCTTGTTTGCAGTCGCGCTCATCCTCCCGTTCCCTGGGCACGGCTCACCGACGAAGGATGAGGAGACGACATGAAGAGCGGCGTCAGCGAGGAGTCGAAGGGAAGCTGGACCGCCGCTACCCGCCGGCGGCTCGAGCGCCGCCTTCCCTGGGAGAACCTCCTTCCAGACCGCCAGCCGTTCTACGTCGGCTCATGGGTCTATGTCTTCGGCGTGGTCACGATCGCGGCGCTGGTCTGGGTGGTGCTCAGCGGCGTCGTGCTCGCGGCGTTCGGCCCCCAGTGGTGGCACCTGTCCAGTGCCGGCCGCTTCGTCAATAGCCTCCACTTCTGGAGCGTTCAGGTGTTCTTTGTCTTCATGGTGCTGCACCTCTGGGGCCAGTACTTCATGGCCAGTTGGCGCGACGGTCGGGCGCCGACCTGGATGATCGGGGTCGTCACCTTCGCGGTCAGCATCGTGGCTGCATTCACCGGCTACCTCTCGCAGCAGAACTTCGACGCCCAATACATCGCGATGAACGCGAAGGACGCCGTGAACTCCACCGGCGTCGGCGGGTTCTTCAATGTCCTGAACTTCGGCCAGATGTACGGCTTGCACTTGATGCTGCTGCCGATTGCGATCATCGCGCTCGTCTTCCTCCACATCGTCCAGGTCCGGATGCGGGGCGTGGTACCGCCGATCGGGCACGAGCCGAAGCCCGCTGTTATCTGGAAGCCGCGCAAATGATGAGCCAACGGTCAGCCGGCCCAGCGTTCGAGCACGGCGTGCGGACGGTGAGGTATGACCTGCTAAAGGAGCTCGCGATCGCGATGGTGGTCTCCCTGATCGTCATCCTGGCGCTCGCCATCTTCCTGTCCTCGCCCGATGTCCCGTCAGTCACGATCCAGAGCTGGGCCCAGGCGGATCCGGTGGACTTCACGACAACGGCGAACGATGAATTGGCGGCGCAAAGCGTGACCGCGAATTATGGGCCACCATATAACCATGGCACCGGGTCGGTGCAATCGATCGGGCCATTTTCGCCGCAATCGTGGGCGGGAGTGCATGCGAATGTCGACCAGCCGCATGATTTCGTCATCAACCCGCTGAAGCAGGCCGCCAGCACCGACACCGCGCTGAGCGGCGTGATCAGCACCTACGAGGCGGCGTCGGCCGACCAACAGGGCAAGTGGCATGACGCCTACGCCACGGCGTTGAAGGATGCCAAGGTGACGAACGGCGCAGTCACGGTGGCCGATGGCGACTACGGCCCGGTGCCGGCCATGCTGGCACGCCTCGTGCAACTCGCCCAGACGGGGGCGCTGGATGGGCTGCTGCTCTCCAGCAACCATTTCTACCAAACCGATTACACGAAGCCCCTGCTCTTCGTGAATGACGGCGGTTATGTGTCCGGCGTCGCGCATGACCAGCACCTCACGGGCAACCAGTGGGGCATGATGAACGAGACCGGGCTCTACCCGGGCCAGACCTGGCTCTGGCTCTACACCCTCTGGTACCAGATTCCGCCGTTCAACCAGGTTTCGTACGGCGACCTGCTGGTGGTCCTGGTGATGGCGCTGCTGACACTACTGCTGGTGCTCGTGCCGTTCATCCCCGGCTTGCGCGACATCCCCCGCTGGATTCCGATCTATCGGTTGATCTGGCGGCGGTTCTACGCCGAGACTAAGGCGACCACTCGCTGACCGTTCACAGGCGTAAGCGCCGCAGCTACCAGGTCGCCGCTTCTCGCAGAAGTGCGCGAACCGCCAGCAGCAGGGACTCCCGCCCAGGGCCGGGGCGGAGCATGAGGACCTGCTCGGGTCGGAATCTCGGCTTCCGATAGCGGTCGGCGATGACGACCACCGGCTTCCCATGCTCGAGGTAGTAGCGGAGCAAGCGCCACCCGGCTAGGCCTGCCGTCGAGACGCCGGGCAGCCGGCGGACATCGAGCACAGCAACGTCGGCAAGGTTGACCAACGGGCAACTCGCGTTCGCGGTGCCGAGGCAGCTGAAGTCGGGAGCGTGAGGCCCGGGGCAATTGATGGGGTCGATCCCCGCCGACTCGAGCCAGGCGCCGAAGCGCTCGCGGTCGGCTGAGTCCGGCTCGACCAGAAGCACCGTCGCGCGGCTCACCTCAGGCAAAGCGGCAAACCTCATACCCCGATCCTGTTCGACCCTGGCGCGATGCGGCAGGCCCGACAGTCCCCTTTGCGTGGGGACCAGCGTCCCTAGGTTTGCAACGCCTGGTCGCGCATCCTCATGGCGATGGTTGTCACGGTTCGAACACCGATGCTGGAGGTACTCGACGATCGGCGTACCGAGTGGGTGCGCCAGTACCGCCATGGCCACGCCCTGGCCGACCGGTGGGCGAGAGGCCTGCGCCACGTGTCGCACTCGATAGAGACCCAGGAGCGGGTGTTTCGCATGGCGGAGCAGCTGGACCGTCGCGGCGTCGACCGGACTGACCTCTTTACGGCGCTCGAGGAAGCCGACCGCTGCGTCGCGCTCTCGAACGACTCCCACGGCGCGGCCGAGACCGGCCACCGCGCGATCGCCACGCTCGTACCCCTCGCGCCGGAGTCTCTCGTTATCTGCCCGGAGGAGGACGAGTCCAACCTGCGGGCGCTGGGATTTGACCCTCTCGCCTTCGACGGACACGACCCGGCGGCCTATGCCTGGGTGATGTTCGAGCTGAGCACGCGCGCCAGCGCCGAACGGCGGTCCCGCTGGCGGCGTTGCGTCCCACAGGCATTCTCGACACCCACGGCGATCGGGCTCGCCCGCCCGTGACGATTCGGCCGCGGGGATTTATGTCCCGTCCAGCCAAGATCGGGTCACAACGACGTCGGGACCATTGGTCCTGAACTTTTACGCGGTACGACCGCAGGATGAGATCGAGACCTGGAGCGTACGACCAGGAAGCAAATTCGATGGAGGTAAATGAAATGACGAACGGATTGCGGTGGCGAGTGTTGGTTCTCCAGGCCGGCCTCATTGGCATCCTGGTCTTCTGCGCGGGATTCCTCTTCTGGGGGAATTCCTTCATCCACAATCAGATTACGACCGAGTTGACGGCACAACAGATCTACTTTCCGGCCGCCAATAGCGCGGCCATCACGGCTCTCCCGACCGCGGACGCCACGGCGATGAACGTATACGGCGGCCAGCAGTTGACGACCGGCGAGCAAGCCAGGGTCTACGCGAACAGCTTTATCGGCGTCCACCTGAGTGAGGTGGCCGGCGGACAGACCTACTCGCAGATGAGCGCGAAGGCGATGGCCAACCCGACCGACACGAAGATCGCCGGCCAGGTTGCGACCCTCTTCAAGGGCGAGACGCTGCGAGGCCTGCTGCTCAACGCGTACGGTTGGTGGACGATCGGGACCTACGCCCTTTACGCGGCGATCGGTTTGGCGGTCGCAGCTCTCGCGGTCCTCGGCGCCTTTGCGCTCGAGATCGTCCTCTGGGTCCGCCAGCGGCAGAAGGTCGCCCTCCCGATCATCGCAGCGAAGCCGAAGGCCATTCCCGCCTGACGTACGCTTCCGACCTCGAATGGAACGTCCCTCGCCGCGCGGAGCGAGGGACGTTTCGAGACATATAGGTATCGTCTTTAGCGGGTCGTATCGAAATCGAAGACCGAGCTCTCGCCACGTACGTCATAGACCTGCCGGCCGAGCAAGCTGTTGGCGATGATGGCGCTACGCCAGGCCATCAAGCTCAGGTTCGGATCCGCCACTCCGCGCATGTGCCGGGCCGCGTCCTGCGCGTAGATGCGCAGCTCGGGCGGTCCGTCCCACTCGACCGAAAAATCGGCGCGAACGGGGAAGCCGTCGCGATCCCATCTCATCCGGTCGGCTATGGGCTGCATCGCTTCGGGCAATGCGTAGCTGGAGCCGGTACCGAGCACGATCGCGTCGGCGCGGACCGTTCGGCTGGCGCCCCATCGATCGCGCAGGGTGAGATCGCATCCAGCCGATCCGTGCTGCATGTCGACGACCTCATGGCCTGGCAGCAATCGGACGCGACGCCCCGCCGGTTCCAGGAACTCGAGGTCGTAGAGCCGGTCGTAAATGCGCTGCAACAGGTCCTGCGATACGCCGTCGCTCGCCAGCTTCTGCTCGGCAAGCAGGGTGTCGCGCTGTTCCGGCGTAAGGCTGAAGAAGTAATCGCTATAGACGGGGTTAAAGAGCTCGTTGGTGAAGGGCGACTCGTCCAAAGGGAGGAAGTTCGGGCGATGCGAGATCCACACCAGCTGCGACGGCAGGTGCGCGGGATCCAGTAGCAGATGCCAGACCACCTCGGCGCCACTCTGACCGCCTCCAACTACCGCGACAACCCGACTCGTCGCGTCGATGGGATGGTTCAGGTAGTCGTTCGAATGGAAGATATCGTTGCCGAGGTATGGGCGAGCCCACGGCGGAATATTCGGCACAAGCCCGGTCCCAAGCACGATGTTCTTTGTGCCGATGGCTCGGCGGTCGACCTGAACGGAAAAGCGTTGCTCATCGAGGGCGACCTCACGCACTTCCGCGCCAAATTCAACGTTGGGCAGGCGGCTTGCCACCCATTGCAGGTATTGATTGAATTCCTTGCGACTGACCCGAATCTCCGACCGGTTGATAAACCGGTAGAGCCTCTTATGGGCGCGAAGGAATGCTAGGAAGGAGTACTGGCTCATGGGATCGACCAGGGTCACAAGGTCTTTCAGGTACGAGACCTGGATGGTGGCTTCAGGAAACAGCAGGCCGGGGTGCCATTGGAACTCCGCGCTCCGATCGAAGAAACGGGCCGTGAAGCCCGTAGGCGCGAGCAGTGCGGCGAGGCTGAGATTGAATGGACCGACACCCACCCCGACCGCGTCCAGCGTCATATCAGAGGCCATAGCTTTCCCGTCCAGGCGTTCCCCAGCTATCGGTATAACAGGCCTCCCGGCCGGCCGCGAGCCTGAAGCGCCTCATGACGCTAAAGAGGCAGGCCCCCAACCACCAAGCCGTGCGAAGACAGGCATGACGAGGGCCGCACCACGACGGTGAGGCCCTCTTTCGCCGCCAGAAACCGTTGGAAAGAGCCGGAGGTTGGTGCCGGAGCCAGCTCAGGTGCCGACTCCGGCGTATTGATCCGCGTTGGGCTTGGCGGCTTTTACCGCAGCGCCGCGAAGTTGATCACCGGGCAGCGGACGAGGGTTGCGGTGACTTCGAGCGTTCCTTTCCCGGCGGCGACGGCGGCGAGGATATCGTCGTCTTTGCTCAGCTCGACTGGAGTGATACCCGGATTCCAGTGAAAGATCTGCAGATTCCACGCACCTCCGGTATAGCCAACCTCAGTCGGAATGAAATTGAGCACGTTGCAACTGGTGGCATCTTTTGGGAGGGCGGCTAGCAAACGGGCACACTGGACTGAGGGCGTGTTCCCGTCGGTCCCCACGACGTGGTACACGACATTGCCCTTGCTGATCAGCTGGGCCGCCTGCGGCGATGACGTGACTTCCGCGGTGGCCTGGTACTCGATGATCTGGTGGTCGTAGAAGCCTGAGTTGTCCACCGAGGTGCTGGCCGAAACCGGTTGGGCGAGCGCGAGCAGAGTCCCGATAGTCGCGGGGATCGTGGCGATGCGGGCGATGCTAAGGAGTTTCAATGACTCCCTCCTTTGTCTGGATGTCCGCGCCATTCGCGGCGCCCACCACTGTGCCGGCTTTATGTGACAGGCTCATGATGTCCATTCACGGAAGCGTCACACTTGCTGCTTCGGCCTGCAACTCGGGCGGCGCCCCGGTCACAGGCGACAAGCCTGCGCTCGACATTTACCTCGACCGGCTCAACGTGCCGGCCGGCGCTCGGACGGATGGCGCGGCCTTCACCCTGGATTGCGGCATCGGTCGCAATTAAGCCGTGTTAGCCTGTGTTGCAGAGGAGGCGCGAAAACATGGCTGAGAAGACGGCGGCAACCGAACTCTTGGTCAGGTGCGACTGCGGCTTTGAGGCCAAGGGTTCTGAGGAGAAGCTGATCCCAGCCGTCCAGGAGCACGGCCGAGAGGCGCACAACATGTCGGTAACTCGCGATCAGGTGCTGGCCATGGCGGGGCCGGTCTGAATCCAACCGACAATCTGCCTTCGCTCGACACGGGTGGGCCGGTCCAGGCAGAGGTTTTTGTCCTCCGTCTAAACGGGCGTGTACCTGAACTGGCTGGGCCCTGCGGTCCTGACCCGTGGTACATAGAAGTGGGCGCCGACGATGACCCCGTGGAGGTGGTCAGCCGCCTGTCACGCAATCTGATGGGCGAGCCGCTCCTCGTGCATTCAACTTCGTGGCGCCGCGCACGCGGTTCCATCATCTTGAGCTTCGTCGTGGTTAATCGCCCCGATCAGACGCCTGATCTGCCGGGAATTCCCATCGGCCGCGCTGAGCTGGCGCGCTCCGCAGCGACCCACGCCCCCGTAGCGATCGGCTATCAGCAGGTATTGGAGCATGGACTGCGGCATCTCGCGTGGCTCGTCAACGATGACGTAACGATCCGGTCAGTGCTGAGCCCGCAATGGAAGGAGGTGCTTGCCGGCTACGTGCCCGAGCCCTTCCGTCAGCTGAGCCCCGACTCTCGGCTGTAGCGAAACGAGTCCCAATCGCCTCACTCTGAAGGCCGAAGCGGCCACCGCGCTGGCAGTATGCGCGCATCCTGCCCGGTCATCACACCGGTTGCATCGGTTCCAAAAATATGTAATGCTGGAGTTACATGTATGCAGCGGCCATCAGCCCGTGCCGCCCGTGGCAGCATGGAGACGAAAACGGCGCCCCTCTGGCGGGCGTTGGCGGATCCGACACGACGGCGAATCCTGGACCTACTGCTCGAACGGCCACGGATCACGGGCGAAGTCGCCGCACGCTTCCGCATCTCGCGGATCGCCGTGATGCGACACCTCCAGGTGCTTTCGGACGCGGGCCTTATCACAAGCCGGAAGCGGGGTCGCGAGCGCCGTTACTACCTGAACGCGATGACGTTGCAACAAATCTATCGACGCTGGTTCGATCCCCTGGCGGCGGGCTGGGTATCTGGAATCCTCCGCTTGCGGGACAGCGTCGAATCTAGCGGGTCGAGTGTGGAACCAGCCAGGCCGTCGGTCGATATTGCCGTCGACGTCCGCATCGAAGCATCCAATGCCGCGGTCTTCAACGCTCTTACCAAAGATCCGGGTGCCTGGTGGGGTCATCCGATGCTTCGGCCAGAGGCGACGGGGCTGACACTCGAGCCGCGCCTTGGAGGGCTCTTCGTCGAGAGGTGGAGCCATGGCGGCGCCGTCCTGGCCGCGGTCACCCAGTTGGCCACCGATCGCCAGCTCGAGCTCACGGGTCCGTTCCACCTGGGGCTGGGCGTCGGGGTGGCAAGCTTCGGCCTGGTGACCGACGGCCTGGGAACGCTCCTCCAGTTTTCCTTTCGTGCCTTCGGTCCGATCGACCCCGATCGCGCGCAAATGTTTTCGGAGGGATGGCGTGAGTTGGTCACGCGTCGGCTCAAGGCCCTCGTCGAACAGGGCACGCGTCTGGGCGTTTCTGCTGGAGCCCTGGCGGCAGTCAAGAAACCGGCAGCGAGGAGAAGGAGGAGGAGAAGCGATGGCTGACTCGAAGTCCGTGTATGAGGATGACTGGGGTGAAATCATCGATCGCCCGTCGAGCGACGTGATCGAGCTGCGCTGGTTCGATACCACGGCGTCGATGTCCAAAGAACAATTCCAGCAATGGCTGACCACCTTTGCCGATCACGTCGCGCGGTTGCGCCGGTCACGCGTCCTGGTCGATGGCACCAATTTCAAGATGAATCCGGCGTTCATGGACGGAGGATGGAGGGACGCCCACATCATTCCCCGCTACAACGCCGCCGGCGTGGTGAGCTTCGCCTTCCATATGCCAGTGGAGATGACGATGGTCGGCAAGCCGCCCGCGCGCGAAGACCCCGGTCGGTTCCCGACGGGCTACTTCGGCAGCCGGAAAGAGGCAGTTGGATGGCTGGAGCGATGAATCACGTTGCGGCGTAGGTTTCGAAGACCGTGATCCGGCGCCCGTGCTTCAGGAGCGGGCAGCCTTTCGCCAAGTCTGCCGCCGCATCGAGTGAGCTGGCCTGAACCATGTTGTAGCCCGACGCGTTCGGCCCATTGGGTCCGTCTTCGACGCCATTCTGCGAGACGGTCTTGGCCCCGGTGAACGGTGCGCCCGGATCCAGCAGCGCTGACCCGAGGGACCTGTACCAGTTAGCCATTTCCGTCATGCCCGCGGCGCGCTCGCCTTCGCCCTCGGCCGAGGGACCGTAGACGACAAATAGGTACTTCTTCATTTCTTCCTCCCTATGCGCTGAGTCACGAACGGGGTCGGTCGCTCGAGCTCTGCTCAGGCAGAGGCTGGAGCCCGTCGGCGGTCAGCATGTAGGCAGCGGCGCCGCCATTCTCGCCGCTAACGGCCAGACGGACAAAAGCCGCCCCAGCAATTTGTGGGGTTACCGGCGGGCCAAGCCGGCGCAGGTACTCGTCCTTACCGATCCCCAGCCGAGCCGCGTAAGCCGTCACCGCGGGTTGGCCCAGCTCGGTGGCCGGCGTCAACCTAGGCAGCACGGCCGTGACTCGAATGCCAAGTTTGTTGCGCTCGGACTCCTGCGCGGCATAGTCGGCGATGAACCGCTGCGTCGCCTTGGCGCCGGCATAGCCACCGCTGAGGGGGGATCCAAGAAGCGCCGCCCCGCTGCTCATCACGATGACGCGGCTTCCAGGCCGCAGGGGGATGAGAAGCGCCTCACGAAGCCAGTTGAACGCCATGCGCACGTCCGTCTGCCAGTTCGAGGAGAACGTCTCCCACGTGTGGTGATGGAGTGGGCGCAGCAGAGGAGCAGCGCCAGCGATTAGGGCGACGACGTCCGGATCATGCTGCCCGAGGACCTGTCCGGCCACGACGGGATCGGCCCCATCGGCTGCTACGAGCCGCAGCCGGCGGTTCCCGGCCGCGAGCCGGTCAAGCGGCTTGGGATCTCGCGCGACCGCGACCACCGACGCGCCGGCGTCGAGGAAGGCCTCGGCTACCCCTCTACCCAAACCTCGACTGGCCCCGACGACGATCGCGATCTTGCCTTCGAGTTGTGTCACCAATGACTCTCCACCCAACAAGACGCTGCGTGCTGACACCTGTGGTCATGTCAGCCTCTAGCGTCTTATAAGGAGGTGTTGACGCCGTCAGCCTTGGTGCCGGAAAGCGACGAAGACCTCCTGCGCTCCCTGGGCGACGGAGAGCCGCAGGCGGTGGCTGTCCTGTACCAGCGATACGGCTCGAAGATGTTGGCCTTTGCTCGAAGGTACGTCATCGATGAAGGCTCCGCCGAGGATGTCGTCGTCGATATCCTTCGGCGCTGGCTCGAGCGCCCGCCAGTCGTCCGCGACGTCGAACGCCTCGGCGCCTTTCTCGCGACCAGCGTCTACCATGCCGCTATCGACTGGATCCGGCGAGATCGGGCTGAACAAGGACAGCCGCCGCGCGTCAGGCCCGACGTCTCCCGACAGTCCGACCGTCCCCCGACCGGACGAAGGGAGATTCGGGAGAGACTGGCGGCTCGCCTCGACACCGCCCTCGATCACCTCTCCGGCGCGGACAGGCTCTTGCTCGAGTCCCATTACGGCCAGGCGCTAACCGCAGAGGAGTGCATGACACAGCTTGGAATCAGCCGGGCCGCGTTCCACCAACGGCTTCATCGAGCACGGACGCGGCTGGCTCGGTTACTGGCCACAGATGAGGTCGCTGCCTCAAGGACAGACGATGAGTAACAACCCAACGCCAAGTCTTTCCGCCCTGGACGGCCTCATCGCGTCAGCGGGCTTCCCCGTCCGTGCCGAAACGATCGAGTCGGCCTGGTCCCTGGCGGTAGAAACGCCTACGTCGCGTCGATTTCAGGAGCGCGTTCGCCAGACCCTCGAGGGCCGCGAGCCCCAGGCGAGTGCCGAAGTCACGATTCTGGTGAGGTTGCGGGCCAAGCCCGGGCGAGGCCCTGAGTTGGAGCGAGCTGCGCTGGAGTTCGTGGCGGCAACCAGGCAGCTGAAGGGCGCGATCGACTCGACCCTCTATCGATCCCCGAGCGACGCGCTCACGCTAACTCTGCTCGAGCGCTTCGCCGGACAGGAGGCCCTCTCCAGGCACATGGCGAGCGATTACTTCCGGCGGTTCCAGGTTGCTCAGGAGCCACTCCTGGCGGCACCCGTTGACGCGGTTTTTCTGGACCGCATTAGCGAGTCGTCATGACGGCTGGACTCATCCCTGCCGACCTCCCTCGCTCAGCTGACAACAGTCGCGGTCGTTTCTGCAGCGGCGGCGCTCGGCGCCATCGACCGGCTCCTTCGATAGGCCCCGGGCGAGGTTCCATATTGCCGCCGGAACGCCTTCGTCACGGAAACCTCCGAATCATATCCCGTGAGTCGCGCGATCTCACGGATGCCCGCCCTGGTGGCGCGCAGGTATTCGGCCGCTCGCGCCATGCGGTAGCGCGTCAGGTTCTGCATCGGGGTTTCCCCGGTGGCGGACCGGAATCGTTCGGCAAATGCCGATCGTGACAGCGAAACCGCCTCCGCGATCTTTGGCACCGTCCAGCGGCGATCTGGATGCTCGCGGATAAGGCGGAGCGCCCGCGCAATCTGCGGATCGCTCACCGCCGTGGAGCCGCCGAAGGCTCGATCGGCCTCCGCCAGGCACTGACGGAGGGCCTGAGCGAGAAGCGCATCGGTCAGCCGCGTTACCACCGCTTCCGAGCCGGGCCCGCTCGATGCCATCTCGACGGCAATCATCCGGATCAGGCTCACAAGCCACTCCGGCGCGCGACCGCCACTTCCGCGAAGGTGCACCACGGTAGGCAGCGCTTCGAGCAGCGGCCGCGCGGTCAGCCGTTCGACGGCAAACCCTCCGCAGAGGAGCTCGGTGCGGTCGCCGCCGCCGCCGTGGCTCAGGTGTCCGTTGACCGGCGGCGTTTCCGTAAGGATGCTGTCCAACCAGGTCACGGCGCTCTGCGGCGAGTCTCGGACCACGTGACCTTCGCCTCGAGGCAGGATCACCAGGTCCCCGGCCGTGAGCCGGACTGGGTCTGGCTGACCGTCGACTTCGAGCCACGCGGAGCCCGCCGTCACAAGGTGAAATGCCGGACCGGAACGCGCCGCCACCTGGAAACCCCACGGGGCCGTCATTTCCGACAGGCAGTAGACGGTGCTGTTGACCGTAAGCCGCAGTAATAGCTGGCTCAGCCCGTCCGAATCGGAAAAAGAACCAAGACTCCGCATCACACCTCATCGTGGGCCGGGACCTTACGCCCGACCATCCACAGGAAGTACCAGCTGCCCGCATCGCCGACGAAGGCGAAGCGCTTGTGCAGATCTTTCTTGGTGGCCTCGAAGTCACCCAAAGAATCGAGGTAGCGCTTGAAGCCCTTGTATTCGGCGTCGAGCGCGAGCATCTCTCGCGCGTTTTCGCGGATCGATTCCAGCTTCTTCCGATTTCGAATCACTCGCGTGTCGCGCATCAGCCGGTCGATGTCAGCCTCGCGGAATTTGGCGACGCGTTGGACATCAAATCCATGGAAAGCTTCGCGGATGCCAGGCCATTTTGCGTCCACGACACGCCAGCTGATGCCGGCCTGGAACATCACCCGAGCCAGCGCGTCCAGATAGCCCGAAAGATCCTTCGGCGGGGCCGGCTGTTTGTCTCGAGGCATCAATACCGATCTTAGGCCGCCATCGGGTCGATTGCACCTAGCCAACTCACCGACAGAATTCATCCAGGCGCCGGGTCAGCGTTTTGGCTAACGCTGGCGGCGCCCTGGAGCTTTCCCCGACTCCCCCGTTCGGCTAGCGTCAGCTCATGGTCAAGGTGAATGCGACTGACGTCGTCGATCGGTATACGAAAGCCCTGGGCTCTCGCGATTTCGCCGCGGCGCGCGCATTGCTGGCGGACAACCTGCGCTTCGAGGGCCCGATCGACAAGTTCGACCGCGCCGACGACTACGTCAAGGCGATCTCGGCGCTTTACGGCATGGTCAAGGGGATCGACCATCAAGCAACGATCGCGGAGGGCGATGAGGTGGCCGTGTTCTACGTGCTCGATACGCCGGTGGCCAAGGCGCCGGTGGCGGAGTGGTACACGGTTGAGGCCGGGAAGATCGTCCGTATTCGGACCTACTTCGACGCCAGACCGTTCGCCACGCCATCGCCAAATCAAAGCTGATCCCCTCCTCTTGAGGGGTGCAGAATAGGGTTCACCAGGTACGCTCGTGGAGCCTGAGGTGAGACCCGTCAGCTTCGTGGAACCAGGAGGAGGCAAACTATGGCGGAAGCCAAAACTGCGATCGCTAACAAGCCAACATGGGTTGATCTCGCGACGACCGATGCGGCGGCGGCCCGCGAGTTCTACTCGAAGGTGTTTGGCTGGAAGATCGAGGTCAACCCTGATCCGCAATATGGCGGGTACGGGATGGGCGAAGTGGGCGGCAAGCGAGTGGCGGGGATCGGACCCAAGATGTCACCCGAAGCGCCGACCGCATGGTCGATCTACATTGCAACGGATGATGCCGACGCCCTGGCTAAAAAGGCACAGGCCGCCGGCGGCACGGTCGTGGCGCCGCCTTTCGACGTCGGCGATCAGGGCCGGATGGCCGCCATTCAAGATCCAAGCGGCGCGGTCATTTCGGTTTGGCAGGCTGGGGCGATGAACAGCGCCATGCCCGTCGGCGAAGCGAACACCTACGGATGGGCCGAGCTCAGTGCGCGCGGCGTTGACAAGGCGCTCCCGTTCTATCAGAAGGTGTTCGGCTGGACAACGAAGACCAATGACATGGGCAAGGACCAGCCGCCCTACTACGAGTTCCAGTTAGGCGGCGAGAGCATCGCCGGAGCGCAGGAGATGCAGAAAATGGTTCCGGCCAGCGTCCCCAGCTACTGGCTCGTGTATTTCACGGTAGCGGACGTCGACAAGTCGTTCAAGACGGCCACGCAGGCTGGCGCGCGCGAACTGGTCGCGCCGATGGACTTCCCGGGTGGGCGCTTCGCGATCGTTACTGACCCGCAGGGCGCAGCGTTCGGCCTTCTCAAGATGGCGCCGCGCTAGGCAAGACTCACGGGTGCGGGCCGGCGCCGGTGCCGGCCCGCGCTCGCACGGCAGCGCGTTCGGTCCTGCCTGAGCTCCGGGCGCCCGTGCGGACGGCGTTTATGCGTTGTTGACGGCCGTACGGCCATGCTGGCCCAGGAAGGCATGGCTCAGGATTCGGGTGTTGCACCGAGCGAGCTTCGGCGCGACGTCAGCGTCTGGGGTTCTTACATGTGGGGGTATGCGGATGTCGGCGCCGACATCTACACCGCGCTGGGCATCGTGGCCCTGGCCGCCCTGGGTTTCACGCCACTGGCTTTCCTCTTCGCCGGGTTGGTGTACGCGCTCGTCGGGCTGGGCTACGCCGAGCTTGCCTCCGCGTATCCCGTCGCCGGCGGCGGCCAATACTACACGCTTCGCGGTATTGGGGACCTGGCGGGATTCATCGCCGGCGCAGCGCTGCTGCTCGACTACACGATCGACATCTCGCTCTTCATGGTGGTCTCTTTTGGCTACTTCAACTTCTTTCTCCCGCACCTCACCTTCGGTCATCACATCACCGACTACACCGTCACGATGGGGCCGATCCATCTGGCCTGGCTGTGGCTGGCAGAGACCCTCGCCGGCATCCTGGTGCTCATTTGGCTGAACGTCCGCGGCATCCGTGTCTCCTCCGCCTTCAACGAGATCCTCGGCGTGGTCGCCATCGTTGGTCAGTCGATCATCGTGGTAGCGGGCTTCGTACTGGTTTGGCAACCGGGCCTCGTGGCGCAGCAATTCCTGCACAACCGGCCGACGCTGGGGCAGTTCGCCTTCGGCTCGTCGCTCGCGATCATCTCCTTCGTGGGGCTGGAGTCGATCTCGCAGGTCGCCCAGGAAACGCGCCGTCCGGCGACCATCATCCCGCGGACGTCGATCGGCCTGATCCTCTCTGTCCTGATCTTTGCCATGGCCTTCGCCGTCCTTGCGATGGGAATGATCCCGGCGCAGGGATTCCGCGGGCACGAGGGCGACCCGGTCGCGTTGATCGCCGGTCATATTCCGCTGATCGGCGTCGTGGCGGCGCCGCTGACCGCGTTGATCGGCGGCCTCATCGTCTTCATCTCCGCAAACTCGGGCGTGGTCAGCGCCTCGCGGCTGACCTACTCAATGAGCCAGTTCCAGTTGCTCCCGCGCTGGTTCAATGCCGTGCACAAGACCTACCACACGCCGAAGCGCACCATCATCGTCTTCAGCGGGGTCGCGATCGTTCAAACGCTGTTCGCATTTTTCACGCCGGGGAAGCCGGGCAGCAATGCCGCGATCGACCTGCTGACCAACCTCTACGCCTTCGGGGCGACCAGCGGATACCTGCTGGTGTTCACCTCGCTGATGGTGCTCCGATTCCGCGATCCCTATACCCCCCGGCCATACAAGATGCCGTTGAACGTCCCGGTCCGCTTTCGCGGTCGCACCGTGGAGTTTCCGATTCTTGGCATCGTCGGCATGCTGGGCGTGTCGACCATCCTCTTCGAGGTCATCCTCACCCACGACGTAGGCCGAATCGCCGGACCGGGATGGATCATCCTCGCCGTGCTGCTGTACATGCTGCATCGTCGCCGGCAGCGGCTCCCGCTGGTGGGCAACATCCCGCGCGACTGGGAGGCGACTCAGAGGCGCGTGCTGCTCGAGGCGGAGGAGTACGAGTCGCTCGAGCAGTACGAGGAGGCGCTGGCGGCGCGGGGTGCCCAGAAGTGATCATCCTCGTCGCCATCGGCGAAGCATCTCGTGGGCAGCCTACGTTGATGCGGGCGGCTGAGCTGGCCGTGGCTTCCCAGGCAACGGTTGTGGTGCTGTACGTGCGCGAACGGCATTACGCCCGCGGAGTCGCGTGGGATGAGCCGGCGCCGGCCGACGCGGCCGAGCTGCTCAACGAGTCGACCTACGAGCTGCGCCGCCGGAACATCGCGTGCCGGGGCGCCGTGCGCCTGGCTGCCGCGGGGCGGGTTGGGGAAGCGATCGTAAGCGCCGCCGTGGATTTCCGGGCTGATCTGATCGTCGTGGGTCGCTCGCCCGAGCGGGCCTTGACCCGCTTGATGACGGTCAATACCAGCCAGCGGGTTGTCCGCCTGGCGCCAATGCCCGTGCTTGTGGTTCCGAGGGCAAGCGCGATCAGCCTGACCGCTCCCTCAGCTCGGTGAGGCGGCCGGCGCCGTGAAGCCTGAGGTTGATTTCGAATTCAAAATCTAGAGCCGCGACGATGTCCTGGTTGGGGGCATCTCTACCGAGTTCCTAGGCCTACCAGCGAAGAGTAAATCGCGGACCTCCTCGAGAAAATTGCTCGGGGTCAATTGCCGCCGCAACAGATATCGGAGTCCCGGTCCTTACGCCGAGTGTCGTGGCAAGTCCGTCGTCACTGAGCGGTAACCGAAGCCGGACTGGACAGTGACCGGCATGACAGCCCCGGCCCGGAGCGGCGACACCTCAACGGAAGCGACAAAAGATCGCCGTTGTAAGTGCGGGAGGACGAGTGGGAAAAGAACCTGCCTTGCGCCGGCCTCGGAGGCGTTCAGACGGCCAGTCCATGACCGAATTTGCGCTGGTTGCCCCATTGCTCTTCCTGATTCTCCTGGTCACGATCGACTTCGGGCGCCTGGTTTACACCTACGGCGTGATCACGTCCTCAGCGCGCGATTCCGCCCGGGCGCTCTCCTTGAAGATCAATCAGGCCACCGATTGCAGCGCCTTTCAAATCGCGGAGCAGACGGCCCAGGGTTTTCGGCTGAACCCCGATCAGACGTCGATGGTAGGAGACACCAACCCGAACAGACCCAGCGGGGCCCTGCAGCCGACGACGCCGCCACCGGGGCAGGGCTACATCTACATCTGGCCCGCGGTCGCCACCGGGAGTCCCCAGGACCAGCATCCTGGTTGCGATGGCCAGGCTCGCCTTCCGGCCAGCGCCCAGCTTAAGGACGTTTCCGTGCAGATCGAATATACGTACCAGCCGCTGATCCCTGTCTTCCAGGACTTTACTGGCAGCTTCACGATCAAGGCGATCAGCGTGGTCCATACGGAGTACTGACGTGATGTCCTCCTTGCAAGTAACATCCGGCCGCCGATTTCAGCGGGGACAGGTCATGCCGATCGTCGCCCTCGCGTTGCTGGTCCTGGTTGCGTTCGCCGGTCTGGCTCTCGATGGGGTCCACCTCTACCTGGTCCGCCGGCAGGCCCAGAATGCTTCAGACGCCGCCGCGCTAGCCGGAGGAAAATGGCTGATCGCGGGCGGGGGCATCCTCAATGCGCCACCGTC
>Ga0070698_100000504_pt1 | contig 41462 bp, 25 predicted proteins | sample KBSK1502metaG_FD_65477 | JGI IMG/M metagenome (GOLD analysis project Ga0070698, IMG submission 65477) | Corn, switchgrass and miscanthus rhizosphere microbial communities from Kellogg Biological Station, Michigan, USA - KBS K1-50-2 metaG | ecosystem: Host-associated > Plants > Roots >...
GAAGACGCGGGCCACGAAGACGCGGGCAACCTTGATGCGGGCCACGAAGACGCGGGCCACGAAGACGCGGGCAACCTTGATGCGGGCCACGAAGACGCGGGCCACGAAGACGCGGGCAACCTTGATGCGGGCAACAAAGATGCGGGCCACGAAGAGGCCACGCAACGACTCGGCGACGGCCCTGGCAACGGTGCAGATCGGGCCGGCCCGAGTGCCGATAGTGGCCAAGATGATCCTGGCTCCGGTACGGACGGAAACGGCCTGGATACCGGCACCAGCCGTGAGCGAGCCGGGAAGGGCGGCCAGCGCAGCGCCAGGCGGCGCTGGCCGGCCATGGCCGCCGGCGCAATCGCGGTGTTCGTCTTCACGCTGGGCGGCATTACCGCGTTCGAGGTGGCTGCAGGCAAGCCGCTCGACGCCCTGATCTGGGGTCGGCACAGCGGGGGAACGACCATCGGCGACGTCACCGGCGCGCAGCATGCCGGGCCGGCTTCCCCGCCCGCGTCGCCGCACGCTACCTCGACTCCGCCGCACCGGCCGACAGGATCGCCTACGCCCACCGCGTCATCGCCCACGCCGACGCCTACCCCTTCGACCACGCGATCGCCGTCGCCTTCGCCCACGCAATCGCCTTCGCCCACGTCGTCATCACCGGCGCCGGCACCCGCCGCCGCTAGCCCGAGCGGGTCCGCTAGCCGCTCCCTAGGATCATGACGGACTCAAGTCCCTAGGATCATGACGGACTCAAGTTGTTCTCCTGGGCCACCGGTTCCGGGGTGCTGAGCGGCACACACCGGGCGGGCTCCGAATGGCATCGAGATGCACCCCGTGACCCATATCCGGTTCAGGTGACGGGGCTACCGACGGGAGAGACACGAATGGCGAGGATCAGCGTTACCGGAGCAAGCGGCAAGGCTGGCCGCGCCGTGGTAGCCGACCTGCTGGCACACGGCCATCACGTGCTGGCCACCGATCTGGTGGGGCCGGCCGGAGATCTCGGCACGCCAGTGCTGCGCGCCGACATCACCGATTACGGCCAGGCGCTGGAGGCGCTGCAGGGCGCGGAGGCCGTCATACATCTGGCCAACATCCCGGCACCGGGCATCCGCACACCGGCGGTGACGTTCAACGCGAACATGGCCATGAACTTCAACGTGTTCATGGCCGCCGCACAGCTGCAGCTTGACCGGGTGGTCTGGGCGTCCAGCGAGACCACGCTCGGCCTGCCGTTCGACAAGCCGCCGCGGTACGCCCCGGTGGACGAGGACCACTATCCCGTACCCAACACGACGTACGCGCTGTCCAAGGTGGCCAGCGAGACTACCGCCGGGCACATCGCGCAGTGGTCCGAAATCCCGTTCGTCGCGCTCCGCTTCTCCAACATCCTCGGGCCGCGTGACTACGCCGAATTCCCGTCGTACTGGCCGGATCCGCAGCTGCGGAAATGGAACCTGTGGGGCTACATCGACGAGCGCGACGCGGCGGCAGCCTGCAGGCTCGCGCTTGACGCGCCGGTCGAGGGCAGCACCAGCGTCATCATCGCCGCCGCGGACACCGTGATGACCCGCCCGTCGGCCGACCTGATGCGGGAGGTCTTCCCCGGCGTGCCAGTGCGGGGCGAGATAAGCGGCACGGCCACCTTGCTGTCCATCGACCGCGCCAGGCAGGTGCTCGGCTTCGAGCCTGCCCACTCATGGCGGGACCACGTCAGCGAGTAAGCCTGGCAAGGACCCGGGCGTAAGCCCGGCAAGGGGCCCCGGGCGTAAGCCCGGCAAGGGGCCCGGGCGTAAGCCCGGCAAGGGCCCGGGCGTGAGCACGGCAGGACCCGGGCGTGAGCACGGCAGGACCCGGGCGTAAGCCCGGGCCTTGCCGGGTAATCCGGTCACGTAGGCCGGGGCGCGGTGGCCGGCGGTATCGGTTTGGCCACGAATCTGGCCGACGGCCGTTTCGGGGCTTGCGACCACGCCACGATGCGATGAATCTAAGTTCACCACACGGCAGTAACTCCCCCTTCTAACAAGGGTTGGCCCGATGAATGATGGTTCATCCGGGGGACAGCGGGTGCGGTCGCCGGCGCCGAATTCCGGGGCTTCCGAGGCCGGGGCTCTGGAAGTCCGGGGCGTGACGGTGCGGTTCGGCGGCCTGACCGCGCTAGACGATGTTTCGCTTACCGCGGCGCCGCGTCAGGTCACCGGGATCATCGGCCCGAACGGTGCTGGCAAGACCACGCTGCTCAACGTGCTGTGCGGGCTGGTCCGCCCCGACGCTGGCCAGATCTGGTTCGACGGCCGCGAGCTCACCGGGCTCCGGCCGCACCGGCTGGTCGGCCTCGGCATTGCCCGCACGCTGCAAGGCGTGGGCCTGTTCGGCGGCCTGTCCGCGGTGGAGAACGTGATGATCGGGGCGACGTGCCACTCGCGCGCCGGGTTCTGGTCCGGAATGCTCGGCCTGCCATGGTCCGACCGGGACGAGCGGATGCTCAGGCGCAAGTCGCTGGATGCGCTCGACCTGGTCGGCGCCGCCGACCACGCCGACAGCCTGCCGGGGACGCTGGCCTACGGCGTCCGCAAGCGGATCGCGCTGGCCCGGGCCGTGGTCGCCAGGCCGCGCCTGCTGCTGCTCGACGAGCCGGCCAGCGGCCTGTCCGAGAGTGAGCTGCCCGAGCTCGGCGACCTGATCGAGAAGCTTGTCGCCGACGCACTGGTGGTGGTGATCGAGCACCGGATGGACCTGATGATGTCCGTCTGCGACACGATCACCGTGCTGGACTTCGGCAAGGTCATCGCCGGCGGCACGCCGGACCAGGTGCAGGCCGACCCGGCGGTCACCGCGGCCTACCTGGGGATCGAGGTCGGCAAGACCCAGGACGAGCCGCTGGCCAAGACCCAGCACGAGCCGCTGGCCAAGACCCAGGACGAGCCGCTGGCCAAGACCCAGGACGAGCCGCTGGCCAAGACCCAGCACGAGCCCCTGGCCAAGACCCAGGACGAGCCTCAGCCCCTGGAAGGAGCGCCGGGCGATGAGTGACGCGGCGGCGCTTGGGGTCGAGAACGTGGTGGCGGGCTACGGCGGCGCCCCGGTGCTTGACGGCGTGTCGATCGCGGTCAGGCCCGCTACGATCACCGCCGTGCTCGGCGCGAACGGGGCCGGCAAGACGACGCTGCTGCGCGCCATCACCGGGCTGGTCAGGCCGAGGGCGGGCCGGATCACCGTCGACGGCGTCAACCTGGCCAGGCGGCGGCCGGAGGCGGTCGCCCGGGCCGGCGTGGCGCATGTGCCCGAGGGCCAGGGCGTGATCACCGAGCTCACCGTAGAGGAGAACCTGCGCCTCGGCGGACTGCTGCGTTTCGGCGGAGCGAGGCGGGCGGCCGCGCTGGCGGAGACCTACCGGCGGTTCGGGATCCTGGCCGAGCGCCGGCACCGCGCGGCCGGCACGCTTTCTGGCGGCGAGCGGCAGATCCTTGTCATCGCCAGGGCGCTGATGGCAAGCCCGCGGGTGCTGCTGCTGGACGAACCGTCGCTCGGCCTGGCACCCAAGATCGTCGCGCAGGTGATGGACCTGGTGCGCCAGCTGCGAGACGACTCGGGCCTGACGGTCCTGCTGGTGGAACAGAACGCGCGCAGCGCGCTGAGCATAGCCGACCAGGGCATCGTGCTCAACGTCGGCAAGATCGTCGCCGAGTCGCCGGCCGCCGAGCTGCTCGTCGACGTCGGGCTCCGGCGCCACTATCTGGGTTTCTAGGGCACGCGAAGGCGGGAAGGCGGGACATGCAGGAATTCCTGGAGTTCACCCTCGGCGGGATCGCATTCGGCATGATCTATGCCGCGATCGGCCTGTCGCTTGTGCTGATCTGGCGCGGCACCCGGATCCTGAACTACGCCCAGGGCGGCATGGCTATGTTCACCACCTACGTGGCGCTGATCGTCATCAACCACACGGGGAACTACTGGGAGGGCTTCGGCGTGGCGCTCGCCGCCGGGCTGGTGCTCGGCGCGGTGCTCGAACGGACCGTCATCCGGCCGGTCGAGAACAAGCCGCCGCTGAACGCTGTCATCGTGACGATCGGCGTGCTGATCTTCCTTGAGGGGCTGGCCGGCATCATCTACGGCGGCCAGTTCCGGTCATTCCCGCCAGCCTTCTCCGTCGTCGGGCTCAAGATCGGCGGCACTGCGCTCGGCGTCTCGCGGGCCGACCTGTTCACCGGCGGTGCCGTGCTCGCCGCGGCGCTGCTGCTCGCGGTGCTGTTCCGGGCCACGTCGGTCGGCCTGCGGCTGCGCGCCACGGCGTTCGCCCCGAACGTGGCCCGGCTGCTCGGAGTCAGGATCGGACGGGTGCTCACGCTCGGCTGGGCGCTGGCCGGGCTGATCGGCGCGCTCGCGGGCGTGCTCGTCACCCCGGCCACGTTCCTCTACCCGAACAGCATGGACTCGATCTTCGTGCTCGGCTTCACCGCCGCCGTCATCGGCGGCCTGGAGAGCCCGGTCGGGGCCGTGGCCGGCGGCCTCATCCTCGGCGTTGTGCTCAGCTACGCCGGCGGTTACCTGGGCTCCGACCTGGTGTCGCTGTTCGGCCTCGCGGTGCTCGCGGTCGTCCTGATGGTCCGGCCGTCCGGCCTGTTCTCCACCACGGCAACCCGGCAGGTGTAACCCATGACCCTGGCTCGCCACACCGGCGCCGCGCTGCTCGTCGCGGTCGTGCTGCTGATCCTTACCGTCCGGCTGAGCCCGTTCCGGGATTTCCAGATCGCGGAGGTGGCCGCCTACGCGACCGCCATCGCCGGGCTGACCTACCTCATCGGGCTGAGCGGCCAGGTCTCGATCGGGCACGGCGCGTTCATGGCCATCGGTGCCTACATCGCGGCGGTGATCGGACTGCACCAGCACTGGCCGCTTGAGCTGATCTTCCTCGCGAGCACGGTAGCCGCGGCGGTGGCCGGCGGGATCGTCGGAGTCGCGGCGGCCCGGCTGCGCGGTCCCTACCTGGCCGGGGCGACGCTGATGCTCGCGGTCGCGCTGCCTTCCCTTGCCAACCGCTACGCCGGGCTGCTCGGCGGCGATCAGGGCCTCAGCTTCAGCGTGACCACGCCGGCCTTCCTCGGCGTGACCTTCCCGCCGACCCGCTGGCTGGCCTGGATCGCGTGCATCGGCGCGCTGATCACCCTGGTGCTGCTGGCGAACCTGGGCCGCAGCAGGATCGGCCGCAGCTGGCGGGCGCTGCGGGACAACGAGATCGCCGCCGCGCTGTCCGGACTGAACGTCGCCAGGCTGCAGATACTCGCGTTCGTGATCAGCTCGGCCTGCGCTGGACTCGGCGGCGCCCTGCTGGCGGCCGTGTCGGCGATCGTCTCGCCGGGCGCATTTACCCTCACGCTGTCCATCGGGCTGATCACCGGCGCGATACTCGGCGGCCTCGGCAGCCTGGCCGGCGCGGTCTGGGGCGCCGTCGTCCTCGTCTTCGTGCCCACCTACGTGCAGGACGTGGCCACCAGCCACGGCCTGTCCAGCGCGGCAAGCTCCAACGTGCCGATCGCCGCCTACGGCGTCGTGCTCATCGCGGTCATGCTCCTCTTCCCCACCGGAATCCAGGGCGGCCTGCGCCGTCTACTCGGCCCCGTCGCGCCAGCGGCGAGCACACCCTTCAACGCGTTGCGCCGGCGCGGGCCGGCCAGCGAACACCAGGAGGAAGGCACTACATGAAGCGAACACACCGGGCCAACTTGGCACTTACCGCCGGGACGGCCATCGTCGCGATGGTCATCGCGGCCTGCGGGTCGAGCGCCACCTCGACCCCGGGCGCGAGCTCAAGCCCGAGTTCCGGCTCCTCGTCGGCCGCGGCGCTGACCGCATCGGCACCGGGCATCACGCCGACCCAGATCCTGATCGGCAGCCACCAGCCGCTGACCGGCGTCGCAGCCCCCGGGTACAGCGAGATTGCGCCGGCCTCCAAGGCCTACTTCGACTACGTGAACTCCCGCGGCGGCATCTACGGCCGGAAGATCGTTTACAAGTACCTCAACGACGTGTACAACCCGACCAACACCTCGAACGTGGTGCACCAGCTTGTGCTGCAGGACGGCGTGTACGCGATCTTCAACGGCCTCGGCACGCCTACCCACCTGGCGGTCGCGCAGTACCTGAACTCGCAGAAGGTGCCCGATGTCTTCATTGCCTCCGGCTGCGAGTGCTGGAACGCGCCCGCCAAGTGGCCGGACAGCTTCGGCTGGCAGCTCGACTACGTGCGCGAGGGCAAGATCCTCGGCAACTACGTCAAGCAGCACTTCAAGGGCAAGAAGATCGGCTACTTCTACCAGGACGACGAGTTCGGCCAGGACGGCGTCAAGGGCCTGAACTACGAGATCCCCAAGTCGCAGGTCGTCGCCAAGGAGAGCTACAACCCGGCCAACGTCAACGTCGGCCCGCAAGTGGCCGCGCTGAAGGCAGCAGGCGCGCAGGTCGTGGTCTCCTTCTCGGTGCCCGCCTTCACCGCGCTGCTCCAGCTGACCAGCCTCAAGCTGCAGTTCAAGCCGCAGCTCGTGGTCAGCGACGTGGGCTCGGACCCGACCACGCTGGGCGGCCTGCTCGCGGCGTTCGGCAAGAACAAGAAGCTCAGCGCGCTCACCCAGGGCATCATCACCGACGGCTACCTGCCGTCGCTGGGCGACGCGAGCAACAGCTGGATCGCCCTGTTCAAGAAGGTCCACGACCAGTACATCCCGAAGCTGCCGTTCGACGGCAACGTCGCCTACGGCCTGGCAGTCGGCTACACGTTCGTCCAGGCGATGCTCAAGGCCGGCCGGAACCCGACCAGGCAGGACCTGATCAACGCGATCCAGGCGGGCCTGCCGCAGGGCCCGTCGGTGGCGCCGTACGCCTACTCGGCGACCGACCACAACGGCATCACCGGGGCCTACATGGCCGTCATCAAGAACGGGGCGCTCGTGCCGAAGGGCCCGGTGCTCGTCACCGACACCAGCCCGACCGGCGCGATCACCCCGGACACGGCAACCCAGCCGGCCGCGCCGGCCAGCGGGGTGCCGTCACCATGACCGGGCGCCGGGGGGCGGCCTGCGGGCTGCCCCCCGGCACGGGCCCGTCAGCAAAATATTCTGAAACGGGGGGTAGCACCGTGACTGTGACCGCGAGCCGGAAGCCGGCCGCGGCCGATGAAAGGCCGCCTGGCGAGCGACTGCTCTCCGCGGCCGAGCACCTGTTCGGGGAGCGGAGCTACCGGCGGACCAGCGTAGCCGGGATCTGCGCCCGGGCCGGCATCGCGACCGGCAGTTTCTACGCGCACTACCGGTCGAAGGCGGACATCTTCGCCGCCTTGATCCGGCAGATCAATGCCGACCTGCGGTCGGCGATGGCCGCCGCGCTGAAGCAGGCCGACGGCAACCAGCGGGCCAGGGAGCGGGCCAGCTTCCGCGCGTACTTCGACCTGATGTCCGAGCGGCCGTGGATCTACCGGATCGTGCGCGAGGCCGAGTTCGTCGCGCCAGGGCTGTTCAAGGAGTACTACGAGCGGCTGGCCAGGGGGTACGCCCGCGGCGTGCGGGTCGCTCAGCTGGCCGGCGAGGTGGATGCGCGATACGACCCGGAGGTCATCGCGTACGTCTACGCCGGCCTCGGCAATTTCGCCGGCATGCGCTGGGCCGAATGGACCGCGGGTGGCCGGGTGCCCGACGACGTGCTCGATGACCTGATGCGGGTGCTCGCGCACGGCCTGACGCCGCAGCCGGCCAGCCAGGAGCCGCATCCGGCCGGCCCGAAGTCGCCGGCCAGCCAGGAGCCGCATCCGGCCGGCCCGAAGTCGCCGGCCAGCCAGGAGCCGCATCCGGCCGGCCCGAAGTCGTCGGCCAGCCCTGAGCTGCCGCAGCCGCAGGGCGGGCTCGACGTATCGTCGGGGGCATGATCAACGGACCGGTGCCCGTTCTCACCATCCCCGGAATGCTCTCCCGCGCGGCCAGCCGGGATCCTGACGGCATCTGGCTGCGCGCCGACGACGCCCGGCTGACCTTTTCCGGCACGGCCGGCCGGGTCGGCGCCGTGGCTGTCTCCCTGCAAAATGCTGGCGTCCGCCGCGGCGACCTCGTGGTGGTCACCGCGCGCACCACCCCGCCGTACCTGCTCTGCTGGCTGGCACTGGCCTCGCTCGGCGCGGTCACCGCGGCGACCAACCCGCGCAGTGCCCCGGCCGAGCTGGCGGGCCTGGTCCGTCAGGTCGCGCCGCGGGCGCTGATCACCGACGCCGGGCTGGCCGGCCTGGTCGCTGAGGCGGACATCGCGGACCTGCCCGAGCTCGGCGTGCTCGACGTGGACGCGCTCGGCGCCGGGCCCGACGCGGCGGAACTACCGGACGCGGGGGTCGGCCCGGACGACCTTGCCACGGCGATCCCGACGTCCGGCACGACGGGCAAGTCCAAGCTGGTGATGCAGACCCACCGGGCGTACGCAATGGCGGGCGAGGGGTTCCCGTTCTGGATGGAGCTGTCCGCCGCTGACCGGCTGATGACCTCGCTGCCGCTTTTTCACATCAACGCGCCCGCCTACTCGGTGATGGGATCGCTGGCCTGCGGGGTCGGCCTGGTGCTGCTGCCGCGGTTCTCCGCCAGCGGGTTTCTCGACTCCGCGCGTCGGCACGGCGCCACCGAGTTCAACGCGATCGGGGCGATGCTGGAGATCCTGATGCGGCAGCCGCCGCGGGCCGATGACGCCGATAATCCGCTGCGGCTCTGCTACACGGGGCCGGCGCCCGAGCGGGCCAGGCAGGAGGAGATCGAGGCGAGGTTCGGGCTGCGGATCGTGGTCGGCTACGCGATGTCCGAGTCGCCGTACGGGCTGATCTGGCCCCGCGGCACCCGGCCGTACGGCACGCTCGGCGCGGTCCGGCAGCACCCCGTGCTCGGCGTCGTCAACGAGGCCCGGGTAGTGAACGATGCGGGCGCCGAGCTCGGCCCGGGGGAGACCGGCGAGCTGCTATTGCGCAACCCGGTGATCACGCGCGGGTACTGGGGGATGCCGGAGGAGAGTGCCAGGGTCCTGACCGATGGCTGGCTGCACACCGGGGACCTGGTCACGGTGGGCGCCGACGGCAACTACACGTTCGTGTCCCGGGTGAAGGAGGTGCTACGCCGCCGGGGCGAGAACCTCTCCCCGCTGGAGGTCGAGGAAGTCCTCGCGGCGCACTCGGACGTGCTGGAATGCGCCGTCGTCGGGGTGCCGTCCGAGCTGTCCGATGAGGAGGTGAAGGCGTTCGTGGTGGCGGCCGGCGACGCGACGCTGGACTTCGCCGGGCTGCGGGCGTTCGCCGCCGCGCGGCTGGCCGCGTTCAAGGTGCCCAGGTACTGGCAGCAGGTCGATGATCTGCCGCGGACACCGACCGCCCGGGTGGCCAAGCACCGGCTGCCCGCCGGGCACCCGCCCGGTGAGTACGATGCCGAGGCTGTGCCAGCAGAGACGTTGCCCGAGGGAGATGACCGGCCATGACGGATCCGTACCTCACTTCTATCGGTACCGCGGATGCGACCTCCATATCCTTGCTCGGCCAGGACCTGGCCGGGGACCTGATCGGGCAGGTCAGCTTCGGTGAGCTGGCGTTCTGGCTGGTGGCGCTGCGCCGCCCGGCGCCAGGCGAGCTGCGGGTGTTCGAGGCGGTGCTGGTCGCGCTGGCCGATCACGGGTTCACCCCGTCCGCGATCGCCGCGCGGCTCACGCTGACCGGCGCGCCGGAGTCGGTGCAGGGCGCGATGGCCGCCGGGCTGCTCGGCGGCGGCTCGCGGTTCCTCGGCGTGACCGAGGACTGCGGCCGGTTTCTGGCTGCCGCGCTGGCTGCCCACGACGGGCCGCCGCCAGCCGATGAGGCCGGCTTTGACGCGATCGCCGGCCGGGCGGTACGCGCGCAGCGGGCGGCCGGCCGGCTGGTGCCCGGGCTCGGCCACCCGCTGCACAAGGCCGGCGACCCGCGCACCCCGGTGCTGCTGCGCATCGCGGAAGATGCCGGAACCCGCGGGCCGCACCTGCGGCTGCTGCAGGCGGTGGGCAGGGTCCACCCGGCGATACTCGGCCGGACGCTGCCGCTGAACGGGGCCGGGGTCGGCGGGGCCGCGCTGGCCGACCTGGGCTTCGAGCCGGACACCCTGCGCGGGTTCGCGCTGCTGGCCAGGGCCGCCGGGCTGCTCGGGCACCTGGCCGAGGAAATGCGCCGCCCGGCCGGCCCCGGGATATACGCCGAGGCCGGCCGGGCGGTCCGGTACGCGCCGCCTAAATCCTGAAGAACAGGTTCAGGAACCGGTTGGCTAGCGCCGCGTCGCCGCGCACGGTGCCGGCGTTCATCCGGCCGAACGCGGTGAGCACCAGGCTGCCCGGGTCGAATTCGATCGCGGCCGGCAGGTCGTCGATGCTGCCAGGCTCGTAAGCCATGCCCTGGTCGCTGATCGAGACCCGGTAGTCGCCAGCGTTCTGCCCGGAGGTCACCCGAATGCCGACGGTGAACGGGCTGAGGTCGGCGCCCGGCTTGATCGTGTACTGCCAGATCACGAACATGAACGGGACGAGCAGGTCGGCGGCCTCGCCGGAGATGCCGTGCGCGCTGCCGGTGCCCTGCTCGATGTCCCAGGTATGCACGCCGTAGTCCATCAGCTGGCCAGCCGCGTAGATGAAGGCCGGCACCGGGCCCATGTAGCTGTGCGGGACGATCAGCCCGGTCCACTCGTCGGCCGTGAGCGGCCGCAGGATGCCCATCATCTTGTCCAGGTCGGCCCGGACCCGTGCCATCAGTTCCTGCTGTGACAGGTCGCGGAAGGACTGCGCCGTCTGGCCGGCCCGCTCGTGCATGGCGACCAGGCCGAAGGCGTCCGGACCGGTCTGGCCGCTGCGGGCGATGTCGAATGCCCTGAAGTAGCCCTCGGTGGTATCGACCAGGTGGCCGATGATGTCCTTGACCTGCCAGCTCTCGCACGCCGTGGGGGCATCCCAGGCGACCGGCTGGCCGGCCAGCGCGAACATGCGTTCCGCCTCCTCGCGGACCACGCGCAGGATGGTGTCCTTGCCCTCATACGACGTGGCGTCCCACTCGCCCATGCCTCACCTCTCTAGGGTTCGCGATCCAGCGGTGCTATCCAGCCAGGCGGCGGTCGGCCAGGGCGGCGCCGTAGCGCATGGCGACGAGCCTGCTGACCGCGGGATGCGCCGCCAGCGCCTGGGCGCGCTGCGCTCCGGCGGCCGCGCAGGCTGCCTCCAGCTCGCCGGGATCGTTCTCCGGGCCGATCACGCACGGCGCGATGGCCAGCCGGGATGCCCCGGCGGCTTGCAGCCGGGCGATCGCGGCATGCAGGCTGGCCGTCTCGCCAAGCGAGGCAGGCACCGCGGGGACGGCGAGCCGCGAGGAAAGCAGCACCGCGGCAACCCCGGCTGCCTGCGTGGCCTCGTCGCCGCGGTCGGCCAGCACGATGATGCCGTTGGCCGGGCTGGTGATGGACAGACCCCTGGTCCGGGACGCGCGGGCCAGCCCGGCCTCGGCGAGCCGGGCGTGCAGCGCCTCGGCGATCAGCGGGTGCGGGCCGAGCGGCGCGGTGACCAGGGTGGGCGCTGCCGCCGCTGCGACCGCGCTGGCCAGCGGTGTGTCAGAGCGCGGATGCGGGCCGGCCAGCAGCGGCACGATGACGCACGGCTGGGTCAGCGGCAGCCCGTCCGGGCCCGGCGCCGCGAGCATTTCGGCCAGGCTGCGGACGGAGCCTTCCAGGTAGCCCGCCCGGATGGTCGCGCCAGGGCACGAGTCGCCGACCGCGCCGGCTATCTCGGCAACGATGTCGTCGCTGGCCGGGCAGGCGACGCCGGCCACCGCGAGCACGAGCGGCGGTGCGTCCGGCGGCAGCGTCAGCCGGTGCGGGCTGCGATGCCGGCCGGCCGGCCGGACGGCCGGTGGCCGGCGGGGAAGCTGGCCGTTCCCCTGGCCGTTCCCCTGCCCGTTTGGCCGGCTGCCTGGATGGCCGGCTGGCTGGAAGACGGACTGCCCGGGCGGCACGCCAGCGCCGGTGCGCGGGGGGAGGAAGTTCGGCGTGCCGGGCGTCCGCCTGGGCAGCGGGTTCTGCGGCGGCGGCTCACCCGGCGGCTCACCTGCAGGGCGTCGCCGCGGCAGCGGCTCCGGGGCATCGCTGGCGTCATCCACGCCCACTTATCGTAGTCGCGCCTTCAGGGGCGCGACCAGCCTTCGCGGATCTCGCTGGCCCGGCAGCGCGTGCTGGTGCCGCCGCTGCCGGGCTAGCCGGGCCTGAGCATGCTGTGATAGACGGCGATCAGCGCCGTCTTCTGCTCCGGGGTGAGCCGCTCGTCGGCCTGGATCGCGGCCTCGGCGGAGACCGCGGCCTGCGGATCGGCGTCATCGCCTGGCTCGGTCGCGTGCAGCAGCCCCGCCTGGACAAGCAAGGTCTCGGTGGAGACGTTGAGCGCGTCCGAGATGAGCCTGATGACGCGGACGGATGGCTGGTGCAGGCCGCGCTCTATCTGGCTCAGGTAGGGGTTGGAGAGCCTCGTCATCTCCGCTAGCTGGCGCAGCGACAGGTTGGCATTCTTGCGGGTACTGCGGATGAAGGCGCCGAGCGCCTCCATCTGCATCTGCCACGGATCATTCATGGTCGCCTCGCTGGCCTGGCCGAGCCTGTGCTGGCTGAGCCTGTGCTGGCTGAGCCTGTGCTGGCTGAGCCTGTGCTGCTGCTGGCACCGTTACTTCTTGGCGGTGCCTGGCTTCTTTGCCGTCGCGCTGGCCGGCTTGGCGGACTGGGCAGGCTTCGCGGTGTGCGATGCGCGCGCGCCGTGCGAGGCGGGCTTGCTGCCTGACGTGCCGGGCGCGGTGCTGGCCAGGGCGAGCAGCGGCTTGACGGCGTCGAGCGCTTCCTCGGCGAACTTCTTCTGCGCGGCGAACAGCTGCTCGGAAGACTTCCGCTGCGCGGCAAGCCACTGCGCGGCGAACTCCTGGGCGTTCGCGACGAGCTCCTCCGGCTTGGGCAGCCTGGCGGTCCAGGTCGGCATCGGCAGCTGCGGTGCGATGGACTGGGCGGTAGCCGTCCAGCTCTTGAAGGCTTCGGCCATCGTCTCCTGGCCCTTGCGGAACTGCTCCTGGCCCTTCCGGACCTGCTCGAGGATCTTGTCCTGAAGCTCCTGGCTGACGACACGAGTGTCGATCATTTCTCCTCCTCGGCCCGTTTTGTTCGGGCTCGTTATGTTCGTCTCCTTGTATTGCTTACTATATTTAGCAGCAGCCTGTTTTGTCAAGCTGGGGGAGCGGTTGAGCGGCCGTCCGGCCTCAGCTAGCCCTGGAAGGAGGCGTCCGAAGCGGCCACGGAGATGAGCTCGCTGCCCTGTTGATGCCGGCGTCGCTGCAGCGAAACAGCCTGGTGAGCTTTGCCTGCGGCCCGGTGCCATTCGGATTGAGGATCCGGGCAGCCGCCAGGTCGCATCTTGCGCCCTGCTCGAATCCGGCGCAGGCCTGCCTGGCCTGCCGATACTCCGGCCGGAGCCCGGCGGAAGGCGGCCCGAGCCCGGCCAGTTCCGCCGGGCAACGGTTCAGCTTCCTAGCCTGCGACCGCAACTCGGCCGAGGTCACGACCGCTGGTCCGGAACCCATGGCGTTGGTCATGTGCCGCTGCAGCGAGGCCAGGCCCTTGACCCACCGCTGCCTCCTGGTCTGCGATGCGGGCACGCTGCCCGCCGCGGTACTTGGCGCAGGCGGTGCCTCGGTGCTGGTGCCAGGGGCGCCCGGGACGCTCGCGCTGAGGTGCGCCGCTGGCGCTGCTGCGCTGGGCCGGGAGGCGGACATCGGCCCGGTGATAGCAGCAGAGATAGCGATGGCGGCCAGGGCCGCCATCGGAATACCGACGGACAGCAGCAGCTTCCCGCGCCAGCGGAGCCTGCCAGCCGGCCTGGTCCGGTCAGGGGCCGGCGGCACCGCGGTGGATGTCGGCGGCATCGCGGTGGGTGTCGGCGGCATCGCGGTGGGTGTCGGCGGCTTGACATCGTCGCCGGCTGGCGGAGGTGTGGGTGGCGGCGGCCCGGGTGTCGGCGGCCCGGGTGTCGGCGACGGCGTGCCGGATGGTGCTGGCGGGCTGGATGGTGCTGGCGACGGGCTGAGCGGCGGCAGCGCGCCGGGCACTTGCATAGGGCTAGGTGGCAGTAACGGGCTAGGCGGGAGTAACGGGCTAGGCGGGAGTAACGGGCTTGGCGGTAGAGGCATGCCAGGTGGCTGAATCGCTGGTCCGTTGGTGACCATTTGAAATCTCCCGCTCGGTCGCGTCGCATGCCGCCGGGCGGCCCGCTTGCGGAGCCTGGGTCGAGCGGGGGGCTAGCTGCGGTCAGCAACAGTGCGATATGGCTCAGTTACTAGGACGCGGAGACGATCGGGCCGGGTTACGCCGCCCTCGCCCAAGATGTCGGTTTCGCGCCGGACTGCCAGGCCTGACCCGGTCGGAGAATGGTCAGCGCCGTGGACCGTGCGGTCCCTGAGCCTCGTGGCGAGTCAGCAGCAGCCGCTGCTGCGGGATTCCTGTCAGGCATATCGCAAGGCCGAGCACGCCGACATCCCGGAGAGTCAGATCAGAAAGCCCGCCGGTCACCGTCAATGAGATGACGATCTCAAGTAGCAGGACGGCGGACACCGCGGCGGCGGTGCGCGGGGCGATGGCGGCCACCAGTGCCACCGCAAGCAGCAGCAGCACCCAGCCGTGTGCCAGCACGAGGATCACCGCCAGGTCAGATGTGGCGGACAGGACGGGCACGTATCCGGTCCACAGCGACGGCTGGACAAGCTCGTGATAACCGAACCATGCGAGCACGAGGCCAAGTAGCACCCTGGCGGCGACTGGAGCCCACTCCGCCGCGAGCGCGCTGGCCGACTCCGCCATGGCAGCTGCGGACGGGGCGGCGGCGGCATCCGCAGCCGACGGACGCCGCGGGATGGCGGACGTCCCGCGCGGATGCTGGCCGCGTGGCCTGCTCACTGGACGATCGAACCCTGAGCGGTGGTGACCACCAGGCCATCATCGCCCAAGTTGTAGTCCGTGTTACCCGAGTCGTCGCCCGTGGAAGTCTCGACGACGTACACCCGCGCGCCCTGCGGGTACAACCGGGGAGCGGGCGATGCCTGCCCGATGACGCCCGCGGTTACCGATATGCCCGATCCCCGGCGGTGCACCGAGACCTTCAGCCCTGTCAGCGCCAGCCGTGCCGCGGCGCTCATGCGGCCGGGCCAGACTTGATAGGCCGCCTTCGCGTACGGCTGCGAGCTGAGCAGCGGGCCATGCCTGCGCGAGGCCGGCTGGCTCGGTGAGCTGGATGCGTGCGGGGCTGCGGACGCCGAGGGTGCGGCGGCCTGCGGCGAGCCGCTGGCCAGAGATCCCGCTGGAAGTCCGGTGCTGCGGGCCGACCAGCCGTGCACGCCCAGAATCACGCCGACTGCCCCGGTGGCCGCCAGCAGCGCCAGGCCGCGCCATCCGACCCGCCCGATACGCACGCGCACTCACCATCCCTGGTTCCAGGGACATCCCATTCCCTGGTTCCAGGGACATCAGTAGACGAATACTAGCTGCCCGGCTGGAACAGCCAGGTCAGGTCCGAGGCTTCCAGCTGGCCAGCCTGCGACGGAATGCGGCAATCGCGGCGGGATGCCCTTCCAGCCGCCAGTCCTGATGGTAGATCCCGCGATGCTGGGCCATGTCGAACCACACCAGCCCGAGCAGGTGGCGCTGGATGCTCCCGGCGAACAAGCCCGGGATGACCCTGGCCTGCCCGGCGACCTGTCCAGCCGCGGTCTCCGAGATCAGTACCGGTTTGCTGGTGATTTTCCGTACGTCGTTGATCGTGGGGTCGAATACAGTCGCGAAAGTGTCATCATGATGGATGTAATACGCATCAATGCCGACCCAGTCCACGTAGTCTGAGCCAGGCCAGTAATCGGCCAGCGGACCGGAGCCCGGGAACCGCCTGTTGACCGTCCACAGCCAGGTGACCTTGCTGGCTCCGCGTTCCCTGAAGAGCGCGACGACATGACGCCACGCGGCTTTCCAGGTGGCCGGGGGGGACCGAGTCCAGCCCCACGGGTACCACGGGCCATTGAATTCCGGGGCGAAGCTCAGGATGACTGGGTACCCGGATTTCCGGACCGCGGTCGCGTAAGAACCGAGGTACTTGTCATGCCGGCCGGCCGCGATCGAGGCGAGGCTGGCATGCACGGGCTCAATCTGGATGAGCGGTTCCGCGCCGTGAGCGTGGGCGATGCCAGCGAACGAGGCGTTGAAGGGCTGCCCCCATACGGCGAAGCTGACCACGATGTCCGGCTGGCGGCCCACGGTGGCGCTGAATGTCTCTACGCGCTGGTAGGAAGCCTCCGCACCAAGTTCGAACACGCCAAGGAGCATCTTGGCCTTGGCGGGCGCGGCGGATGGCCGGGCGGCGGCAGGATGCGCCGCGGATGGCCGGGTGGTGGCAGGATGCGCCGCGGCAGGCTGGTCAGCGGTTCGCCCATGCGGGACCGAGTGGCCGCAACCCGCAAGCGCCAGGACGACCGTGACGGCTCGCATTGCCCGCCACAATATGGCGTTCATGGACAATGACTGGATTTCTTCCCCCCGCATCCAGTAAATACGAAATGCCGTGCGCGACGAACTCGTTATGGACTTCCGGGTTAATAGTGTTCATGCGCTGAATAGATGGTGCGGAGCATACCCGGTACGTCGGGAACATATACCGGTGCCGCAGTCCCTTTCAGTGCAGGCGCACACGCCGGGACGAGCGGCCCGTTCGTCATCCTGGGACTGCCCGGGCCGGATGAGCCCGACCTTGTCTATGTCGAGACCCTGGCCGGAGACATCTACCTGGAGGCGAGAACGGACGTTGACCGCTATACGCTTGCATTTGACCGGCTGCTCGCGGCCGCGCTGCACCCCGACGACTCCATCGCCCTAGTCGAAGCCGCCGCCCGCGACCTGGAATAGCAAGCGTCAGCAGCAAGAGAGGTGCGCTATGGCCGCCCACCATCACGATCTAGCCCGTGCCGCGTGGCGCAAGAGCACCCGCAGCGGCCAGGACGGCAACTGCGTCGAGGCCGCCAGCCTCCCCGGCATCGTCGCCATGCGTGACTCCAAGAACCCGCACGGCCCGGTCCTCACCTTCACTAACGTCGAATGGGCAGCGTTCATCCGCGGGATCAAGGCAGGGCCCCTGGGCTGAGTGCGTTCGGGTCAGGGCAGAGCTGCCGCTAGCGCGTCGCTGAGGCTGCGGCGCCGGCTGAGCGGGCCTTCAGGCGGACTGGCTGAGCAGCCAGTCGATGGTTCGCGTCGCTGCGTGGCCGTCCTCGAGGCCGCAGAACCTCGCGGCGAAGGCATCGTAGGCAGCGTGGTAGCTGCGGTTGATGTCGGCTAGGTTCCGCAGGGCGTCAATGACGCCGTCACTGGTGCGAAGCAGCGGGCCAGGGGCCTCGGCCTCGAAGTCGAAATAGAATCCTCGCAGCTTGTCGCGGTAACGTTCGAGATCGTAGGTGAAGAAAAGCATAGGCCGGCCGGTCACCGCGAAATCAAACATTGCCGACGAGTAGTCGGTAATGAGGACATCAGTGATCAGGAAGAGATCGGCGATGTCCGGATAACGTGTGACGTCGATAATCCTGCTGTCAGTGACGCCAGTGATCAGGGCTTCCCTGATCATATGGTGTCCGCGCACCAGCGTGACGTGATCGGCGCCGAGGGCCTGAGTGATGGCGTCGAGGTCCAGGTGCTGCGGGAAGCCGTAACCGCCAGCCCTTGTGTTCGCGTCGTCTCGCCATGTCGGGGCGTACAGCACGGTTCGCGTCCCCGCTGGCAGGCCTAGCTGGCGGCGGATGCGGGATGCCCGCTCAGCCGCGTCCGGGCTGCGAAGCACGTCGTTTCGCGGATAGCCGAATTCCAGGATGTCGCCATCGAAGCCGAAGGCCTTGCGGAAGATTGGCGTGCTGAACGCGTTTTCCGACAGCAGCGCATCCCAATTGGCGACGTCGCTGCGAACTCGATCATGATAAGCCACTCCGCTAGCGAATTGCGGACTCTCCACATCGAGGCAGATCCGCTTAAGCGGCGTGCCATGCCAGGTCTGCAGGTATAGCTGGCCAGCTGGCTTGCGGTACCAGTCCGGTTGCAGCATGTTGCTCACGATGAAGCGCGCCCGCGCGGCGAGCTCGTAGTGCTCGCGGCTACGGCGGACCACAACGCGACCGCCGTCCGGCACCGTGACCTGGCCGTCGCGGGCAATCCACACGCACTGCAGCCCGGTGCCGCGGCGCCGCAGCTCCTCGTAGACGGCGCGCGGGTTGCAGGAGTACTGCCTGCCGCCGTGGCTGTCGAAAACCGCAAGGTCATCGATTCGGCCGCACGTGGCCTGCGAGCCGTACCATTCCCGCAGCTGCCGCTGAGCGTAGGCACCCGTGTCCGCGGAGACCAGCCGGACGGCAAGCCGGAGAGCGTCGCCACGGTTCGTTTCCACCGTCACCTCGTGCACGCCGGCCAGGCGCGGCGCCGGCAGCCGGGCAAGCAAACTGCGGTCGGCGACCACCCGGGTCTCGCCCGCCGGAGTCCGGCTAAGCAGCTCCCACTTTCCGCTGGCAAGCGGCAGATCACCGGCCTGGCCGGGCATGCAGCCTGGCGATAGGTCTGCGCTGAACGCGCGGTCCTGCCAGCGCAGCCGCACCGTGTGCTGGTAACCAGATCCGGTGCTGCGCAGCAGGATCGCCGGCGGCGCTGTTTCGGTGCCGGTGCAGTCGCCGCGGAGCACCAGCCTGCCCGCCGCGGTCCAGTCTGCCTGCCGGACAACCAGGCGGCATGCCCGCCGGACGACCGAGAGGTTGCCATACGGCGTCAGGTAGGTCGTGATCTCCTGTCCGCCCGCGGCGAGCCGGCTTCCGGCAGCGCCGGATTCCCCGGCCAGCCGGACCGCGCGCCCGGTTCCCGGATCGAAGGCGAGATCCAGCCGGACCTCATCGCCAACCTCGTCGCCGGCCTGCATGACCGGCTCGTCCGCGCCGTCTGGGGAGCCTCGGTCACTAGCTTCCCGGTCAGCTGTGCAGCAGACGGAGAGCAGCCGCGTGCCGGGCACGGCGGCGCGGAAACCGTAGCGGCCTGAGGCTGCGCCGGTGGCGGCGGCCGGCCCGCGCGCCGGCTTCCCGCCGCCCTGCTGAAGCGAGATGACAATCGCTGCCTTCTCGCCGAGCGGGAGCGCTGACCAGCCCTCGACCTGAAGGTCGCCGCCGTCGGCACGGCATGCGGTCACCACCGCGCCAGGCCGCTCGGCCCGGATCACGAACCGGCCGTCATGTTCAGGTGCGGGCTGCAGCCGTACCCCGGCAGCAACCCAGCGGCCTTCCGGCAACGTTGCGGATCCCGGCGCGATGCCGCTGACCGATCCCTCGCGCCTGACGCCGCGCCCGCGCACCTTGACCCGCAGCTCCCAGCTCGCCGCCCGCCACGTGCCGAGGTTGGAAAGCCGCTCCGGCTTGATCTCGACCATGAAGCCGGACCAGTCGTAGCAGGCGGCCGCCTGGCCGGACCGGGCCGTGATATCGGGCCGCTCGATGCGCGTGACCTTGAGCGGGATGCTCCGCCTGATCACGGTGTTGCGCAGCATCACCTTGATACGGGTGTCTTGCTGGCGGGGAGCGTGCAGCCGGCGAACGTAGGCGTGACCCTCGATCCGCAGCCTGCCGGCGTGCCAGGTGACCGCATCAAGCCGCACGTTAAGCGTCATCTCGCGGCGAGCATCGTAGACATGACGGGGAACTCCGCGGGACCGGTCAGTAAGGTACGGGTAGCCGATGTACCACTTCCGCCGCAGCAGGCCGAGCCGCACCAGCGGCGTCTTCGCGCCGTCCCGGCGGCGTGAGTAACGGAGCACCTCGAGAAGCTCGGCGTGCATGCCCTCGCGGATGAGGTAATACCGCAGCCGCTGAAGCACCTTCGCCTCACGGAATACCGAATCATCCACCGAGCTGAGATAGCTAGCCGCCAGCTCAAGCATCCGCTTCCGCTCGGGCTCCCCGGCGAATTCGACGGCGCGGATCAGCACGGCGAGATCATTGTCAAGTACGCGGCGATCAAAAGCCGGCTTGAGCGCGGGTGCGTGTCCGGCGAGGAAGCTGCCTGCGTCGAGTACCGCCGCCATCCGGCCCTCGACGTTTTCCAGCTCCCGGGACCGCTGGTTTCTGGAGAGCTCGCCGGACTCCCGGGCTCGCCAGTAATAGACGATTTCGTGGCGGATGTCCACGGATCGCGCCAGCACATAGGCGCGGATGGTGACTGGAATGTCCTCATACCTGGCGGCGGGAAATTCCAGCCGAGCCGCAATCCAGAACGACCGGCGGTACACCTTGTTCCACACCGTGCAATCCCGGAGCAATGCCGGATGCTGCCAGACATTCGTGTGCGGGATCTTCGTCCGGTACGCGTCCGCATGGACCACGGTCTGGGAGACCCAGCCGGTGCTGAAGCGGCGCACAGCGCCTGCGGCGATGTCCGAGCCTGTTGCCTCCAGCGAGCCGACGAGCAGGTCATATGCATGCGCCGGCAGCACGTCATCGGCGTCGAAGAAGGCGAGGTAGTCGCCTGCAGCGTGCCGCACGCCCCGGTTGCGCGCGGGGCCCTGGCCCTGGTTGTCCTGCTGCAAGAGCCGGAATCGCGGGTCGCGGGAGGCGAACGACTTCGCGATCAGCGCGCTGCCGTCGGTGGACCCGTCGTCGATCATGATCACTTCAAGATCGCGCAGCGTCTGCCGGGCGACCGACTCAAGCGCCTCCTGCAGATAAGCCTCGACGTTGTAGACCGGCACAACGACGCTGAGCTTCACCATCCCGGGACCGCCTTCCCCGGCATGCCTTCCGCCGGCCGGGCAATCTTACCGGTTCGTAGCATCTTGGTAATTACTTGGCAAAAATCTCTCTAACATCGATAGAACATCAGGGAGTCGCCCATGGCCGCTGAGACCGGGACATGCCAGGTCACTGACGAGCCCGGCCTGCTGGTCACCGCGGCCGGGGTCCGGGCGAGCCCGTTGCTTGCACCTGGCCCGAACTCGGCTCGATTGCGGCAGAAGCCGGCGAATGCGCGGTTTAGAAGAATCACCGGGCGGACCGGTGCCGATGCCCTACACTCCGTGGCGAGTCCACTCCTGCCGAGCGTGGACTGGCCTGTACCAGGGGGGGTCGCATGCCGGCGCGACGCAGAGTCAGCCGACTCGGCGCGCGTGCGGTCGCCGAGGCCTTCGGCCAATCCAGCGGCGCCGGCGACTTGGCGCACGATGCCGTATGCCAGCGGCTGCTGGCGCTGCTTCGCAAGCAGTGCCCAGAACTGTTCCCGGCCCAGCCGCTGCCGCCAGGAGAGGTCGGCGCGCCGTTGCCGGTGAGCAGCACCGACCTGCCGGCCCTCGCCCGCGCGGCCATCCGGGCAGCCAGCGGCCTGCCCCCGGCGCCGGCCACCGGCACCGCCCCGGTAGGCGGCGTCACCTGGGTCGACGGCGATCGCGAGCTGTACGTGGCGGTCGAGCAGGTCGACGTCAGGCTCGCGCCGGGTGCCGTCGCGGTGACGATCCCGGTCCGCTGCGACCAGACCGGCGCGACCGAGGTCGACGTCAGCTTTGCGGTCGGGCTGCCGGACCGGCCGCTGGGCCTGGTCGCGGCGACCGAGGACCGGCCGCGCGGGCCGGCCGCCGTCGTCGACGTCTGGGGTGACGCCCTGATCGCGCTGGCGTGGCAGTGCCTGCTCGACGTCGCGTCCGGCGTCAGCGCCGCGAGCGGGTCGGACTCCGCGGGGACGCCGTTGATCGCATCGGCCCTGCACAGCGACGGCAAGTCGCTGTCGGTGACGCCGCAGGCCCGGTTCGCCTTCGACGCGAGCGGCCCGGGTCCGAGGTGAGCCTCAGCGCGGCCGACCTGGGCAGCCTCGCCGACCTGGCGACCGGGCTCGGGCTGCTCGACGGCTCAGGCGCGCCCAACGGCTCCTGGTTCACCGAGCCGGCCACCCGGCTGAAGTCCTGCATCTCCGACCCCACCCAGCGCGCGGGGCTGCTGCGGTTCATCGACGAGGTGGTCGGCGGCGACCATGCGACGACCGACGACCGCGGCCGCAGCTGGCTGCCCGTGGTCCAGCACGACGATCCGGGCGTGACCGTCTACGTCGTGGTCGACGCGGCGCCGGCCGGCCAGGTCGTCATCGGAGTCGGGGCGACGCTGGCCACGGCAGGCAGCCCGACGCCGACCGCCGACCTGCGCGTGCACGTCCCCGTCGTCGCGATCACCAAGGACGGCCACAGCCGGCCGGCCGGCCCGCTGCTGCCGGGAACACCCGAGGGGCTCGTCGAGATCTCGGCGCAGCTGACGTTCGCGGCGCCCGCGCCCGGCGAGGCCGGCCTGCAGGGCGTGCGCCTGACCGCGGTGGTGCCGACCGCTGCCGGGCCGAACGCGGCGATAAGCCTTGCGCTGCAGGGACTTCAGCTCCCCGGAGCCGGCCCGCCGCAGGACCTGACGCTCGACCTCGGCCACCCGGACCAGCTCGCCACCAGCGCCCGCGACCTGCTGCTTGAGCTGGCCCGGCGGGAGGCGGCGAACGCCGGGCCGGTACGCGGGCTCGCGGCGATGCTCGGGCTTACCGGCGCGGCCGTGCCGCCGCTGCCCTGGGACCGGCTCACCCCGCAGGCGATCTCCGCCTGGCTGGAGGGGGTGGTCGCCAGCGACACCGCCCGCGCAGCCTTCCTCGGCGGCCTGGCCGAGCTGCTGGGGACCGGAGTGGCCGACGCGGCGGCCGGCCAGGTCACGCTCACGCTCGGGGTCGCCGACGTGAGTCTTAGGCTCCGCACCGTGCCCGGCACGACCGGGCACCCGGTGGTGTCCCTGGCCGCCGAGCTGATCGTGCCCGCGACCGACGTTGACCTGCACGCCGAGATCGAGCTGGCCAGGCTCGACCTCGGCACCGGCAGCGCGCTCGCGGTGCCCGCGCTGGAAGTCGCTGCCAGGGCCGGCCAGCGGGGCACGGCCGGCCCGCCGCTCATCGCCACCGGCGACGTCACCGTGGCTGGCGTGCGTGTCGGCTTCGCCCTGGACCAGGCCCGGCACCCGGCGTTCGTCCTCGCCGCGGACAACGTGCAGATCCTCGGCCACCAGTACGCCACCCTGGATCTGTCCACACCGGACGCCGTCGCCGCGACCGTCAATGAGGCGCTTGACGGCGTGCTCGCCGACATGCTGAGCCGCCTCGGCGGCACTCTCGGCGACGCCGTCGGACTGCTGATCGGCGTACGGGCGCCGCCGTCCGCGCCGGCGCTGCAGACGCTCGACCTGGCCGGATTCCTCCGCGACCCGCTCGGCGCACTGGCGACGTACTGGAAGGGCCTGGTCGCGTCCCCGGCCGGCCTGGCGGACGTGCTTGGCCTGCTCCGCGACCTGCTCGCCGACGCCACGGCGAGCGGGACCGCGATCGCAGGCACCGGCACGGCCGCCGATCCGTGGGTCGTCCCGGTCACCGGGCCGCTGAACCTGCTCGCCTGGCGTCCGGACGGTGCGCCGGAACGGCTTGTCGCTGCGCTGTCGGCCGGTTACGCCGTCGCGACGCTGGGGGAGGGCTGCACCAAGGTCGGCACGACCTGCACGGTCACCCTGGCCGACCTCGACCTCGCGGCCGGACATGCGAGCCTGCTGCCCGGTGCGCACGCGGCGGTCACGCTGACCGCGAGCGACGGCGGGCCGATCGCGCTGGACCTCGGCGGCGTGCTGCTCGAAGCGACCAGCATCGGGCTGCGGATCGCCTGGGCCGCGGGCACCGGCCCCGATTCCGGCCTGCATGTCGGCTTCGCCGCGCCGGGCCTCGCCCTGGACATCGACGGTACGACGGTGCCGCTGCCGGTGCCGCAGCTGGCCGCCGACGGCAGTGTGACGATGCCTGCGGAGGCCTGGACCTCGCTGGAGCTGGCCCTCGCCCTGCTGGCTGCGCGCTCACCGGCCTGGTGGCTGGCGAGCGTGGTCGAGCTAATCGGCTGGGGACCGTCCGCGACCGGCCCCCACCTTGCCCTTGCCGAGCTGGTCACCGGGCCAGAGGCGGCACTGCTCGACTGGGCGCGCGGCCTCGCCGCGCCGGCCGGCGGCGCCGTGCCGCACGCCATCGTGTCGCTGCTGGCCCGGTTCGCTGGCGGCCTGCACGGCGACTACGGAGCGTACACGGGGTCGGGCACGCCGGCCGACCCGTTCGTCGTACCGCTCACCGGGACCGATCCGCTGGCGGCTCCCGCCCTGATCCTGTGGTGGGCGCCGTACGGGCCGTGGCCGGTGCCGGTCAGCAGCGCACCGGACGCGCTGCAGTCCTGGCGGCCAGGGCAGCCGGGGCTGCCCCCGATCGCGCTGGGCGCCGCGCTCGCCGACGAGGCGGCGGCCGACCCCGGGCTCGCCGACCTGCTCGCCGGGCGCGGCGACCAGGCCGCGGGACTTGCCGCGCTGGCCACCCGGCTGACCGGCAGCGACGGCCTGGTCGCCGGGCCGGCGACCGCGCCCGCCGGGGTCACGGTGACGACCGTGCCTGCGGCGGCGGCCGGGCTCGCCGACGAGCTCGATCTCGACACGCTGCTCGCCGGGATCAGGCCGGCCCTCGTCGTGCACGTCGGCGTCAGTGACCCGTCGGCGGGCGCCCAGCCGCCCGCGGCGGACAGCGGCCAGCTGGTCGACGCGAGCGCGCCCGGCGTCGCGCCGGACACGATCGCGCTGCCCGCGTTCGCCGCGGGTACGTGGTGGGTGCGGCTCGGCACCCGGGACGCGTGCCGGCTCGCGGCCGGCGACCCGGACGGTGTCGCGGGCCAGGCGGCGCGGCTGAGCCGCATCGTCACCGCCGCGGCGGCCGCGGCAGGCGCGGGCGACGTCGTCGTGGTTGGCTGGGGCGGCGCCGGGCACGCCGTCCTGCGCACCGCGGCGGACGTGACCGAGGTGACGCGCGCCGTGCTGGTGGGTACGCCGCTGACCACCGTCACCGCGAACGTGATCGACACCAACCCGGCCGCTGACACGCTGCGGCTGCTCGCCGCCTTACTTCCGCCGCCGCCCGATCCGAATGCGCCGTCTGGCCCGGACACCGAGCCCGACGACGCCGACCTGGCAGCCGGCCGCGGCATCGTCAGCAGCCTGCTGAGCCTGTCCGAGCTGGCCGACCCGGTCGGCGAGCTCGGCCTGCCGTCGAGCACCGGCACCAGCCTGCCGGCCGGCATCGACCGGGCCGGGCTCGCCGTCGACGCGGTGTACGGCGTGCTCGGCGGCGGCGACGTCGCGCGGGCGCTGACGGCAGTGCTCGCGGCCGGCCTCGCGGCGCGCGCCAGGCACCGCACCGGCGGCCGCGGGGCCCCCACCGAGCTGCGGATCGGGCTGCGTGCCCCGCTGCCGACGGCGCCCACCGGTCCCCAGGTCATCGCCAGCGGCCGGGTCGACATCGACCTGCTCGCGCTGACCAGCGGTGCCTCGCCACAGCTGCAGGCCAGGCCCCGGCTGCGCGCCAGGCTGGGCATCGGGGCAGCCCAGGGCTGGCTCGTCGGCGGCCCGGGCGCCGACCGGTCTCAGGCGACCGTGCGGGAGACCGAGCTGCGCCGCGCCGAGATCGTACTCGACGTCCCCCTGTACGCGGGCACGGCGACCGACGACACCGCCGCCGTCGTCCTGCACGAGGCGCGGGTCGACCAGGTACGCCGCACCCGCTGGACGATCGCGCCCGACGCGGCCGCCGCGATCGCCGCGGACGCCGCCGGGGCTGCCGAGGTGGCAGCTGAGACGGCGGCAAGCAGCGTGACAACCACGCTGCTGCCGGAGGCCCGCATCGCGCTCGGCCGGCTCGCCGAACGGCTGGCCGATCCGGCCTCAGGGACCGTGGCCGGCTGGCTCGTCGACCTGTTCCGCGCCGCCAGGCTGATCGACGCCTCGGGCGGGTTCGTCGCCGAGTCGGTCGAGCGGCTGATCGGTGACCCGCTCGCCCACCTGCGTGACCTGCGCACCGACAGCGCGGCGCTCAGCTCGCTCGCCCGTGCCGTCGAACGGTTCAGCGCGGCGGCGCCAACGCCCGGCACCGCCGCGGTCGCGTCCCTCGGCTGGGGACCGGTCACGCTCGCCCTCGACCTGGCCGGCGGCACGGCCGGCCTCGAGGTGGCCGAGACGGCCGGCCGGGGCGCCGTGACGTGGAGCCTCGCGGCCGCGCTCGGCCCGTCCGGCCCGAGCCTGACCGCCGGGCTTGGCGCCGCGGCGCCGGGCTCGGGCCCGGCGGGCGGCCTGCGGCTTGAGCTGACCGCGCCTCACGTGCGGGCCGATCTGGTCTGGACGCACGGCGCCGCGGCGGACCGGCTCGCGCTCTGGCCTTCTCCGGACGCCGGGGGGATCGGGCGCGCGCTCGCGCGCATCATCCCGGCCGAGGTCGCCCGCGCCGGGCTCTCCGCCGTACGGGAGCTTGACCCGAGCGCCCAGCCGGTCGTCGACGCCATCCTCGACGCCTTCGGCCTGCTCACCGCCGACACCGGGGCCGGCCGCATGGTGCGGCTGCCCGCCGCGCTCGTCGCCGACCCCGCGGGGTTCTTCCGGCATCCGGGCGTGCTCGGCGGCCCGGGCGGCGTGGACGCCGCGCGGATGAGCGCCCTGCTCGACGCCGCCCGGCCGCTGCTTGGTATCAGCGGCGGCCCGGGCGAGTGGCAGCTGGCGACCGGCGTCACCATCACGGCAGCGGCGGCCGGCTCCCGGGTACGGCTCGGCCTGCAGCTCGACTCGACCGCGTTCAGCCTGCCGCCGGCCGCCACCAGCCGGCTCACCGCGAGCCTCAGCGTCGCGCTGCTGCTCGGCGCGGGCACGCCGGGAGCGGACATCGACATCGCGCTCGGCACGCCGGGCGCGGCGCCTGGTCGCAGCGCGGCGCATCTGGAGGTCACCACCGGCGCGCCGGTCCGGCTCTACCTGCGGCCGGCCACCGGCGCCGACATCCCGTTGCTGCCCGCAGGAACTGGCCTGGCCGGGCTGGCAACCGCCGCCGTCACCAAGGCGCTGCCCGTCGTGCTCGACGAGCTGGCCGGGATGACCGGCGCTGGCCTGCCCGTCACCGTGGCCGGCGTCGTCGCCGCGCTCGGTGACGCGCTGGGCGTGCGCTCGGGCGGGAAGTTCGACGGGGACGCGCTGTCGCGCTGGGGAGCAGACCCGGTCGGCTCGCTCGGCCGGGCATGGCCGGCGGCCGCCGCAGCAGGGCTCGGCCAGCTCGCGACCGCCCTCGGGCCGCTGTTCGCCGGGCTGCCCGGCGGGGTGACGGTCACCCACGACGGCACCGGTATCGCCATCACCGTGGCCGGCCTGACGGTCGGCCTGCAGGCGCCGCTCGTCCTCGACATCACCCTCACCGCGCCCGGCGTTCCGGTGATCGGCGAGGTCACGGCGCACGTCCGGGCGGACGACACCGGCCCGGCTGAAATCACCGCCGTGCTCGGGCCGCTCGGCCTCACGGCGGGCGGCGTCGCCGTGGCGCCGTTCCTCGGCGTGCACGCCGGCACCGCCCCCGAGGGTGGCCGGCGGGTCGAGTTCGGCCTCGACCTCGGCGGCGATGCGGCGCTGGTCGCGCGCTGCCTACTCGGCCCCGCGCCAACGGTCACGCTGGCCGCCCGCAGCGGCAGTACCGACTCGACGGACCCGGCGGCGGTCGCCCTGGCGACGCTGGAGGCCGTTCTCGACTCCGCAGCGGCCGTGCTGATCGTGTTGCCGGACGTCGCCGCGATGCTCGACCGGCACCTCGGCAACGACACCGCCAGGCCCACCATCCGCGCCCTGCTCGAAGGCTCGGTGCTGTCGGCCGGCGGAATGACCGCGGCAACCGGGCTCGCCGACCCGGCGCAGCTGCTGCCGCGCACGCTGACGCTCGCCAAGGCGCTGGCCACCGCCCAGCCGTCGATCACCGTCGGCGGCCTCACCATCGGGCTGCAGGCCGCGGATGGCCGCTACGGCGTACGCCTGGACCTGACCGAGCCGCTGACGCTGCTCAGCGGGACGCCGAGCATCCGGCTCGAAGTCGACGACAGCTGGATCGACACCAGCCATGGCAAAGTCCCGGATGGCCTGACGCTCTGGCTGCTTGCCGACGACCCGGCCCCGCCGCTGCACCTCGCGCTGGCGCCGGGACTGACGATCGGCGGCATCGGCATCCGCATCGGCGCGGACGAGGCGCCGCTGCTCGACACCGCGCTGCGGATCGACTCGGTAGCCGTGCACGGTTACGTCGACGTCGAGCCCGGCGCGCTGTCCGGCGGCGGCCAGCTGGAGCTGGCCGGCCTTGCCCTCGGCGTTGGCGGGGCGACCGGCGGCAACCCGGTCGCCCATGGCCTGCTGGCCGACACCGGGTCGGGCAACCAGAAGCTCGCGCCGAGCTTCAGCCCGGCGATCGCGGTGCAGCGGCACGGCACCGACCCCGTGCTCGTCACGTTCCGCGCCGGGCCGGGCGACGGGCCGTGGTGGCTGCTGATCCAGCGCAGCTTCGGCCCGGTCTACATCGAGCAGGTCGGGCTCGCGGTCACCCTCACCGAAGGCCAGATCCGCCAGCTGGGCGTGCTGCTTGACGGCCAGGTGAGCATCCTCGGCCTGACCGCGGCGGTCGACGGCCTGCAGGTGTCGTTCGTACTCGGCGCCGGGTCGGCGTTCTCCAGCGGGTCGTGGCAGGTCGACCTGGCCGGCCTCGCGATCAGCGCCGACATCGCCGGGCTGTCGCTGGAAGGCGGGCTGCGCAAGCTCGAGGATCCGGCCGGCGTGCAGTATGTCGGGATGCTGCTCGGCCGGTTTGCGGTTTACGGCATTTCGGTCTACGGCGGCTACGGCCGCACCACCGACGCCCAGGGCACGTACGCCTCGTTCTTCGCGTTCGGCGCGATCAACGGCCCGATCGGCGGCGTGCCTGCGTTCTTCGTCACCGGCATCGGCGGCGGCCTCGGCATCAACCGGATGCTGATCGTGCCCACCGACCTGTCGAAGTTCGGCGACTACCCGCTGATCAAGGCGCTCGACCCGGGCGCCAGACCGAGCCCCGACCCGATGCAGGACCTGACCCGGGTGGCCGGCTACTTCCCGCCGCAGCGCGGCGCGTTCTGGTTCGCCGCCGGGGTGTCGTTCAACTCCTTCGCGCTCGTCGACGGCGTTGCCGTGCTGGCGGTGCAGGTGGGCGACCGCCTGGAGATCGACCTGCTGGGCCTGGCCCGGATGGCGCTGCCGCGGCCGCAGTTCGCCATCGTGTCGATCGAGGTCGCGCTGGTGGTGCGCTTCTCCACCCGCGACGGCGTGTTGTGGGCGCAGGCGCAGCTCACCGACAACTCCTGGCTGCTCTACCCGGACGTGCGGCTCACCGGCGGTTTCGCCTACGTCATCTGGTTCGGCGGCGCGCTGGCCGGCGAGTTCGTTTTCACGCTCGGCGGCTACCACCCGGACTTCCACCGGGATGGCTACCCGCAGGTGCCGAGGCTGGGTTTGCAGTGGCAGTGGGCGATCTTCACGATCAAGGGCGGCGCGTACTTCGCGCTGACGTCCGACGCCGTGATGGCGGGCGGCTCGATCGAGGCGTCGGCCGACTTCGACGTCGCGTCGGTGAGCGCGACGCTGTCCGCCGACGGGATCGTCTACTTCGACCCGTTCCACTTCTCGGTAGTGGTATCGGCCACCGTGACCGGCTCCATCGACCTCTGGATCTTCTCCGGATCGGTATCGGTCACCGCCACCATTACCGTCGAGGGCCCGCAGTTCCACGGCACCGCCGACGTCGACCTCGGCCCGACCAGCGTCACGGTCGAGTTCGGCGACTCCAGCCAGGAGGCCTGGCGGCTGCTCGGCTGGCCGGAGTTCGTGCAGAAGTACCTGGAGCTCGGCGCGGACGGCGCCGCCCGGGCGCTGGCCGCCATCGCTGGCCGCGGCAGCCAGCCCGGTGCGGTCTCCGGCGGCACCCAGGCGCCGACGCCGGACGGCACCAGCGCGCACCCGTTCGTCGTGGTCGCCGAGTTCGAGCTGACCCTCACCTGCACCATCCCGCTGACCGTCGTACGGGTTCGCGGCGCGCAGGTCAGTGCCGTGCCCGGCGACGGGCTCGGCATCGCGCCGATGGGGCTCGGCTCGCTCCCGTCGTCGGTCGACATCGGCATGGCCGAGATCACCCCGGGCAGCGCCCGCGCGGACGCGCCGGAGCTGTCCCAGATGCAGATCGCGGCACCCGCAGGCGGGCGCTTCCCGCCCGGCGTGTGGGGCCTGGCCAAGCCGCAGGACGACCCGCCGCTGCCGGGCGGCCGCACCGTCGCCGGCATAGACCAGGTGACGCTGACCGCGGAAGCCGCCGAGGGCCACGGCCTCGGCCCGTACGCCTATGACAAGGTCGAGACGGGCGCCCACCTGCCGCTGCCGTTCGGCTTCGAACGGGTCTTCCGCGAGCCGTTCCTCGGCGAGGTGACCGAGCTGACCGACCTCGTGCCAGCCGAGGCCGGCACCTCGCCCGCGCTGTTCGCCGCAGCGATCGCCTGGCTGGCGCGCTCCGGCCCGTCCCGCACGGCGCTACAGGCCTATGCCGGCCAGCAGGTCGCGCCGCCCAGGCTCGGCGCGCTCACCGACCGGCTCACCCCGGACGAGCTTCCCGTGCCGGACGTCGTGACCCGGCCGATCGACGATCCGCAGCCGGACCGCACGATCCTGCCGCCGGAGGTGTCGGCCGTGCTCAGCGCGGCGCGTCAGCTGGCCCGCAGCCCGCTGCGGACGACGGTCGCGCGGGCGCCGGACGGGACGCCGCGGACGGCGCCGCCGACGCTGGCGACGGCCGGCCTGCGCACCGACGTCGCCGTGGCCGCCCGGCTGGTGCGCCTGCCGGCCGCGGCCGGGACCTCAGGCACCAGCCTGCTCCCGCGCGGAGCGGTGCCGGCCACCGGCGGCGTGGGGGCCGGCGCGGAGGCACTCGCCCGGGCCGGCGCCGCCGCTGACGGCGCGGCCAGGCTCGCCCGGCTGTCGGCCTCGATCGCCGCCCCGGCCGATGATCCGGCGCAGCAGCTACGGGTCGGCGAGGTCAGCGTGCTGCGCCTGCCGTCGGTCGCGGTCGACGATCCGGCGCGGGCGCGGCCGGCCCTCACCCTGTCCGGCGCGGCCGGCCGCGTCGTCGCGCTCGGCCCTGGTGGCGCCGTTCTCGGCGACTCTGCGGTCGCCGCCGGCGGCGGTCAGGTCACCGTGCCGCTGCGCACCGAGCGGCTGGTCGTCGCCGCCACCGGAGCGCCTGATGTTCCGGACGTCATCGGCCCGGCCGGGCAGGCGGCCGCTCCGATCGGCTCGCCCGGGCTGCTCGGCTGGCACGGCGGGCAGGCGCTGCCCTACGTCGGGTGGGCCACGATGCTGGCGGCAGGCGCCGTCGTCACGGTCGAGGGCGACGTGGCGCGCCGGCGGGGACGGGCCGTCCCAGCCGGCTTCGTGCTCGCGAGCAGCGTCGTCACCGGCGACCGGCTGGTCCGCACTCGCTTCGCGGTGCCGGTGGCAACCGTCGTCGTGGTCATGGACGCGGCCGACACCGCCGGCGCCGCGCCCGAGGGGCTGGTGACCGGCATCGACGGCGCCACCCGGCTGGACGACGCGCCCACCCTCGTGGTGGCCGGCGGCCGGTCCCACCTCGTCTACGCCGTTGCCTCGCTGGGGCCGGTCACGGTCACCGTGGGCGTCGACCCGCGGTGGGAACTGGCCGGCGTGCTGGCGTCGTCGCAGCGGGCCGCCGACGTCGCGGCGCTGCTCGCCCGGCTCGGCCTCGACGACGCCGTCGCCGCCCCGGTGGTCACCGGCGCCGGCGGCACCCTGCAGGTCGCGTGGGTGCCTCCGGCCGACCCGTCCGGGCCTACGTCGGCGGTCACACCGCAGCAGGCCGCGCAAAAGCCGGCCCCGCAGCAGAGGGAGATGCGCTGATGCCGAGCACCCCGCAACCGGGCTTCTTCAACCTGTGGTCGGCGCTGACCCCGCCGCTGAGGGCCGGCCAGTTCCGCCTCGACGCCCGGGTCGACCTCGACCCGGGCGCCGCGCCCACGTCGCTGCCGGTCGAGACCGGCCAGACGTTCTTCACCGTCGACGCCCCGCGCTTCGCGTTGCCCGCCGGCCAGCTGCTGTCGACCTACCCGCCGGCCAACGGCAACGGCGCCTACTCCGAGCGGCTGCCCCAGGTCGTACTCAAGCGCCGCACGCTGCCCTGGGAGCGGGCGCCTGGCACCGGCGCGGACGCCGCGCTGCCGTGGCTCGCGCTCGTCGTCATCGCCCAGGGGGAGGGGACGCTCTCGCCGGAGGTCGATGTCGCCCAGTGCGTCACGCCCGGGGTGGCCCTGGCCGGCGCAGCCGACGTGACGCAGGGCGTCTACCTCGAGGTCACCAAGACCGTCGTCGACGCGGTGTTCCCGACGAAGGAGGACCTGCCGCTGCTGTGCCACGTGCGCCAGGTCGACCTCTCCGATACCGAGCTTGCGCTCGGCGACGACGACGGCTGGATGGCGGTCGTGCTCGCCAACCGGCTGCCCTGGCCGGCCTCCGCCGACCCCACCACGACCGGCGGCAGCGACCAGCCGGCCGCCGCGCCGGTGCAGTACCTGGCCTGCCTGGTCAACCTCGAAGGCCAGCTCGCCGCGCTGCCGGACGTCGCAGAGGACGAGGTCGGCACCTTCGTGCCGGTCGACGCGATCGCCCACTTCGACGCCTACGCCGACGCGTTCGCCGATCCCGACTCGCTTGCCATGGCCCAGCCGGCCGCCGGACCGCCGCAGGCCGGTCCCGGAACACCACGCCCAGCGATCGTGGCCCGGTCCACGCTGTCGGACACCTGGGCCACCGCACCGGCCGCCGCGGCCGCGCCCACGGCGCTCGGCATCGACGCCGGGCGAGCCGTACGGGAGATCATGGGCCGGCCGTGGCGGACCCCGGCCGCCGCGGTCACGGCCGAGCAGACGTACCGCTTCCCGGTCCTCACGCACTGGCAGTTCACCGTGGACGGTGACCCGTCGTTCGAGGGGCTGATGCAGGCCCTGGACGTGGCGCTGCTCGGCAGCCTGCCCGATCTGGACCCGCAGGCCCCTCCGGCGCCGCGCCCCGCGCCCGACGTCGCCGCCACCGGACACGTCGGCCTGGCGCACCTCACCCGGCGGGGTGACCAGGCCACCGCGTGGTACCGGGGCCCGCTGGCGCCCCGCCCGGCCAAGCGGGACTCCAGCACGGCGACGGACGGGCCGCTTCCGGTCGCGCACGCCAGCGACCAGCTGCGACGGGTCACGCCGGACGGGCGCGAAGACCTGACGTACGCCGCGGCGTTCGAGATCGGCCGGCTGCTCGCGCTGTCGCAGCCCTCGGTCGTGGCGGCCCTGATGCGCTGGCGGGCCGAGCAGTTCGGCGCCGCCCGGGCTGCCGAGCTCGCCGCCCAGACGGTGGCAGGCACCAGCCTGCTCGGCGGGCCGCCGGCGATCACCGACGTGGCCGGCCTCGGCCGCCTCGTCGGCGGCGCGCTGCTCGGCCGGATCGACGCCGACCCGGCGGCCACCGTCGGACCGCGCCGCCCGCTGGCCGACCCCGGCGCGCCGATCGCCGGCCTGACCGGTGACCTGGAAGCCGTCGTCGCGACCGGGCTCGGCCTCGACATCGACGCGCTGCGTGCCCAGGCGGGCCAGGTGGGCGTCGTCGACGCGCTCGCGAACACCGCCGTGCCGATGGCCGACGCGCCAGCCGGCCCGCTGCTTGAGGGCCCGGACCTGACCACGCTCCGCAGCGCGGCTGAGGCGATCGCCGGCCGGATGGCGACCCAGGCGGCGGCCGGCGCCGCACCGCTGGCCGGCGCCGCACCGCTGGCCGGCGCCGCACCGCTGGCTGGCGCCGAGGCCGGCGCCAGGGCACAACCCGACGCCCTCGACAGGCTGCTGACGGAGCTCGGACCATGACCGACGCGGCGCTGCTGACCGGCGCGATGGCCGTGCAGGCGACGCTGACGGCCTCCGCGACGCTGGGCGGGTCGCTGCAGTCGCAGCCGCCCGACCCGCGCACCGGGCCGCGGGTGGTCCCCAACGACCTCGCCGACTGGCTGGCGGCGCTGCGGCTGCTCGCGGCGGTGCCGTTCGGCTACCTCGTGCCCGACGCGGAGCTGCTGCCGCAGGAGTCAGCCCGCTTCTGCTACCTCGACCGCGCCTGGACCGACGCGCTTGTGCAGGGCGCGATGTCCGTCGGCACGGTGACGACCGCGGACCACGCCCAGCTCGAAGCGGTCTACCCGTACGTACGCGACGAGGTCGACGAGGCCGAACGGCTGGCCCGGGTGGCCGGCCACGACCCCGCGCCGCTCGGGCCGGCCGGCCCGGTCACCGGCCTGCTGCTGCGGTCGCGCGCCGTGGCCGGCTGGCCGGGGCTGCACGTGCGCGCGTACTCCGAGCTGGTGCCCGACGACGCGATGCTGCCGGACAGCGACCCGCGCCGGCTGCGGCTGCTGCGGATGGAACGGCTGGCACCCGCGGTCCTTTTCGTGCTGATCGACGGCGTACCGCGCATCGTGCACGTAGAGGAGCCCCGGCAGGGACTTCAGTTCGGGGTGCGGCCGCCGGACGGCGACCCCGCCGACACCACCCGGCAGGGCCTGGTGCCACCGCGGGACATCAACACCGGCGAGCCGCTCGTGCCGATGGACGACAAGACCAGCTGGGTCCCGGTGCGCTTCCGCCCGAACGCGCCGGGAGTACTCAACCTGCGCAAGACCCGGGATGCGCTGCTGGCCGTGCCCGGCACGAACATGGGCACTGACGTCGACTCCGCCGAGTTCGCGATCCAGCTGCTCCGCTATCCCTACCGGCAGGTCTTCGGGCCGACCGGGCCGCAGACCGATCCGGAGACGAACCCGTCAGGCACCGGGACCAAGGCCGGGTGGATCCAGGTCTTCCGGCCGCGGATCGCAGTTCCCGAGCTGTTCGCCGAGTTCACCAAGGGGACGTCGTGACCGCGTACGACCCTGGCCTGGTCGGGAAGGTCGCGGGCACGCAGCGCTGGTCGGTCCTCGCCCGCACCGACCTGACCGTCGGCGAGATCGGGACGTGGGACCCGGCGCTGATCCGCGACCCGCGGCTGCTCGTCCCGATCGACGTGCAGGCCCTCGTGGCGGCCGCTGATGGCACCGAACCGATGGTGCGCATGCTGTCCGCGCTGCGGGCCGGCCCGGGCCAGTCGGCCTTCCCGGCCCCGTTCGACCCCGGCAGCCCGCGCGAGCCCGGCGTGCACCTGCACTGGGCGCTGCCGGACGCGCTGATGCGTGGCCGCATCGACCAGCTCCCCGACGACGCCGACCCGACCGATCCCGGGCAGCGCCTGCAGATGAGGCCGGCGCCGGACCGGTGGGCCGTCGTCCGGCTGCTGTGCCCCACCGGGTCGGACACCGCGGTGGTGACCGGCTGGGTGATCGAGGCCGACACCGCGCGGGCGGTGCCGTTCCCCGACTACCCGGCGCAGGCCGCCGCCGCGACACCGGCCGGCGCCAAGGTGCCGCCGGGCCGGCTCACCCCGGTGATCGGCGGCAACGCGGCGTGGGCGGCGAGTTACGACGGCACGCTCAACCGCTTCGCGTTCCACGACCCGCTCGACGACCTGGACGCGATCCGCGCCGCGAGCGGCCCGCTGCTGTCCACCGCCTCATACGTCGTGGCCGGCTGGTGGTCCGACGCTGCCAGCGATCCGCTGGACGGCGTGCGGTCCGGGTCCAGCCTGCACGCCCTCCTCGCCGACCTGGGCTGGCGGGTCGCAGGCGACGCCGGCCAGGCAGCGCCGGCCGCGTCGGCCGGGGCTGCCGATCGGCTGATCGCCGGCGACGCGAAGTCGTGGCTGGGCCTGCCGGCCGCCCAGCGCTACCCGGCCGAGCCGAGCCTGACGACGCCGGCCGCGACCGGCCGCATCGAAGCCGCCGACCATCTGACCCTGGCCGAGTCCACCGGGCCATACCAGGGTGCCGCGTCGACGTTCGCCCGCGCGGCCGGCGACATCATCCGTACGCCGGTCTGGCAGACCCCGTCCACCCTGCTGCACGGCAGCGTGCTTGGCGTCCCGCTGGACGGCAGCGCGGTCGCTGACGCGCGTCCGGACCCGACCGCGGCCCGGGTCGTGCTCGGGGTGACTCCGGACGACCTGGTGGCCGGCCTGATCGAGCCGGGCCTGGCCGCGCAGGCGCCGGAGCAGCGGCGCGCGGTCGAGATGCTGGTTGGCGCGTTCGGCGCCGGTGTGCTCAAGCGACTCGGCACGCCAGACGGCATCGCCGACATCGAGCAGCGCGAGCATGCGGTGGCGTTCACCTCGACCCCGAGCGGCGAGGTCAGCATCGACCGGCTGCTCGTCGGGCAGGCGGGTGTCGCTGGCACGGTCGGCAGCCGCGGCCGCAGCGCGGCGCGGCTGCAGGCAGCGGCCGCGGCGAGCGCCGCCGCCCCTGCGACGGCAGCCGGCGCGTCCGCCCGGCTGGTGTGGGCGAAGGCCCTGCTGCCCGAGGCGTCGGCGCAGGCCGTGAGCCTCGCCGACCGCAGCCGGATGCAGGCGGCGACCAGCGCCGGCGTCCCGCCGGCGCAGGTGGTCACGCCGCCGCCGCAGCTGACCGAGGTCAGCCGGCCAGGCCCGCGGTGGTTCACTCCGCTGCTGCCGTCGCTGGCCGTCAGCGGCGCCGGGCGCAGCCTACGGCATGGCGGTGACGGCCGGTTCAGCCCGGACGGCGCGCTGCAGTGCCGGTGGCCGTCGCAGGTGCAGCAGGGCGCCGACTCGATCGTGTCGCCGCAGCGTGCGGTTCCGGCGCTGGGCAGCGCCGCGGTGCCGCCCGAGCTGCTCGCCCTCGCCCGCGAGGCGCTGGTCACCTCGCCGTACGCGGTCGGGTGGCTGTCCGCCGCGGCACCGTCGCACACCGGCACCGACGCCACGCTCGCCCAGCAGCGGCTGCTCGGCGAGGCAGCGCTGCGCTTCGGCGCGAACGCTGCCTATACCGCCACCACCACGCTGTTCACCCAGCAGCCGACGACCTCGTCCAACCCGGTCGAGTCCAGGCTCATCGGCCAGGAGCTGCGCCGTTTCTCGCTGTTCAACGGGGTAGACGCGGACCCGGTCGGGGTCACCGCCTGGACCCAGCCGTGGATCCCGCTGTGGCTCGAATGGCAGGTCGAGGTCGATGACGACGGCGCGGTCGACGGCTGGCTGCTCGGCGGCGTCGACCTCGTGCCGCCCGGCGACCGGCCGGCAGCCACCACCACGCTGGTCTATTCCGGCCGCAGCCTGCTCGCGCCGGGACCGGCGACCGGCCTGTGCACGACGCTGGCCCGCTGGCTCGACGACGAGCACCAGCGCGATCTAGCCGGCGTCGGCCAGATCGACGATGCCACGTACGCGACGTTGTCCCGCGTGCGCGACCTCACCGACCGGCTCGATGTCGTCAGCGCCGCGCTCGAAGGGCTGCGCGAGCAGCTGCTCGGGCTGCCGTGGGACAATGGCCTGGTCCGGGCCCAGGACGGCAGCATCACCGCGGCGGGCCTGCCGCGGCCGCTGCTGGCCGGCCGGCTGCGGCTGACGCGGGCGCGGCTCGTCGACGCGTTCGGCCGGCTGCTCGACCTGCCCGTTGATACCGTCCAGGTGCCCACCAGGGTGGCCGACGCGGACGACGCCACGGCCGTCGAGCTGCCGCCGCGGCTGCTCGTGCCGTCGCGGGCGATGTTCCGGCTCGTCGACGCCGCCTCGACGGACGAGCGGCCGGCCCAGGCCAGCATCGACGAGGTCACCCCGGCGGCGATGATCAGCCCGGTGGCCGGCTTCCTGCTGCCCGACCACATCGACGAGTCGCTGGAGGCGTTCGACGCGAGCGGCACCCCGCTGGGCCAGCTGTTCCACGAGGCAATCGGCGGCGGGGTGGTCTGGGAGATCGCGCCCGGCCGGGACGGGCCGGTGGACGCCGGCCCCGGCTACGGCCTGCCCGCCGCGGCGGCGTCCCTCGGCTGGTTCGCGTCCGGGCTGATCACCGCCGACCTCCGGCACCGCGACGGCGGCCCGCAGCCGCCCGGCGGCGAGTCGGCGCTGTCCGCGCTGCTGCGCGCCATCGACACGACGCTGTGCAGCTACGACCCGTTCGCGGTGCTCGGCACCGAGCACGTCGCCGGGCTGGTGGGCCGCCCGGTCGCGATGGTGCGCGCCCGGCTGTGGCTGGAGATCAAGGACGACGTCGCCGGCCTGGCCTATGCCGATGACGCAGCCCGGGCCGCCCGGCAGGCCGCCTATGACGCGCTGGCGGTGAACGGCTTCCCGGTCCGGGTCGGCGAGCTGACCCGCGCCGACGACGGGCTGATGGCGTTCTTCGCCGGCGACGACTTCGAGCACGTGCACGTCGTCGACAAGGTGGTGCTCGAGCTCGCCCGCGAAGCCGGCCGGCACAAGGGCTACCTCGGCCCGCTGCGCGACAAGGACGAGGATCTGCCTCCGCAGCTGCCGATCGACCACCCGTACGTCGTCGCCGGCGACGAGCTGCGGCTGTTCCCCGGCAGCACGATCACGCTGACCCTGCTGATGCACCCGGCCGGCACGGTCGACCTCACCACGGGAATCGTTCCCCGCAAGGCGCTACAACTGGCCCGCGACTGGGTCGGCCCCGGCCTCTCGGCGATGTCCCCGTACGTCCGCTCCGGCCCGGTGCTGCTCGACCCGGACAAGGTGCGGCTGCCCAAGGTCGCGTCGCTCGCGCCCGGGCAGGTGTGGACACGGCGGGACTCGGCGAGCACCTGGCGCGACGACCCGATCCTCGCCGCCACCCAGGCCGCGCTGCTGCCCGAGCTGCCCGCGCGGGTGGAGGAGGGCTACATCCGGGTACTTCCCGGCCAGCACGGCGGGACGCCGGCCGGGCCGGCAGGTGGGCCGTGAGCCGCTACGACTGGCCCGGCGGCGACGCCGGCTCAGGAAGCCCTGACCTCGTCACCGAGCGGCTGCGGTGGATGCAAGGCCGTTACGGCGTGGTGCCGCCGGAGACGCTGCTCGCGGCGCGGGTGGCCAGGCGCAGCGCGCCAGCGGGGCGCTTCCGGCCGGGGGACCGCCCGTCCGGCACGGCGCTGCTGTGGCTGCCGGCCGGCCCGGCGACTGTCCTCGGCGGACAGGCGGAGAGCAGCCCGCGGGTGTCCGGCCGGGTGCGCGACATTGCGGTGTCGCCAGACGGCAAGCGCGCCTACGCGGCGACCGCCAACGGCGGCATCTGGTACACCGCCGACTCGGGCGCATCGTGGATCCAGGTCGGCGGCTGGGCGACGCGGCGGACGACCGTCACCGCCGGCGAGGCCGCGGCCGGCGCGGAAGGGCTGACGTTCGGCTCGCTGCTCGCCGCGTTCGGCGCGGCCGCGGACGGCTCGGGCGACGAGGTGTTCGCGGCCACCGGCGAGATCGCCGGGCGGGCGCAGGGTTCCGGCTACTTCGGCGGCGTCGGCGTCCTGCACGCCAAGGCCGCCGTCCCTGTCGTCGTCGCCGACGAGCGCGCGGACCCGTGGACGGTCGAGGGCGCCGTCGTGCTCACCGGCCTTGGCAGCTACCGCCTCGCCGCGGATCCGCACGCGCCGCTTGGCAGCACCGTCCGGCCCGCGCACCTGCTCCTCGGCACCAGCAACGGCCTGTTCGAACGCACCACCCCGGGTGGAGACACGACCTGGGCGAAGGTCACCTCCGGGCCGTTCGGCCAGGCCACCGACCCCGACAACCCGTTGCACGTCACGGACATCCGCTGGATCCAGAAAGGCGCCGCCAGCCGCGTGTGGGTGGGCGTCGACGACCAGACCAAGGGCGGCGGCGGGAGCTCGCTGTGGTGGGCGGATGTCGACTCCGGCGGCGGGATCGGCAGCTGGACGCAGGTCGCGCTGACCATGGCCGTGCCCGCGCCCGGAGCACCGATCACCTACGGAGGCCGCATCGGCCTCGCCGACAGCCCGGCCGCGCCCGGCATCCTGTACGCCCTGTCGGTCGCCGGGCCGCCGAACACCGCGACGGCGGCGATGTGGCGCATCGATGACACGGGCGCGGCGCCAGTGGTCGCGTCGATCGCGAACGTACCGTCGCGGATCTTCGGCTCGGCCGGCTCCGGCACCGGGCAGCAGCGCTACGACCTGACCATCGTGGCCGACCCAGCGGTCGCGGGCCAGCTGATCATCGGTGGCGCCGCGCTGGAGGTTGTCGCGAACGACTGGAACGCCGCGCTGTGGCTCGTCCAGGTGCAAGCCGCCGGGCCGGCCGGCTGGCAGCTGTCGTTCACGCCGCCCGCGCCGCCGCCGGCTCCACCCGCCCCGCAGCCGCCGGTGCAGACGTACAACGGGACCCAGGACCCCACGTACATCGGCGCCGGCGTGCACCCGGACGTGCACTGCGCGGTCTGGACCACCGGCCAGGCGGTGGGCGCCCGGCAGGTATGGATCGGCTGCGACGGCGGTATCTACCGGTCCGCTGCCGAGGGTGCGCTACGCACGTTCCTCGCCCGCAACACCGGGGTCGGCTCGCTGCAGCCGGGGTGGATCGCGAGCAACCCCGCCAGCCCGCACGACATCGTCATCGGCACCCAGGACAACGGGACGATCCGGCGGGCCGGTGACACCGTCTGGCGGGCCGCGTTCCTCGGCGACGGCGGGGGAGTCGCGTTCTTCACCAGCGCGACGGCGCAGTACGTCCGGCAGTACGTCCGGGCCACCTGGAACGACGACCTCGGACACCCGTGGCGGTTCGTGCTGCGCCCGCCCGTCACCGCCGACCAGACGACGGAGAACACGGCGTCCTCGTTCTACTCCGGCGCGGCGGCCACGGTCGACGCGGGAATCACCCGCGTCGCGGTCGGCACCACCCGGGTTTGGTGCACCCAGGACGGCGGCAGCACGTTCTTCACGCTGCCCGGCGGCCTCGATCCCAAGCGCAGCCCCGGGCCCAACCCGGCCGACACGGCCACCGACTCCTGCGTGCTCACCGGCGGCGTGCCGTCGGCCGACGGCAAGGTGGTCACGCTGCGCTGGGCCACCCCGCGCCGGCTCGTGGTGCTGTGCCAGCGGGCGGTGCTCGTGCACGACCTGGTGGGCGGCACGGCAGCGGTGCCGCCGACGTCCACCGTGAAACGGATCGACGGCGCTGGCGCGCGCGGCAAGAAGAACCGCCTCAAGCCGGGCGTGCTGCCGCCGGCCGGCTCCTGGACCGACATCGGCATCGCCAACCCGGCGGCTCCCGGCGACGGCACACTCTACGTCGCCACGACCGGTCCGGAGAAGCCATCGTCCGCAACCGGCGATGACACGCTGTGGTGGTACGACGGTTCGGCAAAGTGGAAGCGCACCGGCCTGCGCGCGGCCGGCCTCGGCAACTCACCCACCGGCACGGTCGCGCCCGCGTACGCCGTCGTCGCCGATCCCGCCAGCCCGGCGACCGTCTACGTCGGCACCGGCGCCGGCGT
>Ga0070698_100000505_pt1 | contig 41461 bp, 38 predicted proteins | sample KBSK1502metaG_FD_65477 | JGI IMG/M metagenome (GOLD analysis project Ga0070698, IMG submission 65477) | Corn, switchgrass and miscanthus rhizosphere microbial communities from Kellogg Biological Station, Michigan, USA - KBS K1-50-2 metaG | ecosystem: Host-associated > Plants > Roots >...
AGCGCGTCTCGTTGGGGACCAAGCAATTGACGGAAGATCCCTGGTCGCATGTGCCGGAGCGCTACCCGCCCGGCTCGCGGGTCACCGGGCGCGTCAGCAACGTCACGGACTACGGCGCCTTCGTCGAGCTCGAAGAGGGAGTCGAGGGCCTCGTGCACGTCTCCGAGATGTCTTGGTCGAAGAAGGTCAAGAATCCGTCCAAGGTGGTTTCCCCGGGCGATTCCGTGGAGGCCATCGTCTCCGACGTCAATCCGGAGGCGCGGCGGATTTCGCTCTCGCTCAAGGACACGCTTCCCGATCCGTGGGAGAGCGTTCTGGAGAAGTACACCGTGGGCAGCAGAGTTCAGGGGAAGGTTCGCAATTTGACGGACTTCGGGGCCTTCGTCGAGATCGAGGAAGGGGTCGACGGACTGGTGCACGTCTCCGATATGTCGTGGACCAAACGGATCAAGCATCCCTCCGAAGTCCTGAAGAAGGGGGATGACGTCGAGGCGATCATCACCTCCATCGATCAGGAGAACCGGCGGATTTCTCTCTCCATCAAGGAATTTCAACCCAACGACTGGCAGACCTTCAAAGAGAAGCATCAAGTGGGAGACGTCGTGGACGGCATCGTGACCCGAGTCGCCGACTTCGGGGTCTTCGTCCAGATGGACTCGCTCGTCGAGGGACTCATGCACGTCTCCGAGACGGGATTGCCGCGAGGCTCCAAGCCGCAGGAACACTTCCACGAGGGGGATTCCATCAAGGCGAAGATTCTGCGGATCGACGATGCGGAGATGAAGGTCGGTCTTTCCGCGACTTCGGCGCAACCACAAGCCGATGCGGAACCGGTCTCGACCGCCTCGGCCGAACCTGCTCTTGCGGAGCACAACGCGGCGGAGCCCACCGCGGCGGAACCGGCCGCAGCGAAGCCCGCCGCGGCCGAGCCTCCGCCCGCCGAGGAGCCCGCCCCAAAGAAGAAGCGGTCTCGTAAGAAGACCGACGAAACAGCCGCCAAGGAGTAAGCCGGGATCCTGGCGGGGCTTTGCCGCTGCGCCGGGTCAGGAGAGGCCGCGAATGACGAAAGCCGAATTGATCGAGCGGGTGGCCGTGGCGACGGACGTTACCAAGAAGCAGGCAGAGACCATCGTGGACACGGTCTTCGACGCGATCGTCAAGTCGCTCAAGGATGGGCAGAAGATCGAGCTGCGCGGTTTTGGCTCCTTTCGCCTTCGGGAGCGCGGCGCTCGGATGGGCCGTAATCCGAAGACGGGCGTCAAGGTCGCGGTTCCGGCCAAGAAGATTCCGTACTTCAAGCCCGGCAAAGAGCTCAAGGAGCTGATCAATCGCTAGCCGGGCTTTTTCCTAACCAGGGCGACGGCTCTGGGAGAGTCGGAGTCCTTCGTGAATCATGCCGGTTGACATGCCGGGGAACCGGGACGTTCTCTTCGCGCCCTGGCGATACGATTATCTGGTGTCCGACAAATCGGCGTCCGCGTGCATCTTTTGCGAGGCCGCGGCGGCCGCCGACGATCCGGATTCGCTCGTGGTCTCCCGCGGCGAGAGAGTATTCGTGATCCTGAACCGTTATCCGTATACGAACGGACATGTGATGGTGGCCCCGCTCGATCACGTCGGAAGCCTGTCGGAGTCAGACGAGGAGACCTTGCGGGAGCTGATCACGACCGTCGCCCGAGCGGAAAAGATCCTGACGGAGACTTACCGCACCGACGGCCTGAACATCGGGCTCAATCTCGGGGCGGCGGCCGGAGCCGGGATCGCGGACCATTACCACATCCACGTCGTTCCGCGCTGGAAGGGGGACACGAATTTCATGAGCGTCGCGGCCGGAGTTCGAGTGGTGCCGGAGGAGCTCTCCGCGACGCGGGCGCGCCTGACGCCGCTCTTTGCGAAAGCCGGGTCGTGAGCGAGATCGCGGCGGCCTCGCCCGGTCGCGCCTGGACCGCCGTCCTCCTGGCGTGGGTCTTTCCCGGTGCCGGACACTGGTTCCTCGGGCGGCGCAAGAGAGCGATCGCCTATGCCGTGATCGTGACCGCCACGTTTCTGGTCGGCGTGTCCTTCCAGGGGCGCCTGTACTCCCCCGAGGCGGGAGCGCCGCTGACTCTTCTCGCCACGTTCGCCGTGTTTGGTTCCGGCATTCTGAACATCGCCGCCCGGCTTCTCCTGGACAACCCGCACGGGGCGATTCTCTCGGTCACGTACGAGTACGGTTGCGCTTTTCTGCTGACGGCGGGCCTGATGAACCTGCTTCTGATGCTCGATGCCTACGACATCGCCGCGGGGAGGAAAGAGTGAGAGCTTTCAGCTGTCAGCTTTCAGCTCTCAGCCAAAGGGAGCCGGCGTGATGGCCGCCCTGCTTCCCACCGATCACTTCCTGATCATGCTGGTCTATGCGCTTCTGGTCTCGACGTTCTTCTCCCTGCTCTGGGCGGGCGAACGCCGCGCGCGGCTGCGCCTCTTCGCAAAGATCTTTGGCGCGCTCGTTCTCGGGGGTCTGGCCGTAGCCTGGCTGATGTATCCCTTCCCCAAGTGACCGACGTCGGGACTCGGAACTCGGAACTCGGAACTCGGAAGCCAGGAGAAAGCCCGCCGCGGAACCCGAAGTCCAAAATGTCGAGTCCCCAGTCCCGAGTCCCGAGTCCCGGCTAGTCCATGTGCGGCATCATCGGCTGGATCTGCCCGGAGCGGGTGGATCCTCGCGCGGTCGACCGGGCTCTGGCCACGTTGAACCGGCGCGGTCCAGATGGCAGCGGCATCTGGCTCTCTCCCAACGGACGTGCGGTCCTGGGCCATCGCCGGCTCGCGATCCTCGATCCGTCCGAGCGCGGAGAGGAGCCGTCGGTTCATCCCGATGGGCTCTCGGCGTTCATCCACAACGGCGAGGTCTACAACTTCAGGGACCTTCGCTCCGGCCTCGAGTCTCGCGGAGAGCGCTTCGTCTCGCAAAGCGACGGAGAGGTCGTTCACCGTTTGCTGCGTCTCGACGGAGCGGACGGCCTTTCCCGGGTCGAAGGGATGTTCGCGCTCGCCCTCTGGAACGAGCGCGACCGGCGGCTCCTGCTTTCTCGCGACCGCATCGGGATCAAGCCTCTCTACTACGCGCTCCTGCCCGGCGGCGGCTTCGCCTTCGCGTCGGAACCCAAGGCGATCCTGGAGCTGCCGGGAATCTCCCCGCGTCTGGATCCGGAAGCGCTCAGCGACTTCCTCTCCTATGGCTACGTCCCGTTCGATCGTTCCCTCTTCGCAGGGATTCGCAAACTCCCGCCGGCCCACCGTCTGCTCTACGACGATCGCACGGGAAAGCTCGAGGTCACCCCGTACTGGGCCCTCGAACGCGGCCGGGCGCGAGACGACCCGGACGAGATGCGGTCGCGCCTCGAAGAAGCCGTCGCCTCGCATTTGGTGTCGGACGTGCCGGTCGGGGCCTTTCTCTCGGGGGGACTCGATTCCTCGACGGTCGTCTCGCGCGCCGCGCCCTCATCCGGCGGCGCGTTCCCGACCTTCACGGTTGCCTACCGGGACGGGGACCTCGAGGACGTGCGGTACGCGCGCATCGCCGCCGAAGCCTTCGGAACGGCTCATCACGAGGAGCTGCTCGACGTGGGCGATCTGCCGACGACTCTGGCCCTCGCCGCCGAGATCTACGACGAACCGGTCTACGACTCGACGTCGCTCGCCGTGCTGGAGCTGTCGCGGTTGGCGCGAAAATCCGTGAAGGTCGTGCTCACGGGCGACGGTGGCGACGAGATCTTCGGCGGGTACGGCTGGCACGAGACGGTCATGCGGTATGAATCGATGCGGCGCGCCGCCGGGCCTCTGCGGCCGGCCCTGTCGTTCGTTTACCGGGATGTCGTCCAGCCGCTGTCGAACCGTCCGGCCGCATCGCGGCTCGCCGGTTCGGCCCGCCTCCTCGCGCCCGACTTTGCCGATCGATATTTTGCGGTGCGCGGTTTCTTCAACGCCGCCGAACAGCGGCGGGTCTTCGGCCGGGCGCCCGACGATGCGGCCTGGCTCTTCCGAAAGTTCGACCGGCCGGATCTCCCGCTGGCACACCGGCTGCTCTCTCTCGACCTGCACACGTACCTGCCCGACAACAACCTCATGCTCGTCGACCGCTCGACCATGGCCGTCGGCCTCGAGGCCCGGGTGCCGCTTCTGGATCGCCGGCTGCTCGAATATGCGTTCTCGCTGGCGCCCGAGCGGATCGTCAAGCCAGGCAGGACCAAGATCGCTTTCCGAGAGGCGATCCGTCCCTGGTTGCCCCGGGCCATTCAGACGCGCCCCAAGGCCGGCTTCTCGCCGCCGTTCAAGCGATGGGTCTCCGGGGAGAATCGGAAGGCCGCCTTTGCAACGCTGGAACGGGGCGATCTCGCTTCGGACGGCCTGCTTCGCCCCCGGGAGCTGCGCGCCCTGGTGGAAGGGGGGACGCAGCGCCGGCACAACAAGCTCTGGCTGCTGCTCAACCTGGAGGCCTGGTATCGCCGCTGGATCCGGCACCGGGAGGTGGAGACCCCCGCGCTTTTGGCAGCGACCGCACCGGCCTGACTCCTCCCTTTCGGCCGCCCTGTTAAAATTCGTCGATGTCAGGCCGCCCCCGCGCTGGGACCCGCTCCAAGTTTTCGGACCGCTTCGCCCATCCGGACCCGGCGAACAAGGGGCTGGAGGGATGGCGAGAACGCGTCCTCTTCCTTTTTCTCTGGTGCGTCTGTGGGATCGGACTGATCGCCTACACGCTCAGCATCCGGATGGCCTTGCGCAGCAATGCCTGGGGGATCGTCACCTATTACACCCTGGCCTACGCGACCCTGCTGACCGTCACGCTTCTGCCGGGACTTCGCTTTACCACGCGCGCCTGGATCTCGCTGATGGTCCTTCTCTTGGTCGGTATCGGCCAGCTCTGGGTGGGAGGACTGATCGGCAGCGGACGAATCTATCTGTTCGGCTTCGCCGTACTGGCGACGCTGCTGCGAGGCTGGCGGGGGGCCGTCGTCGCGGTGTTGGTCCTGATCGGCACGATGGTCACCTTCTCCGCGCTCGTTGCTTCGGGACACCTCCATTTCATTCTTCCGCAGGGCGAGGCGACGACCCGGGTCTGGGTCCTGCTGTCGGCGACGTTCCTCTTTCTTTGTGGAGGAACCGTAGCCGCCGTCGCCCTGCTGGTACGCGGACTCCAGGAGTCGCTGGTCGAAGAGCGCCGGCTCGTCTCCGAGCTTCAGCAAGGGCAGGCGCTGCTGGAGAAGCGGGTCGCGGAACGCACCGAAGAGCTCCACTCGAGCAATCAAGAGCTCGCGCAGGCTTACGAGGCCCTTCAAAAAGGGCAGCAACAGCTCATCGCCGCGGAAAAGATGGCCTCGCTCGGGCGGCTGACCGCCGGGATCACCCATGAAATCAACACGCCGCTCGCTGCGGTGCGGGCGGCGCTGTCGGAGAGCGGCAAGCTCTTGGCCGAGTACGAGAGCTCTCTGGAGGACGCGGCGACCACGCCGGAGGACCATCGCGGGATCGCACGCGACCTCAGACATGCCGTCGGGCTCGCCGAGAAGGCCGCCGGGAAGGCCGCGGACTTCGTGCGCAGCGTCAAGGCGCAGACGCGCGATCTTGCGCCGCAGGCGCGCCAGCGCTTCAACGCCGTTCCCGTCGTGCGCGATGCCCTTCTGTTGCTCGGATATTCCCTGAGGCAGACCAACTGCGAAGCACGCCTGGACTGTCCCGATGAGACCGTCGAATTGGAAGGCTCGCCCGGCCGCCTGGCGCAGATCGTGACGAATGTCGTCACGAACGCCGTCGACGCGAGTCGCTCCAACGGAGGCGGGCTCATCGCGCTCGCTCTTGGCTCCCGCGACGGTCAGGTCGAGCTGACGGTGACGGATCGAGGGTGCGGAATGGCTCCCGACGTCCTCTCGAAGATCTTCGATCCTCTCTTTTCGACGAAGCCTTTCGGCGAAGGAACAGGCCTCGGCCTCACCCTCGTCCGAGACATCGTCGCCACGGACTTTCGCGGCACGATCGATGTCCAGAGCGCGCCCGGCGAAGGGTCGACCTTCCGGTTTCTGTTCCCGGTCGCGGAGGTGGAAGTGGTGACGCATGGTCCGTAGGTCCGCCTCGAAGGCTCCGAGCGGCTTTTCCATTCTCGTGGTGGACGACGACGAGAACTACCGCGAGTCGACGCGGCTCCTCCTCGAGCGAGAGGGGCACGAAACTCTCCTGGCGGAGAGCGGACCGGAAGCCCTCGACTTGCTGTGCCAGCGCCACGTCGACCTGGCTCTGCTCGACTACCACATGCCGCGGATGACGGGCGCACAGGTCGTCGCGGAGCTGCGGAAGTTTTCGCGCGATCTGCAGGTCATTCTGACCACGGGCTATGCCAGCGAGCATCCCCCGCGGGAGCTCCTGAAGAGCATGGAGATTCAGGGTTACTTCGACAAGAGCGAAGGGCCGGACAAGCTCCTGCTCTGGACCGACGTGGGGCTGAAGACCGCCCAGACGATCCGGCACCTGAACAAGAACCGGCAGGGGCTGCGCTACATCCTCGAGGCGACGCCGGAGCTCCACCGCATTCAGCCGCTGGACGTTCTGCTGCAGGGAATCCTCCTCCAAGTGGCGGGCCTGCTCGGGGCCGTCAACGCGTTTCTGGCCGTCGTTCCCGAGGGCCAGTCCGGTCCCTCGACCAGCGGTTTCGAGGGTTTCGTCACGATGATGGGGGAGGAGCCGGACCTCCTCCTGCACGCCAGCACCGGCCGTTTCTCCGGTTTCCAGAAGGCCACCGAGTGCCTCGACCCGGAGCGGGTGACGCGCCTGCGCCGTTGTCTCCAACACGGAGAGATCATCATCGGCGAGGGGTCGAGCGTGGTCCCGTTGAAGATCGGGGAGCAGATTCTGGGCGCCATCTATCTGGACAAGCCCGCCATCCGGCCCGAGGATCTCGAAATCCTCCGGCTCTTCGCCAACCAGGCGGCGGCCGGGATCAGCAACGTCCAGCTCTACGAGATGGCCACGATGGACCCCTTGACGGGCACCTTCGTCCGGCGCGTGTTCGAGCAGTGGTTGCTCCGGGAGCTGCGAAAGGCGTTTCGCAGCCGCCTCCCCCTTTCGCTTCTGGTCGTCGACATCGACGAGTTGAAACGCATCAACGACGAGTCCGGGCATCTGGCGGGGGATCAGGCCCTCGCGCTCGTGGGCAAGATCTTGAAGAGCGCGAGCCGGGGCGGAGACATCGTGGCGCGCTTCGGAGGCGACGAGTTCTGCATTCTTCTCCCGGAGACGCCATCGGCCGGCGGAGCCAGGGTTGCCGAACGCGTTCTGGCCAACCTGGCCACAAAATCGGCGGCGACCGTCGCGGGCAAACCGATGCGCTGCAGCCTGGGACTGGCCACCCTGCCTCCGCACGGGTTCGAGACGCCGCCGGGCGCCCCGCCGGAAGGCTCGATCTCCTTTCCGGCGCTCGCGACCCGCCTGATCGCTCTCGCCGACGGAGCGATGTACCGAGCCAAGCGCGCCGGCGGAAACCGGGCGGAAAAAGCGGAGGACCTCGCCTGGTCATCGCCGGAGAAGGACCCCGTCTCTCTGTTCTCGCCGGACTCGACCACGACGACTTGAATCAGGCCTGAAAGAACCGAGCCACCTCCGCGACGACCGTGTCGGCGTCGCGGTCCGAGAGCCCCGGAAACATCGGGAGAGACAGGCTCGTCTTCGCGAGGCTCTCGGATTCAGGCAGCGACGGAGGGGCTCCGCGGTCTGCCATCGCCGGCTGCAGGTGATTGGCGATGGGATAGTGAATGCCCGTCTCCACCCCGCGCGCCTTCAAGTGCCCCTGGAGCGCGTCGCGCGTGGCCTGGTCGGCCAGCCGAACCGGGTAGAGGTGATAGACCATCCGCGTGCCCGCCCGCTCGATCGGCACGGCGACGCGGGGAATCTTCGAAAAGGCGGAGTCGTACCGGGAGGCGATCTCGCGGCGCCGCGCCACGAAGGACTCGAGCAGGGCGAGCTGCCGCCGCCCCACGGCTGCCTGCACGTCGTTGAAGCGCAGGTTGTAGCCGACCGCGACGTGCGTGTACTTGTCGCTGCGCCCGTGATCGCGCAGGAGCCTCACCTTCCGGTCGATCTCCGGTTCGTCGGTCGTCACCATCCCCCCGTCGCCGAACACCGTCAGGTTCTTGGAGGGGTAGAAGGAGAAACAGCCGGCCCTCCCGATCGAGCCGACGGTTCGGTCTCCCCAGCGGGCGCCGTGGGCCTGGCAACAGTCCTCTACAATCCATATATTGTGTCGAGCGGCCAGCGCGCGCAGCGCCCCGAGATCCGCGGCTCCGCCGTACAGATGGACGGGCACCATGCCGACCGTTCGGCGGGTGATGCGCCGGGCAGCGTCGGCCGGATCCATGGCCCCGAACCGGTCATTGTCCACGAACACGGGCGTGGCGCCCGCGTGAATCACCCCTTCGATCGTGGGGAAGGCCGTCATCGCGGGAACCAGGACCTCGCCGCCCGGCTCGATTCCGATCGCCTGAAGCGAAAGCTGGATCGCGGCAGTGCCCTGAGAGACGGCGATCGCATGGCGTGTGCCGATGTAGGCCGCGAACTCCTTTTCGAAGGCCTGGGTCTCGGGTCCCAGGATGAACCGGCCCGAGTCGACCACGTCGAGCATGGCCTGTTTCATCTCGGGCGTGACGGTGGCGCGGGAGAGGGGGATCACGGGGCGCCGCCGGCGCCCACGGGACTCGGGACTCTCGTGCTGCGCAGCAAAGCGCCGCTTCGCAGAGCAGGACGGGACTCTCGTGCTGCGCAGCGGAGCGCCGCTTCGCAGAGCGGGACGGGACTGGGAGTCACGGTTCCTCGTTTTCCGTTTCTGGTCTTTCGCCTTTGGTGTCGTCGGTCACGCGCGGAAGAGTGACGGTGATGATCCGGGAGGCGCGTCCCCCGCCCACGCCCAGTCGCGAACGGCGGGGCGTGAAGGGGAACGCAACCGGCCCGCCGCTTTCGGACGCCTCGTAGATCGCGGTGATGACCTCCAGAGACTTGCGGCCTTCGCGACCGTCGATCGGTGCGGGCGCGCCGGTCTGAATGGCCCGAACGGCCTGGTTCAAGAACTCGTGATGGCCGAAGCCGTACACGTCGGGAGGATTGGTCCGGTAGCGCTCGAGAACGCCTTCGTCTTCGGGGAGAGGGTCGGCGAAACGCCAGACCTTCATTTCGTTCATGGCGAAGCCGCCGACCTCGACCGTGCCGTTCTGACCGAGAATCGAGATCGAGCCTTCGAGATCGACAGGCCGGGCGGCCGTCGTGGCTTCGATGACGCCCAGCGCCCCGTTTCGAAATCGAAGCATCGCGATGCCGGTGTCCTCGGCCTCGATCGAGACGAGCCGCGTCGTCGTCAACGCGGATACCTCTTCGACCTCGCCCATCATGTGCACCAGCATGTCCACGTGATGAGACGCCTGGTTGGAGAACACGCCTCCGTCCATCGCCCACGTGCCGCGCCAGGGCGCCTGATCGTAGTAGTCCTGCCGCCGGCACCACCGAACGCGGATCGCGCCGAGAACGAGCCGCCCGAAGCGCCCCTGGTCGAGCGCCTCCTTCAACTTCACGATCGGCAGGTTGTAGCGGTTCTGCTTCACGACGAACAGACGGGCCTCCGCCTTCTCCGCCGCTTCGATCATCAGGTCCGCGTCTCGCAGGCGCAGGGCCATCGGCTTCTCGACGATCACGTTGGGTACACCCGCTCGAAGGAGAGCGAGCGCGGTCGAGACATGGTCGCCCGAAGGGGTGCAGACGTTGACCAGATCCGGCTTCTGCTGCGAGACCATCTCCCCGAAAGCGGCGTAGGCTCGGCCGCCATAGTCGCGGGCAAACTGTTCCGCCCGCTCCAGGCGGGTGTCGACCATCGCGATGAGTTGAACGTCCGGCAGATCCCGCAGGATCGCCGCATGTCTCTGCGCAATTCGGCCACAGCCGATAATCGCCGCCCTCAGCCTTCCGGTGATTGGTCCTCGCATTGGGAAGAACGCCGTTATCTCACAGGGAAGAGTCGACAGTCGACAGTCAACAGACTTTCAGCCGCGGCGGTCGCTGCGCGACCGGCGGCTGAGAGAGCTAAAGCCGAGAGCCCCTGAGTTCGCCGACCCTGGTTACAGTCCAGGTCGCGGCACGCGAAGCGACGGTTAGACTGTGGACTGTTTGAATCTCTTGATCTCTTCCGGCGAGGCCTCGGGCGACGGGCATGGCGCGCGTCTGCTGGTCGCCCTGCGCAGAAAGAAACCGGGTCTCGCCGCGTTTGGCATGGGCGGGCGTCGTCTGGCAGCGGCCGGACTCGATCGGGTGGTCTTCTCGGAGGAGCTCTCGGTCGTGGGAATCTCCGAGGTCTTCGAAAAGCTTCCGGCGCTGTGGCGGGCCCTGCGGCGTCTCAGGGCCGCCGCGCGTGAGCGCCGTCCCGACGGCGCGGTGCTCATCGATTTTCCCGACTTCCACGGCCTCCTGGCGCGCCGTCTCGAGCGAGACCGGGTCCCCTTGATCTATTACGTCAGCCCGCAGGTCTGGGCCTGGCGCTCGGGCCGCGCCCGGTCGATCGCGCGCCGGGCCCGCCGCATCATCACGCTTTTCCCGTTCGAGGCGGAGATCTACAAGCGTCTGGGCGCGGATGCTGTCTGCGCGGGACATCCCTTGGTCGACGACGTGCGGGAGGGTTTGGCCATCCCTTCTCCGCTTCCGGCCAAGACGCGCCGCCGCCTGGTCCTTCTGCCCGGCAGCCGTACCGCCGAGCTGGAGCGCCACTGGGAACCGATGGCCCGCGCCGCGCAGAGCCTGGCGAGCCGCCTGGATCTCGAGGTCGTGGCGGTGCGAGCCTCCGGTCTGTCCGACCCGCTCTTTCCCGACGCGGCGAAACGCTCGATCCGAGTCGTGGATTCGGGCCTGCATTCCCTTCTCGCCACCGCCGATCTGGTGTTCGTGGCGTCCGGCACGGCGACTCTGGAAGCCGCGATCTGCGGCGCCCCGATGATCGTCGTCTACAAGACCTCTCCGGCGAGCTTCGCCGTTGGGAGACGCCTCGTCCAGGTTCCCTGGATCTCCCTCGTCAACCTCGTCGCGCAGGAGCCGGTCGTCCTGGAACTGCTGCAAGGAGAGTTCAACGCGGAGCGCCTCGAGCGAGAAGGGGAGGCGCTCTTGTCCGACCCGATGCGTCTCTCTCGAATGCGCGAAGGGCTCGCTCGAGTCGCGCGCGCCCTCGGGCCCGCGGGAGCATCGGAGCGGGCGGCCGACGCCGTGCTCGAAGCTCTCGACGGCACCTCCACGGCGGCCGCCCGCGGCTGAAAAACTTTCGCCTGCTGAAATCATCCGCCCGCGATCGCCGTCAGAAAGATCGAGCGAAGGGTCGCGGCCCTCTTCCTTAACCTGTCCTTCAGAGACAGACGTCGAGTTTTCCGCCGCGAATTCGCGCGGGAGAAAACACCATGTGTGGCATCGCCGGAATCGTCTCGCGAAAACCCTCTGCACCGGATCGACTGCGAGCCGCGCTCGATTCGCTCGCGGCGCGAGGACCCGACGGCACGGGCATCTGGCGGTCGCCCACTGGCCGGGTCGTCTTCGGCCACCGAAGGCTTGCGATCCTCGATCTCTCTCTTCGAGGCGCCCAGCCCAACGTCGCTCCCGGGGGTTCTTCCGCCTTCGTCTTGAACGGCGAGATCTATAACTTCCAGGCTCTGCGGACACGGCTGGAAGCGCGCGGGGAGCACTTTGTTTCGACCGGCGATGCCGAGGTCGCTCACGCTCTGCTCCGGCGCGAAGGTCTGCCGGGGATCGAGGAGCTCGACGGAATGTTCGCGCTGGCCTGGTGGAACGAGGAGGCGGGCCAGCTTCTTCTCGCGCGGGACCACTTCGGCGTCAAGCCGCTCTACTATGCGCTCCTCCCCTCGGGCATCGCATTCGCTTCTCAGCCGTCCGCTCTCCTGACCCTGCCGGAGCTGTCCGCCCGGCTCGACCCCGAGGTGCTCTCGGACTATCTCTCCTACGGCTACGTTCCGTTCGACCGCTGCATTTTCGCCGGGATCCGGAAGCTTCCGCCGGCTCACCGGCTGCTCTTCGAGCCCGCAACCGGCCGGATCGACGTCGCTCCCTATTGGACTCTCGAGCGGAGAGCCGTGTCGTCGCGAGAGCCCCAGGAGCTCCGGACGCTTCTGCGGGCGGCCGTCGAGTCGCAGCTCTGCGCGGACGTTTCGGTCGGAGCGCTGCTCTCGGGCGGCCTGGACTCGACGACCGTGACGTCACTCGCGGTTCGCCAGCTTCCGGCTTTGCGGACCTTCGCCGTGGGGTATCGAGATGGAGACGCGTCGGATCGATACCACGCGCGGCTGGCGTCCTGGGCGTTGAGAACACGCCACGGGGAACGTCTGCTCGATGTGGGCGAGCTCGGCGACCGGCTGGCGCAGGCGGCGGACATCTATGAAGAGCCGATCGCCGACGCGCGGGGACTCCCGATGATCGAGCTGGCCCGACTCTGCCGCAAGACCGTCAAGGTCGTCCTGAGCGGCGATGGAGGCGATGAGGTCTTCGGCGGGTATGGCTGGCACCTGACCGGCCTGCGCTACGAAGGGATCCGCGAGGCCATGGGGCCGTTCTCGCTTCTCCTGCCGCCAGCGCAGCAGCTCGTGAGTCGCATCGCGAGGATGCCCGGCCTGGCCCGGGCGGCCGGGATCGCTCGGCTAACCGGGGAAGATCTCGCGGCCCGCTACTTTCCCGTGAGGGGCTTTTTTCATTCATTCGAGCAGGAGCAAGTCCTCGGCCGCGCGACGCAGGACCCCGCCTGGCTCTTCCGCAAGTTCGATCGCCCGGAGCTGCCCTTCGTGCACCGCCTTCTCTCGATCGATCTTCATACCTACCTCCCCGACAACGGCCTGGCGCTCGTCGATCGCTCCACGATGGCCGCGGGGCTGGAGGCGCGCGTCCCATTGCTCTCGCGCCGTCTGGTCGAGCACGTCTTTTCTTTCCCTCCCGATCGCCTCGTCCGCGACGGAACGACCAAGGTCGCCTTTCGCGAAGCGATCTCCGAGTGGCTGCCCCCCGCGATTCTCTCCAGGCCGAAAGCGGGCTTCTCGCCCCCCTTCAAGCGCTGGCTCGCGGGACCGAGGTTCGAGGCGGGTCTTCGAACATTCTCGGCCGGCCGGCTCGCCGCCGATGGAATCGTCGATCCCGTCCGGACGTGCGCCCTGCTTCGAGGAGGAACACAGAAGCGGCGCAACAAGCTCTGGCTGCTCCTGCGCCTCGAGTCCTGGTATCGCCGGTGGATCGTGGACGCGCGGCCCGACATCCAAGCGAGCGAAGTCTATGGGGAAAATGCTCTAAGCTCTATGGCTTGAGCCCCATTGCTGGCGAGCAGGCCCCCCATCAAGGACGCGCTGCCGTCCTGCTCCGTTTGCTGGGATATTTCGCGCGGTACCGGGGACGCGCGGCGATCGCGTTTCTCTCGATGGGCCTGGTCTCGATCGCGACCGTCCTGCTGCTTTTCTTCCTGAATAAGGTCATCGACGACACGTTCGGCGCCGGGGCCTCGTCCTCCGTCGCCGGCTGGAAAACCGGGGCGGGCGGGAAGCATCTCTCCCTGGTCGTCCGGTGGCTCGAGGACGCCTATCGCGGCGCGCTGACTTTCGGCGAGAGACTCGGAATCGCTCCCCGCGTCGCGGTCCCTGTTCTGCTCTTCCTCGCTCTGCTCGCCAAGAACCTGTTTTCCTATTTCTCCGAATTCGAGCTCAACAGCATCGGCCTCTCGATCGTCCGCGACCTGCGGCGCGACGCCTACGACAGTTTGCTTCGCCAGTCTTCCCGCTTCTACGCGCACGCGTCGACCGGGGACCTCCTGAGCCGGCTGCTGTCCGACGTGGAGGAGGTTCAATCCGCCTTCGGAACCCGGCTCGCCGATTTCTTTCAGGGGATCGTGACGATCGCCCTGGTTCTCGTCTACGTCTTCTCCTTGAACGCACGGCTCACCTTGGTCGTGCTGGTGCTCGGTCCGCTCCTCTTCTATCCGATTCTGGAGATCACGCGGCGGTTGGGTCGGACCTCGACCCTTTCCCGCGAAAGGGTCGGAGAGATCGGCTCGCTTCTGGGAGAAACGTTGAGAGGCCACCGGGTGATCCAGACGTACGGAATGGAGACCTTCGAGGCCGATCGCTTCGAAAACGCCAACGACAGGTACCTGAGGGCCGCGCGGCGGGCGATGCGCACCGTCGCCTTCGGGTCTCCGCTGATGGAGGTGCTGGGCGGGCTGGCGCTGGCGGCCATCTTCATCTATGCCGCCTCCCAAATCCAGGCGGGGCGGATGACCGTCGGCGGGATCGTCTCTTTCCTCGCCGCGCTCATGATGATGTACAAACCGATCAAGGACATCACGCGCACCAATCTCGCGATCCAGCTCGGGCTGGCATCGGCGCGCCGCATTTTCGAAGTGGTGGACCGCAAGAGCGAGATCGTCGAGAAGCCGGGAGCGGCGGCGCTCGCCCCGTTCGGGACGTCCATCCGTTATGAAGACGTTCGCTTCGGCTACGGCGGAGAGCCGGTCCTGCTCGGCGTCTCGATGGAGATCCGGCGCGGTGAGACCGTGGCGCTGGTGGGCCCCTCCGGGGCCGGCAAGACCTCGATGGTCAACCTTCTTCCGCGCCTCTATGACCCAACGGGCGGGCGCGTGCTCATCGACGGCGTCGACCTGCGCGACGCCACGCTCGGCTCGCTGCGCCGGCAGATCGGCCTGGTCACGCAGGACACGATCCTCTTCGACTCGAGCGTTCGGGACAACATCGCCTATGGCGAAGTCTCGCCTTCGGAGGAAAAACTGCGAGCGGCGGCTCGCGCGGCCTACGCCGAGGAGTTCGTCGAGCGCCTGGCCGAGGGCTACGACACCCGAGTGGGGGAGGGAGGCGGCCGGCTGTCGGGGGGGCAAAAGCAGCGTCTGGCGATCGCGCGCGCGATCTACAAAGACGCGCCGATCCTGATCCTGGACGAAGCGACCTCGCAGCTCGATACCGAGTCGGAGGCGCTCGTGGCGCGAGCGCTGACCAACCTGATGCGGGGCCGAACCACCCTCGTCATCGCGCACCGGCTCTCGACGGTGCGGCGGGCGGATCGCATTCTCGTGCTCGACGCCGGACAAATCGTGGAGTCCGGCACCCACGAGGAGCTCTTGACTCGTCCCGGGCTCTACCGCAGGCTTCACGAGATGCAGTTCTTTTCCGAGACGGAGAGCCTCCCGGTCACGCCCGCATGAGCCTGCGCAGCATGACGGGGTTCGGCCGGTCGAGCGGCCCGGTGGGGGAGGGTCTGGGGGAAGTCTGGGCGCGCAGCGTGAACCACCGCTCGCTGGATCTCACGATCCGGGTCAAGGACACGGAGGCCGCCCTCGAGCCGATCCTGCGGCGCGTCTTCACCCGCAAGCTGTCCCGCGGCAAGGTGGATGTGAACCTCCGGTTGAAGCGCGCCGGGGCGGCGGACTTCGAGATCGCGATCAACGAAGCGCTCCTCGAATCCGTACTCTCGCGTTTGGCGAATCTCGCGAGCCGCTTTCCGGTGGCCGCAAAACTGGAAGCGCGGGACCTGCTCTCGATCCCGCAGGTCTTTGCGATCGAGGCCGGCGCCGCCGAATTCACTCCGGAGGAGATCGCGTCCGTCGAGGGCCTCGCCGAGCGGGCCGCCTCGGAGCTGGTCGCGATGCGGGAGCTGGAAGGGGCGGGACTGGCGCAGGACATTCTTTCGAGAATCGGGGGCCTGCGGACGCGCGCGTCCGGCCTCTCCGCCCGGCGCGAGGAGATCACCCGGGCGCTCCTGGCCGCGCTGCGGGAGCGGATCCAGACTCTCCTCTCGAACGCGCCGCTCGATCCGGTCCGGCTGGAACAGGAGGCGGCTCTGGCAGCGGATCGGAGCGACGTCGCCGAGGAGCTGCAGCGGCTCGAGGCCCACCTGACGCAGTTCGCCGAGCTGGTGCGGGATTCCTCGCAGCCCGTCGGCAAGAAGCTCGACTTCCTATCCCAGGAAATCCTCCGCGAGCTGAACACTCTCGGGTCGAAGGCTCGCGACCTCGCGCTCGTGCGCGAGGTCCTCGAGATGAAGTCCGAGACGGAGAAGGTCCGGGAGCAGATCGGGAATATCGAATGACGGACGTCGGGCGCGGGGATCTCTTCATCGTCTCTTCCCCATCCGGCGGGGGAAAGACGACCCTGATCCGGCGGCTGACGGAGAACCCGCCCGGGGAGCCGCTCCATTTCTCCGTTTCACACACGACTCGCCCGAAGCGAGAGGGAGAGCAGGACGGGCGCGAGTATCACTTCGTGTCGGTCGCGGAGTTCCAGGAAATGGTGCAACGCGACGAGTTTCTGGAGCACAACGAAGTCCACGACAACATCTACGGAACCTCGAAGGCCGAAGTGCTTCCGCGGCTGGCGGCGGGGGAGGACGTCATCCTGGACATCGACGTTCAGGGAGCTTGGGACGTCCGCCGAGCCTACCCCGACGCGGTCACGGTGTTCATCGTTCCCTCCTCTCCGAAGGAGCTCTCCCGCAGGCTGACCAGCCGGGGGTTGGACAAAGAGGAAGCGATTCGGAAACGCCTGATCAACGCCGCCAAGGAGATCCAGCAAGCCCAGGAGTTTCAGTACGTTATCGTGAATGACGACCTGGAACGGGCCACACTTGAGTTACAATCGATCGTCCGCGCCCGGAGGCTCACTCCGGCCCGGCAAGCGATGCGTCTGCAACGCATTCGCAGCGAATTCCGCTAGAAAGGTTCCAAACCGATGATTCAGAAAGTGCCTGAAGGAGTGGATAGCAAGTTCCGGTTGGTCCTCCTAATCGCTCGACGCGCCGAGCAGCTGATGCGGGGGGCGCGGCCCAAGATGGAGACCGAACGGCCCTCAAAGCCTGTCCGGCTGGCCGCCGAGGAGTTCGAGCAGAGCCGGATTCGCTGGGACTACGGCCCCGAAGGGGGAGTCCTCGAAGACGTCACGGCGGAGGAGACCGAAGAGGCGATGGCGGAGGAAGAGACCGCCCGCGTGTGAGGAGACCGACGGTGTTCGGTTTTCGGTTTTCGGTGTCCGGTAGGGCTTCGGACCGATCACCGATCACCGATCACCGATCACCGTGAATCCGAAAGTCGTCCTCGGCGTTTGCGGCGGGATCGCCGCCTACAAATCCGTCGAGATCTTGCGGGGACTCGTCCAGCGGGACGCCGAGGTCCAGGCCGTCCTCACGCGCGGCGCGCGGGAGTTCATCGCCCCGATGACGTTCGCGGTCTTGTCGCGCCGTCCGGTTCACATCGAAGTCTGGGGCAGCGGCAACGAGCCTTCGGTCGATCACGTCGCGCTCGCCGACTGGGCCGACCTTCTGCTCGTCGCTCCGGCGACCGCGCACACGATGGGCAAGTTCGCCCAGGGGCTGGCCGACGACTTCCTTTCCACGTACTTTCTCTCGCACCGTAAACCCGTGCTGCTCGCGCCTGCCATGGAAAGCGCGATGTGGAGTCACGCGGCGGTGATCCGCAACCGCGAGATCCTCTCGGAGCGGGGAGTCCGTTTCGTCGGGCCGGCCTCGGGCGCGCTGGCCTCGGGGCACGTTGGGATCGGCCGGATGGAAGAGCCCGAGGTGATCGTGGAAGAGGCCTGGCGGCTCCTGTCGGCCCAGGGAGACCTGGCCTGCATGCGTTTGCTCGTGACGGCTGGACCGACCCGGGAGCCGATCGACCCGATCCGTTTCGTCTCGAACCGCTCGAGCGGAAGGATGGGCTACGCCCTCGCCGAGACCGGGCGCGATCGCGGGGCCCAGGTGACGCTCCTGACGGGCCCGACCGAGCTGCCCCTTCCGCGCCGCGTCCGGGTGCTCTCTTTCGAGACCGCCGCCGATCTCCACGGCCTTCTGGTCCGCGAGTTTCCGGAGTGCGACGGCCTCGCGATGGCCGCCGCGGTCGCCGACTTCATTCCGCAAGAGAGTGCCGAGCGGCTCCATCGCGAAGAGGGAGACCGGACTCTCCGGCTTGCGGCAGGACAGGACATCCTGGCAAGCCTCGCTCCGCTGCGCCGAGACCAGACGGTCGTCGCTTTTGCGGCGGAGACCGACGAGCTCGAAAAGCGGGCGGTCGCCAAGATGGAAAAGAAGGGAGCGGACCTGATCGTCGTCAACGATGTGGGACGGCGGGACATCGGGTTCGACGCGGAGCAGAACGAGATCCGGATCCTGGGCCGGAGCGGGTTTCGCGAGCTCGTCTCAAAGCGGAGCAAACGCGAGGTCGCGGACAAGATCTGGGACGCGTTCCTCTCGGTGAGGAAAGCCCGTGGCCAAAGTACGGCCCTCACCCCGACCCTCTCCCGGAGGGAGAGGGAGTAACACGTCGCTTCCGCTTACTCGGGACCTGCGCCTTCGGCGCACCGGCTCGCGGCTCGCCCAAAGGGGCTCGACCGCGAGCCTGATCCCTCGCGCGCTCACGCTCCCGCGGCGCGCGCCTCCTCCCCTCTGGGAGACTTCGCGCGCCTCGACCCGGACTGTGACCGGGTCGACGAATCAAGAGGGGCTCTCGGGTTTAACTTTCTCAGCCGCTGGTCGCGGGAAAGAGCCTTTCCGGAGACGATAGACTCGCCGAGGTGAAAGAGGAGCTCGAGTACTTCCGCGATCTCGGCTTTCACGATGTCTTCCTCGAGTCTCCCGCCGGTCCTCCCGCTTTGATACCCGGCTCGATGCCGGACCTGCCGGCACTGCAGAGGTTCGTCGAGGGGTGCCCCCGCTGCAAGCTCTCCCGCGGGCGGACGAATATCGTGTTCGGCCAGGGAAATCCCAAGGCCGACCTGATGTTCGTCGGCGAAGCGCCGGGGCACGAGGAGGACGTGCAGGGGCTCGCTTTCGTCGGACGGGCGGGACAGCTTCTCACGAAGATCATCGAGGCGATGGGGAAGACGCGGGACAATGTATATATTGTAAACGTTTTGAAGTGCCGGCCTCCCAACAACCGAAATCCGGAGCCGGACGAGGTCGCCTCCTGTATGCCCTTTCTCGAGGAGCAGATCCGCTTGATCTCGCCGAAGGTCATCGTGACGCTGGGCACCTTCGCCGCCCAGGCGGTCCTCGGCACCGACGAGCCGATCGGGCGAATGCGGGGCAGGTGGAGAAGCGCTCGAGGGGTGCGTGTGATGCCGACTTTTCATCCGGCCTTCCTCCTGCGGTCGCCGGACCGCAAGAAGGACGTCTGGGAAGACATGAAACTGGTCCGCGACTATTTGGCCGGGAACAGCTCCTCGTCTTGAGTTTTCAGTTGTCAGTTTTCAGTTATCAGTTCAAGCCCCGACTGCGAGCCTTCCCCCAGTTTCCGAACTGAAAACTGATCACTAATAACTGAGAACTCGCCGTCATTACCGAAACAGCGAGAAGTGGCTCGCCGAGCCCATCAGGAAGAGGACGACCGGAGTCAGCCACCCGTTGAGCCGAGCGGCGAGCAACCCCAGCCGGCTTTCCGCCTTGTCCGGAGTCAGGAAGAACCAGGTGTTTGCGAACATCAGGAGCGCAAGGCCGCCACCCAGGGAAAGAGAGATGGTCTTGTGGCTTCCTCCCTGGCGCATGTAGAGATCTCCCGACCAGCCGAGCACCGCCAGAAACAGCACGACGACCGCCCCGAGCCACCGGCCGTCGGCGAGAGCCTTCCCGGACGCGGAAAGCCACAGGAGCGACGCAACCACCGCCCAGCCAAAGAGCCACGCGGCCAGAAACACGAAGAGTCTCGGCGCGATGCCTTCGGCCGACAGAAGCAACACATAGTCGGCGATCCCGACCGAAACCGCGGCCAGGGCGCTCCAACGCATCCAGAAGAGCAACCTCGGTAAGAGATGAGCCCGGACTTGCGTCCGCGTGGTCTCACCGACCTCCGGCAGCGTTGCCTCGATCGTCAGCAGGAAGGCCAGCAGCATTCCGAGCCATGCAACTCCCGAGATCAGGTGAGCCCAGCGAAGGAGGAAAAGCGCGCTCGTCTGCCAGTCGCCAGGCCAGATCAAACAAATCCCTTCAAGGAGAAGGGCGGCCTCGCGGCCGCCCCACTGAAAACGGAGAACGGAAAACGGAAAACTCGTCTACAGCGTCAACGTTGAAAAAATGGGGAAGTGGCTGGCCGCGCCCATGAAGAAGAGCATCGGAACCGAAAGCCATGTGTTCATTCGCGAGGCGAGGAAAGCCCGGCGGGCCCACTTCGGCTGATCGGGCGGGGCCGGCGCGCCCGTCTCGGCGGTGGCCCGGGTGGCCGCGATGATCTTCTTCTGAAGGGGCCAGATGATCATCCAGACGTTCATGAACATCATCAATCCGAGACCACCTCCGACGCTGATCGCCATGGTCCGGTTGCTTCCGCCGTTGCGGATCAGGGGCACCACGATCCACGCCACCACCGTCACGAGGACGGCGACGACGACCCCGAGGACCCGGCCGTCCTTGAGCGGTCCGCCGGCGACGGCCATGCGCAGCAGCGCGGCGACGATGAGCCAGGCGGCGATCCATGCCACGAGCACGATCCCGAGCTTCGCGTCGATCGCTTCGGTGTGCAGAAGCATCGCGTAGTAGATCAGTCCCGTCAGCACCGTGAAGACCGCGCCCCACCGAAACCAGAAGAGAGCCTTGGGCATGAGGTTGGGGATGACCTTGCCCTTTGTGGCGGCGTCCAGCTCCTTCATGAAATTGACGTTGACCAGATTGAAGAAGTAGAGCAGCCCGATCCACGTGATGCCCGCTAAGAAATGCCCCCACCGGAGAAAGAACAGGACATTCGTCTGCCAGTCTTGAGGCCAGGTCATGGAGTCCTCCTCAGAACGATTGAATCCTTTTGGAAGGATTGAATCATTGCTTCATTGAATCATTGAATCATTGCCCGTGACTCTTCAAATGAATCAATCAGCCAATGAATCCATGACTCAATCTACGTCAACGGTCCCAGGAGCGCGTCGGGCGTCATCGCCTCCTCCAGCTCTTTCTCGGTCACGACTTTCTTTTCGAGCAGCACCTGCCGGACCCGCACGCCGCGCGCGACGGACTCCTTGAAGATCTCGGCGGCTTTCGCATAGCCGATCTTGGGAGTCAGGGCGGTGATGACCGACGGCGATTCCTCGAGGTAATGGCGGCACTTCTCCCGGTTCGCCGTGATGCCGTCCACACATCTCTCTCGAACCACCGGAAGGAAGTTGATCAGAAGCTGCGGTCCCCGTGTCAGGTTGTACGCCATCAGGGGCATCATGACGTTCAAATCGAGCTGCCCGCCCGAGACCGCCAGCATGTTGGCCGTGTCGAAGCCGATGATCTGAAAGCAGAGCATGTTCAGGCACTCGAGAAGCGAGGGGTTGACCTTGCCGGGCATGATCGACGAGCCCGGCTGCACGGCCGGCAGGCGGATCTCGTCGAGTCCCGTCGCCGGACCGGAGGCCAGAAGTCTCAGATCGTTGGCGACACGGCCGAGCTCGACAGCGAAGCTCCGCAAGGCGCCGGAATAATCTCCCGCCGCCGCGCGGCTCTGAAGAGCCTCGCGCGGATCCGCCGCCGGGCGGAACGCCTCTCCCGCGAGTTGCGACAGGCGGGCAATCGCCTTTTCTCGAAAGCCGGCGGGGGTATTGAGTCCCGTGCCGACGGCGCTTCCTCCCAACGCCAGCTCCAGAAGACCGTCGAGCGCGGCGTCGAGGACCTGGCGGCGATGGGCGAGGGCGGAGGCGAAGGCGCGGAACTCCTGGCCCAGAGTGACGGGCACGGCGTCCATCAGGTGGGTCCGGCCGGACTTGACGATCCCGGAGAACTCCTCCCCCTTGCGCTGGAAGGAGTTCACGAGGCGACCGATCTCGAGCGAGAGGACGCGCCCGACGGCGATCGCCGCCATGTGCAGGGCGGTGGGAAAAGTGTCGTTGGTGGACTGCCCGAGGTTCACGTCGTCGTTGGGATTGACCGCCGACCGGTCGCCCCGCGACGAGCCCAGGATCTCCGCCGCCCGCCCCGCGATCACCTCATTCACATTCATGTGAAACGAGGTGCCCGCCCCGGCCTGGTAGACGTCCACGACGAACTGCTCGACGTGCCTGCCTGCCAGAATCTCGTCGCAGGCGGCAACGATCGCCCCGGTTTTCTTCTCGTCCAGCCGCCCGAACTCGCGATTCGTCTCGGCGCAGGCCCTCTTCATCCGGGCGTAGGCGCGAATCACCTCGGGATGAGCGCGCTCGCCCGAGATCGGATAGTTCTCGACGGCCCGCGAGGTCTGGGCTCCCCAGTAGGCGTCGTCTGGAATCTCGCGCACGCCGAGGCTGTCTTTCTCCTGCCGCAGACGATACTTCCTTTCTTCTCGAAGTGGTGAGGCGCAGGGGATCGGAGCGGAGCGGACCCTACGTCCTACGTCCCAAGTCCTACGTCCTCACGCACAGCACGCCCTTTGCAACATTAGCAGAACGCAACTGGACCTGCCGGAGCGCTCACGTCCGTGCCTTAGAATTGAAACGAGTGCAGACACAAGAGTCTCGCCGCGTCTGGAACCTGCCCGGGTCGATCGCGCTCGCGGTCGTGACCGCGCTTGCGGCCGGTTTCGCCGCCGGCTGTCACCGCCAGACCTCGCGACCGCTCGCAGAGGCTCAAACCGATCGGCCTCGCCCGCTCGCCGGTCCCCACGCTGCCGCGCGAACCGAGCCGAACGATTATGTCTTCACCGCGCAGGAGAAGGCCGCGATCGACGAATTCCTCGGGCGCCATCCCGAGTTACGGGTCGCGACCGATCACGACCGCCGGGGCAATCGCAGCGGTGACGGCGACGTCCGCGGGCTCTACGGCATCTATCACCCCTATTTCGTCCGAGGCGATCTGAACGACGACGGCATCCTCGACTTCGTACTGGCCTTCGTCCAGCGAAATCATGACCGCAGCGCGTCCTGGTTTTCGGTCGTGGTCTTCACCGGCCTTGGCGGGGAAAAAGGGTTTGCGCCGGGCAGCTTTCTCGAGCGCGAGATCTCGCTCGCGCGCGGAGACCTGTCGATCGATCGGGACGCCATCCTGGTGACGCCGGATCTGTCCGACGACGCCGTCCGCCGCTATCGCTGGGACCCCGTGCATCAGTCCTACGTCTTCGTCCGGGACGAGGAGGAGGGGGACGGGGCGCCGGTCGCCACGCAGACCTAGAAGAATGGGTTCATTGAGTCATTGATTCATTGTCAGATTGAGGTGCGCACGCAGCCCCAACGCAAATGATTCAATGATTCAATGATTCAATCCTTCGGTGGCTCAATTCTCCGTCGTCTCCGTTGCGCTTCCCCTGCCGATTCGGCGCGACTTCAGCTACCGGGTTCCCGAGAGGATCCCGGCGCCGGAGGCGGGCACCCGCGTGCGCGTGCCTTTCGGCGAAAGGGTGCTGACGGGGATCGTCGTCGGCTGCGAGGAGGCCGAGGGGCCAGGTCTGCGCGAGATTTTGGAGGTGCTCGACGAGGAGCCGGTCTGCCCGCCGGATCTCCTCGCGGCGGCCGAGCGGGTCGCGCAACGGTTCTTCACATCCAGGGGGGAAGTCTTGAAAAGCGCGCTCCCGTCCCGCCTTCCCGCCGTCGGCGCCGCCGCCTATCGCATCACGGAGAAGGGAGCCCTGGCCGGGGCGAGCGGAACGGAGCGGGATGTCCTGGATCGATTGAGAAGCGGGGAAGCCGTGAAGATGGCCGATCTTTCAGTGGAGGGAAAGCGGGAAGCGATTCGAAATCTCGAAGAGAAGGGTTGGATCGGCGTCGTCTCCGCCGGACGCGAGCGAGCCCCTCGCTCCGAGTGGGCTTACGCCGCCGTTCGCACCGAAGAGCAGGAGCGAAGTCGCCTGCTCGGCCGCAGCCGGCGCGGCCAGGAGGTCCTCTCTTATCTCGAGTCTCTGGGCCGGCCGGCCACCGCCGCGGAGATTCGCGCCGCAACGCGTGTGAGCTCGGCGGTCCTTCGCGGACTCTTGCAGCGCGGCCTTCTCCACCGCTTTGAGCAGGAGAGGCGCGAGCAGCCGGCGGTTCTCCCTTCCGGCCGGCCCGACGTGGTCCTCACGGCGGGGCAGGATGCCGCTCTCAGCGAGGTGACCTCGGCGGTTCGCGAGAGAAGGTTCCTGCCGGCGCTGCTCCAGGGCGTGACCGGGTCGGGAAAAACCGAGATCTACCTGCGCGCCATCGCGGCGGCTCTCGAAGCCGGTCGAGGCGCGGTCTGGCTCGTGCCGGAGATCGCTCTGACTCCCGTCTTCGCCCGGGCGCTGCTCCGGCAGTTCGGCGACCGCGCCGCTGTGCTGCATTCCGCGCTTTCCGAGCGGCAGCGCGGGCACGCCTGGGACCGCATCCGCGCGGGGAAGGCGAGGATCGTCATCGGTCCGCGTTCGGCCGCCTTCGCTCCCGTTCTCGATCCGGGGATCTTCGTCGTCGACGAGGAGCACGACTCCTCCTACAAGCAGCGCGAGTCTCCCCGCTATGACGCCCGCGAAGTCGCCTCGATCCGCGCGAAAACGGCGGGAGCGGCTCTTCTCTTCGGCTCGGCCACGCCCTCGATGGAAGCGTGGCACGCCGCGCGCGAAGGGCGCCTCCAGCTGCTTCGACTTCCCACGCGGGTGGAGGACCGGCCCCTCCCGTCGGTTCAAATCGTGGATTTGAAACGCGAGCCTTTCCGGGCGGACGAGAAGGGAGTGCCGCTCTTCTCACGGCCGCTGGTGGAACGCCTCCGGGAGGTGTTCGCTCGCGGAGAACAGGCGATCCTCCTCCAGCCGCGCCGCGGGTTCGCGCCCTATCTGCTCTGCCGCGACTGCGGCCACGAGTTCCGGTGCAGCCGCTGCAGCGTTTCGCGCACCGTCCACGACCGCGGGCGTTCCCTCGTCTGCCACTACTGCGGAGAGAAAGGGCCGCGGCCGTCGCGTTGCCCCGATTGCGGCGGGGGAGTGCTGGAAGCGATCGGCGCGGGGACCGAGCGCGTCGCCGACCGATTTGCGGAGATCTTCCCCGGCGTTGCCCATGCCGTTCTGGATCGCGACACCGCGCGCCGCCGGGGAGCGGCCGCCGTCGTGGAGGACGTTCTTTCGGGGCGCGTCGCCTGCCTGATCGGGACGCAGATGGTGGCGAAGGGACACGATTTTCCGGGTGTCACGGCGGTCGGGGTGCTGTCGGCAGACACGCTTCTCAACTTTCCCGACTTTCGGGCTGCGGAGAAAACGTTTCAGCTCGTCGCGCAGGTGGCGGGTCGCTCCGGGCGCGGCGAGGCGACGGGCACGGTGCACGTGCAGACCTTTCACCCGCAGCATCCCGCGATCCGCCATGCGGCGGCGCACGACGTCGACGCGTTCGCGACGGAGGAGCTCGGCTTCCGGCGCGCATTTTTCTATCCGCCGTTCTGCGAGCTCGCCGCGATCCTGGTTTCCTCCTCGGACCGGGCGCGGGCCGAGGCCGCCGCGTCTGAAATCGGGAAAGCGGCCGGGAACGGCCCGCCGGGGACGCGCCTCTCGGGTCCCGCGCCCGCGCCCCTGGAGAGGCTTCAGGGGCGCTGGCGTTTCCAGATCCTTATCCGTGCCCCGGACCGGAGATCGTTGCTGACTGCGCTCGAGACGTGTGTGCCGGAGCACTCACCTGCTGGAACCCAGGTCGCGGTGGATGTGGATCCGCAGGATCTCATGTGAAGTCGACAGTCGACAGTCCACAGTCGACAGTGAAGGCGGCTGATTTCTTCTCCTGTTGACTGTCGACTGTCGACCGTGGACTCAGTTCCTTTGCCCCAGCCGGTACAATTAGCCCCGTGAACGACGACACCAATTTCGAGGAGCCGCTCGTCAAGGTTCGCCGGCGCATCGAGGAGCTCGCCGCGATGCCCGACGACGCCGCCCACCGGCGGGAGATCGAGAAGCTGCAGGTCCGGCTGGAGCGGCTCTCACGCGAGATCTACGGGAACCTCAATCCCTGGCAGAAGACCCTGGTGGCCCGGCACCCCAACCGCCCCTACATGCTCGACTACGTCTCGGCTCTATTGACGGACTTCGTCGAGCTGCACGGAGACCGCAAGTTCTCCGACGATGCGGCGATCGTGGCTGGGTTCGGATCGTTTCGGGGACGGGCCGTCTCCGTCGTCGGGCACCAGAAGGCGCGCGACACCAAGGAGAAGATCCGCCGCAACTTCGGCATGGCGCGGCCGGAGGGCTATCGCAAGGCCCTGCGCGTCATGCAGCTGGCCGAGAAATTCGGTCGCCCGATTCTCTCCTTCATCGATACCGCCGGCGCCTATCCGGGCATCGACGCGGAGGAGCGCGGCCAGGCCGAGGCGATCGCGGTCAACCTGAAGGAAATGGCCTCGTTCCACGTGCCGATCATCGTGATCATCACGGGAGAGGGAGGCTCCGGCGGGGCGCTCGCCATCGGGATCGGCGACCGAGTTCTCATGCTCGAGCACTCGATCTATTCCGTCATTACCCCCGAGGGATGCGCCGCGATCCTGTGGAAAGACGCGTCGCGAAAGAAGGAAGCGGCCGAGGCCCTGAAGCTGACGGCGGCCGATTTGAAGGAGCTCGACGTCATCGACGAGATCGTGCCCGAGCCGCCCGGCGGCGCCCACGCGGATCCCGCGGCCGCCTCGGCGGCCGTTGGAGAGGCGCTCGACCGCCACCTCCAAGAGGTGATCGCACTGACGGCCGAGGAACGGCGCGAGCGGCGCTACCGGAAATTTCGCGCGATCGGACGTTTCGAGATCGCGGGCGCGTGAGCGCGGAGGCGACACAAGCACAACCGGCCGACTCGTTCTGGCCGGCTGGACAGCATCTGTCCGCGGGAGGCCTCACACTCGAGGGGATGCGAAACGGCTGGCCGGTCGCCGCTCTCTCGGAGGAGACTGTCGGGAGCCTCGCGCGCGCCGCGAGGCTCCCGTCGCTGCCCGCCCGGCTGCTCGTGCTGCGAGGCGTCGAGCGCGAGGAGGAGGCCCGGTCCTTTCTCCACCCGACGCTGGACGCCCTTCACGACCCGTTTCTCATGTACGGGATCGAGGAGGCCGCCGACATCCTGACGCGGGCGGCGGCGGGCAGGCAGCGAATCGTGGTCTTCGGCGACTATGACGTGGACGGGGTCACGGCCGTTGCCCAACTGAAGGCGGCGCTTCTGCGAGCCGGAGCGGATGCGATCTCCTTCCTCCCGCACCGGCTTCGGGACGGCTACGGGCTTCGGCCGGAAACCGTGGTCAAGGTGCTCGACCAATTCCATCCGGCCGTCATCGTCACGGTCGATTGCGGGATCACGGCGATCGAGGGCGTCGCCTGCGCTCGGGCGCGGGGAGTCGAGGTGATCGTCACCGACCATCATCTCGTCCCGGAGGAGCTCCCCTCGGGCGCGGTCGTGGTGAATCCGAAGCAGCGCCGGTGCCGATATCCCGAAAAGAATCTCGCCGCTTCCGGCATCGCCTTCAAGCTCGCGCAGGCGGTGGCGCGGCGCGCGAGGGTGGGACTCTCGACCGAATCGCTCCTGCGACTGGCCTGCCTGGGCACGATTGCGGATCTCGTCCCATTGACCGGGGAAAATCGCGTCCTCGTGGCCGCGGGTCTGGCCGCCCTCGCGTCGCCACGCGCGCCGGGACTTCGGGCGCTGCTCGCGGAGTGCGGGGTCGAGCCCGGCCGCGCGCCGACTTCGGAGGAGGTCGCCTTTCGGCTGGCTCCGCGCCTGAATGCGGCCGGCCGCATGGATACCGCCGAGCGCGCGCTCGCCCTCTTCGAGGAAAGAGATTCGAAGAAGGCCGCCGCGATCGCGCGGGCGCTCTCGATTGCCAACGCGCAACGCCAGTCGATCGAACGCCGGGTCGTTGGAGAGGCCCGAGACCGTATCGCCCGATCGTTCGATACCGACCGGGACGCCGTCATCGTGGAGGCAGCCGAGGGATGGCACCGGGGAGTGCTCGGCATCGCGGCCTCCCGCCTGGCTCGGGAATACCAGAGACCCGTTTTGCTCTTCGCGTTGGAGGGGGACCGTGCGAGCGGATCCGGGCGAAGCATCCCCGGGGTCGCTCTTCACGAGACCCTCCAGGGGGTCTCCCGCTTGCTTCAGGAGTTCGGCGGTCATGACCAGGCAGTCGGCGCGAGCCTGCCGGCCGCGCGCTGGGAGCAGTTCCGGGAGTCCGCGCGAGCGCATTTCGCGGCGGTCATCCCTCCGGAGCGCTTCCACCGGACCGAACAAGTCGATGCCGAGCTGCCGATCGAAGACATCGACGAAGAGCTCTTTTCCTTTCTCGAGCGTCTGGAGCCTCACGGGATGGGTAATCCTCGTCCGGTCTTCTCCGCGGAGGTCGAGGGTCTCGGCTCGTCCCGCCCTCTGGGTGAGTCCGGAGCGGCCGGTCGGCTCCGGCGTGCGACAGGAGATGTCGACTGGCTCTGCTGGCGACGGGAAGCGCTCGAAAGACTTGAGCCGGGGGCAGGCTGCGCCGCGCGCTATCGGCTCTTCCGCAATCGCGCCGGCCGTATGGAGGCGGAGGTTCTCGACGCGCGCCCGTCGGAGCGCGAAAACGTCGTCCGCGGTCCGGTGCTCCCCTCGGGGTTGCCAATGGAGCACGTAGCCCCGTGAGCCGCCGGCGGCTCGAAGTTGTGGTGCTCCTTTTTGGAGTGCTGTTTCTCGGGCTGCTGATCTTCCACTTCCGGCCGGCGCGGCGCCCGGCGCGGCGCTCTTCCTCGGCAAGCCCGCTCCCCGTGGCCCCGGCCGACGGAGGGCAGCTGACGACCGTCCTCCAGGGCTTCGACTACACAGAGACCCTTCGCGGAAAGCCTCTCTTCCGAATCCGGTCCGAGCGGACAGTCGGCTTCGGGGCGGCCGCGGGCTTGCTGCCGGACGTTTACGTGCTCGACAAGGTCACGCTGACTCTCTACCCGGAACAGGGCGAGCCGCTCTCCGTGCGGTCCGATCGCGCCGAGTACGACCAGCGGACGAAGCAGGCGCGACTGTCGGGCAACGTTCGCTGGACCGACGAGAAGGGAGCACTCGGAGAAACGGAGCGGGTCGAGTTCGTTCCTTCTCGCCGGGTTCTCCTCGCTCCCGCAGGCTTGCACTTCACGCGGGGAACGTTCGACCTCACGGCGCGGTCCGGGCGCTACGACCTCGCGCGTCGCGAGCTGACGATGGAGGGGCCCGTCCAGGGGATGGGGACCGGGGAGGGCAGCGGCGGCCTCACTTCGCTCTCGGCAACGCGGGCCGTCTATCGGAAAGAGGAGTCCGTGATCGAGCTCGAGGGAAAGGTCTCGGCCAGCTCGCGCGGGGGAGACAAGATCTCCGCCGATCGGCTCGTCTTGAAGATGGAAGGAGACGGGGGTCGACTGCAGTGGGCGAGGGCGCTGGGGCATGTCCAGGGAGTCCTGGTTTCCTCGGTCGGTAGCCCACAGGGGACAGGCGCGGCGAGCACTCCGGGAGCAAGACCCTATTCCGCGGATTCCGCGGCTCTCCAATTCGGCGCGGATGGGCAGGCTCAGTCTCTCTCTCTCGCCGGCTCACCCGCGGTCGTCTCCGACCCGCGCGGCCGTGTCGAGGCCAAAGTGATCGATGTCGCCTTTCAAGCGGGTCATGCGACCTCCGCCTCCGCCAGAGACAGCGTTCACATCCGGACGGAGACGAGCCGCGCGGACGCCCAGCGCGCGACTCTTTCCTTTGGAGCGGACGGTCAAATCGAGACAGTGCAGCTCTCCGGCGGCGTGCGAATGGAAGGGGAGGGGCGGATCGGTCGCGCCGACGAGGCCACGGAGCTTGCGCGGCGGGGAGTGTGGATCCTCACGGGAAACCAGGCCTCGACCTCCGTCGAGACCGATGGATCGCGCATCTCCGCAAAACGGATCGAGATCGATGAGAAGAAACGCCTGCTGACCGCCGAGACCGAAGCGCGGGCGGTCTTCACACCCAAGCCCCCCGCCGAGGGTGCCCAGTCAGGCGGTGGCCCGGCGCCCACTCTGCTGGGCGACCCGTCCCGGCCGACCTTCGGGAAGGCTCAGAAGATCGTCCTCGACGACTCCTCCCGTGTGGCGACCCTGACCGGCGGAGCCACGCTCTGGCAGGACGCTTCCTCCCTTTCCGGCGACGCCATCACCCTGAACGATGCCGCCCGTTCGCTCGTCGCAGTCGGACACACGAGGGCCGTTCTCGTGTCCGCGCCCTCCGCGAGCAAGCCGAAGCCGGGCGAGGCGCCCGGCCCGACCGGCCCGACGGTCGTCACCGCGAACCGCGTTTTCTACCGGGAGGGGGAATCGCGCGTCGTCTTCGAACAGTCGGTCACGATGACCCGCGAAGGCTTCCGCGCCAGCGCCGACACGGCGACGGCAATCCTGGGCCCCGATAAGAAAATCGAGCGCGTGGAAATGAGCGGCGGAGTTTCCCTGGCGGACGCGACGACGGGACGCACCGGCAGGGCCGAGCGCGCCATCGACTTTCCGCGAGAAGGAAAGACGATCCTCGAGGGCGCTCCGGCCTGGGTCACGGACGTTCAGGGCGACCGAGTCGCCGGGGCCGTCTTGACGATTACCGAACGCGGGCGTAGGGTCGAAGTGACCGCCCCCGTCGGCGGGAAGACCGAAACGATTTATCGAACGCGCAGCTCGTGACGCCGCCTGAGAATTCTCTCTCGCCAGTGACCCTTTCGGCCGAAGGGCTGATCAAGACTTACTCCGGCCGCGCGGTCGTCCAGGGAGTGACGCTCGAGATCGGAGCCGGCGAGATCGTCGGGCTGCTCGGGCCCAACGGAGCGGGCAAGACCACGACGTTCTCGATCGTCGTGGGCCTCGTGCAGCCCGACGCGGGGACGGTGCGATTGGGCCATCGCGATCTGACCGACCTTCCCATGTACCGCCGCGCTCGCGCGGGCATCTCTTATCTTCCGCAGGAGCCCTCCGTCTTCCGCAAGATGACCGTCGAAGAGAATCTCCTCGCGATCCTCGAGACGCTGGACCTGACACGCGGTGAGCAGCAGGAGAGGGCGGACCGTCTTCTGACGGACTTCGGACTGGATACGCTGCGCGCCCACCGCGCTTACACCTTGTCCGGCGGAGAACGCCGGCGTGTGGAGATTGCCCGCAGTCTTGTTCTCGAGCCCGAATTCCTGCTGCTGGATGAGCCCTTTGCGGGGATCGACCCTCTCGCGGTGCTGGAGATCCAGGCGATCGCGCGCCGATTGGCATCGTCCGGGATCGGCGTTCTGGTGACCGACCACAACGTTCGCGAGACTTTGTCGATCGTCGACCGGGCCTATATAATCAATGCGGGCGAAATTCTGAGGGCTGGCACGCCTCTTGCCTTGTCGAGCGACGCCACCGTCAAGAAGATCTATCTGGGCGAAGCGTTCCAGCTGAACTGACGCAAATGAACCAACGAATTCATGCGCAAAGCGAATCTACTGTTTCGGCGGACTTCGTCCGCCTCTGACCCTCGACGTTAATGGCCCTGGAACAGAAACTCCATCTCAGGCTCTCCCAGCGGCTGGTGATGACGCCGTCGCTGCAGCAGGCGATCAAGCTGCTGCAGATGTCCAAGCTCGAGCTGGAAGAAGTGCTCAACCAGGAGATGGTCGAGAACCCGCTGCTCGAGGAAGAGCAGGAGGAAGCGACCGAAGCCGAGCAGCGTCTCGAGAACGCGAAGGAAGAGCCGGCCGCTCCGGCAGCCGAGAAGCCGGGTGAGCCGCCGGCCGAAGTGGAAAAGGATTCCTTCGAGGAGATCGATTTCGACACCTATTTCGAAGAGTACCTGGACAGCGCGTACAACCCTCGCCAGTACGAAGAGAGCGAACAGGTGCCGCTCGAGAACACGCTGTCCAAACCCCCCGGGCTGCAGGAGTATCTGACCTGGCAGCTGTCCATGTCCGACGCCTCTGCGAGAGTCCGGGAGATCGCGACCTATCTGATCGGCAACGTCGACGAAGATGGCTATCTCCGCGTCAGCCGCGAAGAGATTCAGGCCGCAGGATTCGCCGACAAGGTGGAGGTCGAGAAGGCGCTCGAGACCGTCCGCGCCTTCGATCCGGCGGGCATCTGCGCCTTCGACCTCCCGGACTGCCTGATGCTTCAGATCCGAGCGCTGGGGATCGAGAATCCGCTGATCGACAAAGTGATCCTCGAGCACTGGAGCGAATTCTTGAACCGTCAGTACGCCCAGCTCTGCAAGGCGCTCAGTGTCCCTCTGTCCGAGCTGCAGGCGGTTCTGGAGATCATCAAGAACCTCGAGCCCAAACCCGGCCGCAAGTACTCGAGCGAGAGGACGATCTACGTCGAGCCGGACGTGGCGGTTCGGAAGATCGGCGACGAGTACGTCATCCAGTTGAACGAGGATGGTCTGCCGAAGCTCCGCATTTCCGCTGCCTACCGCCGGATGCTCCGCGGCGGCAACGGCGCGATCGGCCAGGAAGCGGCCAACTACCTCAAGGACAAGATGCGCTCGGCCGTTTGGTTGATCAAGAGCCTCGACCAACGGCAGCGCACGATCTACAAGGTCGCCGACTCGATCGTGCGCCACCAGCGGGGCTTTCTCGACAAGGGGATCGAGCACCTGCGGCCGCTCGTGCTGCGCGACGTCGCCAACGACATCGGGATGCACGAGTCCACCGTTTCCCGAGTGGTGTCCAACAAGTACATTCACACCCCGCGGGGCCTCTTCCCGATGAAGTATTTCTTTCACAGCGGTATCGACTCGGTGGACGGCGGCGATATTTCATCGCTCTCGATCAAGAACAAGATCGCCCACCTCATCGCCGACGAGGACGCGCGGCGGCCCCAGTCGGACGCGCGAATCATGCAACGCCTGCGGGCGGAGGGAATCCAGATCGCCCGGCGCACGGTCGCCAAGTACCGGGAGGAGTTGAGGATCCCCTCCTCCTCGCAGCGCAAGCAGTCGTTTTGACCTTCGCCGGAAAGCAGGAGGAAACATGGCCGTCGAGTTCACGGGTCGCAATGTGTCGGTCACCTCGACTTTGAGGGCGCTGGCGCAGGAGCGCGTCCAGAAGCTCGAGCGGCATTTGGGCGGACCTGCGCAGGTTCGCGTGGTCCTCTCGCAGGAGAAGCACCGCTTCGAGGCGGAGGTTATTGCGACTCACCGCCGGCGCCTCTGGAAGGCTCAGGAAGAGACCGGCGACCCGCGCGCGGCGCTGGCGCTCGCTTTCGAAAAAATCGACGCTCAGGCAATGAGGGATGTGGAGAAACGCCGAGACCGGAAGCACCGCGGCGCGGCTCCCGCCAGGCCGGCCGCGTCCGAGGAACCGGCTTCGTCACCGGATTCCTCCGCCGCCGTCTCTCCCGAGTGGCGCATCGTCCGGACGTCCCAGCGGTCCACGGTCAAGCCGATGAGCGTCGAAGAAGCCGCGCTGAGGCTCGACAACGGCCCTCTCGAGTTCCTGGTCTTTCGCGACGCCGCCAACGAGCGAATCTCGATCCTCTACAAGCGCCGGGACGGCGACTTCGGTCTGATCGTGCCTCAATGTTGACTCGGTGGGTGCAGCGGCCTTGAGCGCCAACCCCACGATGGCGGGTCTCGATCCGGAGAGCGTCTTTCCGGAGCTGTCGGGCCGCACGCGGGAGGAGGTTCTCCGGGATATCTCGCGGCGGCTCGCAGAGACCGGCGCGGTCCGCGACGGGGAAGACCTGGCCCGGCGTCTGATCGAACGGGAGGGACTCGGCTGCACGGGGCTGGGAGGAGGGATCGCCATCCCGCACTGCAAGTTGAAGAGTCTCTCCCAGATCGTCGTGGCCGTCGGCCGCTGTCCCGAACCGATCGATTTTCAGGCGGCCGACGGCGTGCCCGTCTCCGTTCTGTTCGTGATTCTGTCGCCCGCCGACGCTCCCGCGATGCATCTTCAGGCACTGGCGCGCGTTTCGCGCTGGCTCAAGACGCCGGGAGTTTCGGAGAGCTTGCTGCGGGCAAGAACCCGCGACGAGATTCTGGAGGCGGTCCGCGCGGGACAGGCCCCGACGGTCGCGGCGCGCGGATGACCCCCCCTCGAACCTCCGGCCAACCCTCCCGCCTGACGGCGGAGGTGCTGCGGGGGCCGGCCCTCGCCGACCTGGGGATGCGGGTGATCGCGGGACAGACGGGGTTTCAACGCCCGATCTCCTGGGGCCGAATCCAGAGGCCCGGGCTCGCGCTCGCCGGGTTTCTCCCGTTCATCAAGCCGGGCCGCATCCAGATCGTGGGGGAGAGCGAGCTCCACTACTTCGTGACGATGCCCCGGGAGCTGCGGCAGGAGCGCGTGGCGGCCATTTGCGCGCTGCCGGTCGCGGCCTTCGTCGTGACGAAGGGCCAGAGGGTGCCCGAGGAGATCGCCCGCGAGTGTGAGCGGCACAACGTTCCATTGCTCGTGTCCGACCAGACGACCTCCGTCGTGATCCAGTCGATCACGCGAGTGCTCGAGGACGAGCTCGCCCCGGCCAGCACGGTGCATGGGGTTCTCGTGGACGTCTACGGAATGGGCGTCCTCTTGCTGGGAGAGTCCGGCATCGGAAAGAGCGAGTGCGCGCTCGATCTGATCCAGCGGGGTCACCGCCTCGTCGCCGACGACGTCGTGGAGATTCGCAAGTACCCCAACGGGTCTCTCGTCGGCCGCGCGGCGGAAATGATCCGCTATCACATGGAACTTCGGGGAATCGGAATCATCAACATCAAGCATCTGTTCGGCGTTTCGGCGGTCCGCGCCTCCAAGTCCATCGAGCTCGTCATCGAGCTGGAGCGCTGGGACCCGACCAAGAAATACGACCGGCTCGGTCTGGACGGCGAAACCTATTCGATCCTCGATCGTCCCCGACCCTTCCTGCGCCTGCCGGTCGCCTCGGGGCGCAACATCGCGCTGCTGATCGAGATCGCCGCCCGCAACGAGCTCTTGAAGACGCAGGGCTACGACGCGGCGAAAGAATTCGCGCTCAAGGTCGACGAACAGATCGCGCGGAACATGCAGTCGACGGCGCGGCGACCCGCTTGAGACCGCGACGCCCCGGCTCCCAGCCAACGCGGCGCCGCCCGCCCGCCTCGAAGCCGTCCGCGCGGCCGCGACAGCTGGGCGCGGCGGAGAGCCTGGTCATCGTGACGGGCCTCTCGGGCTCGGGAAAGAGCCAGGTCAACAAGTGCCTGGAAGACATGGGGTATTCCTGCGTCGACAACCTCCCGCTCGATCTGGTCGAGCCGCTGCTCGCCCGGGTCTCGGCGCCTCGGGTCGGCATCATCCTCGATGTCCGAAACCCCGACTTCGCGGGCCGATTCCCGAAGATCCTGTCTCGGTTGCGAGCCCAGGTCCCCGGCACCCGGTTGCTCTTCCTCGACGCATCCGAGGAGTCGCTCATCCGGCGTTTCTCCGAGACGCGGCGGCCGCATCCACTGGCAACGGACCAATCGCTGCTGGAGGCGCTGCGCAGCGAGCGGCAGCTCCTCGAGGAGGTGCGCGCGGTCGCGGACGTCGTCCTCGACAGCTCCGAGATGACCGTTCACGAGCTGCGTTCCTTCATCCAGAAGACATTCGTTGGAGATTCGTCGCTGGCGCGCACGGCGCTGTCGGTGACCTCCTTTGGTTTCAAGTTCGGCGTCCCGCACGACATCGATCTGCTCTTCGACGTGCGGTTTCTGGCCAATCCCCACTTCGTCCCGGAGCTGAGGTCCAAGACGGGGACCGATCCGGCGGTCGCCGCCTTTATCGAACAGGATCCCGAGACCGCACGATTTCTGGCGCGCACAAACGAATATCTCGATTACCTGCTGCCGCTCTACGAGAAGGAGCAGAAGAGCTATCTCTCGCTCGGCGTCGGCTGCACGGGAGGCAAACACCGATCCGTCTACATCGCCGAACGGCTGGCCGAACGGCTGCAGAGAAAAGGGTATCCCGTGCGGGTGTTTCATCGAGACGCCACGCGCGCATGAACGCTAGAATCTCGGCTCCATCATGATCGGCATCCTGCTCGTGACCCACGGCCGCCTCGCCGAGGAGTTGAAGGCGGCGGCCCTGACCATACAGCCGGACATCTCCCGCATGGTGGCCGTGGCCCTCGAGTGGAATCAGACCGGCGAGGACGCCCGGGGCCGGATCGCGCAGGGAATTTCGCAGGCAGACGAGGGCGATGGCACCGTCATCCTGACAGACATGTTCGGCGGCACGCCGACGAACCTGACTCTTTCGTTCCTTCAGAAAGACCGGATCGAGATCGTGACGGGCGTCAACCTACCCATGGTGCTCAAGTGCGCCTCGCTCCAGAAGAGCGGAAAGAGCGTCGCGGAAGTGGCCCACCTCGCCCGCGACCGGGGTCAACGCTCGATCTGCGTGGCCTCCGATCTGCTCGCAGACGAGCAGGCGGCCTCGGCCGAAGAGCTCTCGCGGACCGAGAAGTCATGATCGAGCGGGAGCTCGCGATCCGCAACCGGTTGGGCTTGCACGCGCGCGCCGCCGCGAAATTCGTGCAGACCGCGAGCCGCTTCAAGTCGTCCGTCAAGATCCGCAAGGACGGCGAGGAGGTAGACGGCAAGAGCATCCTCGGCATCCTGCTGCTCGCGGCTTCGCAAGGCACGCGGATCGTCGTGACAGCTTCCGGTGAGGACGAGTCCGACGCGATCACCGCCGTGGAAGACCTGATCACGCGCAGCTTCGACGAGGAAGAGTGAGGAGATTTCGGATTTCGGAATTCGAATTTCGGATTGGGAGAGCCTACCGATGACCCAAATTCGCAATTCGAAATTCGCAATTCGAAATTAACGATGCTTCAGGGCCTGCCCGTCTCGCCCGGAGTCGCGGTCGGACGCGCGGTGATCGTCCGATTCGGGGGAATGCCCGCCTTCCGCCGCGCCGTCCCACAGGCCGCCCTGGAGGAGGAGGAGAGGCGCCTGCGTAAGTCGGCGAGCCGAGCGGCGGAGGACTTCCGTCAGCAGTCGCGCGCCGTCCGGGGGGAAATGGGGTCGGAGCTCGCTGCGATTCTCGATGCGCACGCGATGATTGCGTCCGATGAGACTTTTCTCTCGGCAATACTCGAACGCATGCGTGGCGAGCGGGTCAATCCGGAGTGGGCGCTGGCTGCCGCGTCCCGCGAGTTCGAGCAAAGGCTCGCCGCTTCTGACTCGTCCGGCATGCGCGAGCGCGCCGCGGATATTTCCCATGTCGCCCGCGAGATCGCCCAGCACCTCTCCGGCGGCGTCCGGTCGCTGCCGCAGGAGCTTCCTCGCGGCTCGATTCTCGTGGCCGACGAGCTCTCCCCGCTGGACGCCGCACGCCTGGATCCGCGGCGGGTGAGGGCCCTGGCTCTGGAGCGCGGCGGGCCCACCTCGCACGCCAGCATCATCGCGCGATCTTTTGGGTTGCCCGCCGTCGTCGGCATCCCGGGACTCTGCGAAGCGGTCTCGCCGGAGCGGCCGATCGTCGTCGACGGCGAACGTGGTGTCGTCGATCCCACGCCCTCGAAAGAACGCCTGCGCAAGGGACTCCTGCGCGTTCGAGAATTTCGCGAACGCAACCGCCGTTTGCGCGCCCGCACGGCCGGCGCGGCGTCCACCAGGGATGGTGCGCGCGTCATCCTGCGAGCCAACCTGGAGCTGCTCGAGGAAGTCAGCGCGCTGGAGCGGTACCACGCGGAGGGAATCGGCCTCTTTCGGTCGGAGTTTCTCTACTTGAAGGCCTCGCCGCAGACTCCCGGCGTCGAGGAACAGCGGGACGCCTATGAGCGGCTGCTCGAGGCCGCCCGGCCTCACCCCGTTGTTGTCCGCACCTACGACCTGGGCGGAGAGAAGGGGATCGGGCCGTCTCCGGGAGAGAACCCGGCGCTGGGCTTGCGGGGGCTTCGCTACTGTCTCGCCCATCCGGAGCTCTTCGACGACCAGTTGACGGCGCTCTGCCTCGCCTCGCGGAAAGGAGAGCTCAAGATTCTGCTTCCGATGGTCACGACCCTCTCCGAGCTGCGCGCCGCGCGCCAGCGTCTCGCCGCGGCCGCGTTGCGCGTCGGGCTGGCGGGGATTCCTCCCCTCGGCGTCATGGTCGAAGTCCCCTCAGCGGCCCTTCTGGCCGACCGGCTCGCCTCCGAGGCGGATTTCTTTTCCATCGGGACCAACGATCTCGCGCAATATGCGCTCGCCGTGGATCGTTCCAACCCCGACGTGTCGTCGCTATACCGCCCGCTCCATCCCGCGATTCTGCGGCTGATGAAACTCGTGGTCGAGGCGGGCGTGACCCTGCAAAAACCAGTCGCCGTCTGCGGGGAGCTCGCGGCCGATCCGCTGGGAATCGGCGTGCTGGTCGGCCTGGGCATCCGCGAGCTTTCCGTGACTCCGGTGGCCATCGCGGGTGTCAAGGACAATCTCGCGGCGATCGACTCCGGCCGGAGCCGAATCCTCCTGGAGAAGGCGCTGGAGGCCGGAGATGCCTCCGAGGTCGAGCGGCTCTTCCGCTCGGCCTCGTAGACCGAACCGGAGCAAGAGTTTGCGTCAATCGCGATCGCCGAGGAGGTCCCGTTGAGACGAGTGGCAAAACCATGGGGGCATGAGCTGATCTTTGCCGAAACCGAGCGGTATGCCGGCAAGATTCTCCATCTCGAGGGGGGCCACAGCCTCTCTCTCCAGTACCATGAAAGAAAGGATGAGACCCTCTATGTTCTCAGAGGGGAGATCCAGCTCCACGTGGAGGTGGACGGAGAAATGAAAGAGATGACGCTTCGAGAAGGAGAGACCTACCGGATCCGACCGGGCGTTCGCCATCGTTTGCGGGCCGAGCGCTCAGCCGACCTGGTCGAGGTTTCGACTCCGGAGTTGAATGACGTGGTTCGTCTGGAAGATGCCTATGGCCGTGAGGGAACGACAGCGCCATGATGAGATTTCCGGTTTCCGATCGCGGGTGGCGCCTTGCCGTTGCCAGGACCTCTCGCGGCCAGGCCCGACACCGCTGGAAATCCGGGAACCGAAAAGCGAAATCGTCCCTCCTCGGAGCGGCCTTACTGATCACCGGGATGGCTCTCACCGCCCTTCCCAATGCCACGACACCGACCCCGACGCCAACGCCGAGGCCGCGATTGACCGGCGGCTTCGGGCGGCCGGCCGCGACCCCGATCGTCCACGGGGCAAATGGACAGGCCTTCTCCGACGTGGTTCGGGCTGCATCCGAGGCGAAAACCCGGAAGGAGCCAAAGCCCGGTGTGGCGATCACGAACGACAACCTCGTGACGGACCCCAAGAAGGGTCGCTTGACGACGGCGGCGCCTCGGAGCGTGCCCCCGACGCCCGCCAAGCCGGTCGTTGGCGCGACACCCACTCCGGCCCCGCCCCCCGCTGTCCTTTCGGAGGGGAGCGAAGCCGAATGGCGGGAAAGGGCGCGCGTCGCTCGGCGCCAGGTCGAGGAAGGCAAGGCGCGCGTCTACCAGCTCGAAGGGGATGCGGCCGCCCTGGAGAAAGACTTCTATCGGTGGGACGACGGTCAGTATCGAGACGGGGTCATCAAGCCGGCATGGGAGAAGAAAAAGCAGGAGTTGGAAGAAGCGCGGAAAGAGCTCGCCGCGGCGGAAAAAGACCTGGCGGATCTGCCGGAGCTGGCCCGAAAGGCGGGCGCTCTGCCCGGCTGGATTCGGGAATGAGCCAGCTGCCCGCCGACGGCGGCCGAAAAGTACAATCTATGGATTGTGATCCGGCTCCTCTCTTCCACATCGAGACCTGGGGCTGCCAGATGAACGTGCTCGATGGCCAGCGCATGGCGGGCCAGCTCGAAAGCCGCGGATACCACCCGGCCGCGCAAGCCCAGGCCTGTGACGTCGTCCTCTTGAACACCTGCGCGGTCCGGGAAAAGGCGGAGGCGAAAGTTTACAGCGCGCTGGGAGTTCTCGCGCGCCGGAAACAGGAGAATCCCAGGATGGTGATCGGCGTGACGGGATGCGTTGCGCAGGTTTCGGGAGAAGGAATTCTGGAGCGAGCCCCGTGGGTGGATTTCGTCGTGGGAACCGGCCAGGTCGAACGAATCGGCGAGCTCGTCGACGCTGCCCGAAAAGAGCGGCAGAGGGCAGCCTACCTGGCTCTCCCGCAAGACTCTCCGACCTACCCGTTCGAGCAGGTCAGCCGGGATTCCGCGTTTCAGGCGTACATCACGATCATCGAGGGCTGTGACCAGTTCTGCACTTTCTGCATCGTCCCTTTCACCCGCGGCCGGGAGCGAAGCCGGGCTTCGGGCGAGGTCCTCGCGGAGGTCGAGCACCTCTCGCGTCAGGGATTCACCGAGGTGACCCTGCTTGGCCAAACCGTCAACGCCTACCGAGATCCGGAAGAGGGGATCGGTCTGGGTTCGCTTCTCCGCAGAGCCGCGGGAGTCCCGGGAATCCGCCGGGTCCGGTTTCTGACTTCGCACCCCTCCTTCGTGGACCCGGAATTGATCGAAGCGCTCGCGCAAGGAGGGGCGATTGCCCCCTACCTGCACCTGCCCGCGCAATCGGGCTCGGACCGGGTGCTGTACCGGATGAAACGGCGCTACGACCGCGGGAGGTATCTCGACGTCATCGAGTCGGTGCGACGCGCCCGCCCGGATATCGCGGTCTCTTCCGACTTCATCGTGGGTTTTCCCGGCGAAACGGAAGAGGACTTCTCCCAATCCCTGGAGTTGCTCCGGGAAGTCCGATTCGCCAGCGTCTTTGCCTTCCGATACTCGCCGCGGCCGGGAACGGCGGCGGCCCGGTGGGGGAGCGAGGCCGAGGTTGACGAAGAGGTCGCAGCCGACCGCCTGGCCAGACTCCTCGCCCTCCAGGAGCAGATCCAGGCAGAGATCAATGAAGGCCTGGTCGGGCTTCCCATGGAGATTCTCGTCGAAGGACGCAACCGCCGCGGCCAGATCACGGGCCGCACCCCTTGTAACCGGGTCGTGCACGTCCGGAGCTCTCTCGAGCTCTCCCCGGGCGCGTACCTGCCGGTTCGGATCACGAAGGGACTACCCAACTCTTTGCTCGCGGAGCCCGCCTGATGCTCAAGATGGAAATCAAAGGGTTGTTGATGGACCCGGTTTCGAACATGCCGGTTGTGATCCTCCGCGACTCGGCGGACGGGATCTTTCTGCCGATCTGGGTCGGGATCTTCGAGGCCAACGCGATCGCGATCGAGATGGAAAAAGTGACCACTCCCCGGCCAATGACCCACGACCTTTTGAGAAACGTCTTGAAAGAGCTCGAGACCAAAGTGGAGCGCATCGTCATCAACGACCTCCGCGACAACACGTTCTTTGCCAGAATCCACCTGTCCCGCGGCGCCGCCACATGGAATATCGATAGCCGTCCGAGCGACGCGATCGCTCTGGCGCTGCGGTCCAAGGCGGACATCTTCGTCGAAGAGGAAGTGCTCGAAAAGAGCCGGACGCTGCGCGAGGAAGGGGAGGAACAGGATCCCGAACGGCTGCGCAAGTGGCTGGAAGAAGTCAACCCGGAGGAGCTCGGGAAATACAAAATGTAGTTTGGAGTTCTCAGTTCTCAGTTTTCAGTTCTCAGTTCAAGGCTCAACGTGGTATTGAAACTGACGACTGAAAACTGATAACTGACAACTCGCTGAAA
>Ga0070698_100000506_pt1 | contig 41459 bp, 33 predicted proteins | sample KBSK1502metaG_FD_65477 | JGI IMG/M metagenome (GOLD analysis project Ga0070698, IMG submission 65477) | Corn, switchgrass and miscanthus rhizosphere microbial communities from Kellogg Biological Station, Michigan, USA - KBS K1-50-2 metaG | ecosystem: Host-associated > Plants > Roots >...
CACAGTTCTGAGCCCACGCAAACTGAGGACTGAAAACTGTGAACTGAAAACTCGGCACAGTTCTGAGCCCACGCAAACTGAGGACTGAAAACTGTGAACTGAAAACTCGGCACAGTTCTGGGCCCCGGCAAACTGAGGACTGAAAACTGTGAACTGAAAACTCGTCAGCCCTCCACCGGCTGCGGCATGGACTCGTCGAAGAGGTCGTCCACCTTGAGAGCCTCGGCCCCCTTGGGTTTCGGGAGCGAAAAGGTAAACCGGCTGCCCCTGCCGGGACTCTCCGCCCAGATCGTCCCGCCGTGCAGCTCCACGAGCGATCGCGCGAGCGCGAGCCCGATCCCCATGCCGGGATGCCGCCGGGTGGCCGACCCGTCGACCTGGCGAAACCGCTCGAAGATGTGAGGAAGCTCGCTCTCTGGAATTCCGATCCCATCGTCCTCGACGCTGATCAGGTAGCGCTCTGGTTCCCGATCCACGCGAAGGATGACCCGGCCGTGACGCGACGTGAATTTGATCGCGTTGGCGAGCAGGTTCCACAGGATCTGTTGCAGCCGCAGCGGATCGGCTCGCACGCTCGTCATGTTCTCGGGCAAGGGCGCCTGGATGAGCACGACGCCGCGCGCCTCCGCCATCAGCCGGACGGTGTCCAGCGAGCGGGCGAGGACGTCGGGCAACGAAACCGGCCGCAGCTCGAGCGCGAGGGCGCCCCGATCCATCCGGGCCAGGTCGAGCAAGTCGTCGATCAAGGCGAGCAGGACCCGCGCCGACTGCCGGACCTGCTTGAACCCGCGAGCCACGGTGGCCTCGTCGATGTCTCCTTCCTCGAGCAGATCCGTCCAGCCGACGATCGAAGTCAGCGGCGTGCGCAGCTCGTGGTTCACGTTTTGGAGGAAGTGATCCTTCAGGCGGCTGGCGCGCCGCAGCTCCTCGACCGTTCCGGTCAGCATGGCGTAGAGCCGGGCGTTGGAGATCAAGAGCGACGACGCGTCCGCGAGTGACGTCATCGCGTCGACTTCCTCGTGGCCAAAGCCTCCGGGACGGTTGGTCGCGATGACGACCCCGAGGGACTTTTCCTCCGTCTTGACGGGGCAGAAAATCGCGCTGTCCGCCTCCACCAGCGTGCGGAGCTTGCGATTCACGTAGGGATCGTGACCGAGGTCATTGGAGACGTAGACCTCGCCCGTCTTGAAAACCATGCTCGCGATCGATGGGGTCTCCACTGAAATCCGGAGCTGCCCGGCGAGCTCCTCGGACAGGTTCCAGCCCGGCCACGCGGCCTCGAGTCGGTTGGTGTCCGGGTCATACAGGTAGAACCAGACGCGCTCGGCGCGGGTGAAGGCGGCGATCGCCTCGCTCGATCGGGCGAGGATCTCCTGGAAGTCCGTGACGCGGTAGGCCGTCCGCAAGAGGGAGTGGAGGCGGCGAAGAGTCTCGACGCGCCTTTCCACGCGGCGGCCCATCCGATCGATGGCTGTCGCGAGCCGGCCGAACTCGTCCCGCTTGCTCACTCCGGAGATTTCCGCCGAGCGCCCCTGGCCGATCGCTTCCGCGGCGTCCACCAGCTCCTTGACCGGGGCCGTGATTCGGCGGGAGACGATCACAATGACCGCCAACACGGCCAGCAGAAGGTAGAGGAAGACGAGAAGCAGGTAGCGCTCGAGATCCGAGAAGAGACGGGGAGGAATGTCCTGCTCTGCGTCCGAGCTCAGACGAGCCACAGCCGCCGGCGAGAGCCCCTCCACGAAGACCCATCCGGGTGATCGGACGCGAGCCGATGCAAGACGGCACGTTCGCCCGCCCAGCGTGTAGTCCCCGATCGTCGCGGGGGCGGAGAAAATGCGCTCGGCCAGGCGCCGACGCTCCGGGTTGGTCGAGTCCGCGAGCCCTTCCGCGGCGACTCCGCGCCAGTGCAGCAGCTCGGCCATGTGCGGGGTCATCAGGAGCACCCGGCCGCCGGAGTCGACGGCAAACCACAAGTCCCCGACCGGCTTGCCCGGGTCGAGCGACTCCGCGACGTAACGGCGGGCATCGACGTCCATCGAAACCGCGGCGATGAGCGATCCGTCCGGATCTCTCACCGGCACGAAGAGCGTCGCGACCCGCGGCTCGCTCGTCATCCGATGGCCGCCCCAGCCGGTCGTCCAGATCGCCTCGTCGCCGGCCATCGGCCTCGTCGAGGGAAACCGCGCGTTGCGCTTGAAGACGAATCGATCCAGCTCTCCGTCGGATTGACGGATCGCGTCGTGGATATCCATCCAGGGAGCGGCCCTCATCGCGCCCGAGGGCGTCCAGATGCTCAGGCTTTTGATCGCTCTGCGGCGGGCGCGCAACTCGTTCATCAGCGGGGCAACCGATCGCAGCCGCAGATAGTCCTCGCGCGCCTTCGGGTCTCCGGCGGAGTCCGGCCGGAGAAACCCGACGGTGTCGTCCTCGGGATGCGTGTTCCAGACGTGACCGTGCTCGTCTTTAGTGATCGGGACTTCTGAGACATCCAGAGGAGCGGTCAGCGCGAGCCCGACCGCGCTGCCGAGCGCCCACGCGGCCTCCTCGGCCGCGGCGGCGCGCCGCTCGATCCATTCGGCCCGAAAGCTCGTGTCCTGCTGCAGCTGGAGCGAGGACTGAACTCGCCGGACGACGCCAAACTGTTCGAGAGAGCTGTCGCGCAGATCCCGGACGCGCCCCTCGAGGAGGAAAACGAGGATCGTTCCCGGTATCAGGAAGGCGAGGAAAAGCCCGAAGAGGAGCCGAGCGGCAAAGCTCCGGCGGGGATCGAGCCAGATCTTCAACCGCGGCAGGAGCTTCATGCCGTTTCGAGGGTGGCTTCAAGCCAGAGTTGCATGGAAAACGAACTATTGTAGCGCAACGAGTTATCAGTTCTCAGTTATCAGTTATCAGTTCTGAGCACGGAGCCGGTTCTGCAGCATATGTCAGAGCTGACATACGGGCCGGAGAACTGAAAACTGAAAACTATGAACTGAAAACTATTCGTATCTCAAAGCGTCGATCGGATCGAGCCTCGAGGCCTTTTGGGCCGGATAGAAGCCGAAAAAGATGCCGATGGCCGCCGAAAACACGAACGCGAGCACGACCGCCGCGGGTGAGAGGACGATCGGCCACTGGGCCTTCCATGCCAGCAATCGCGACGAACCGATGCCAAGCGCGATTCCGATGGCGCCCCCGGCCACGGAAAGGGTCAGGGCTTCGATCAAGAACTGCGTCAGGATGTCGCGGCCCTTCGCTCCGATCGCCATCCGGATCCCGATCTCGCGCGTGCGCTCCGTGACCGACACGAGCATGATGTTCATGATTCCGATGCCTCCGACCAGAAGCGAGATCGACGCTGCCGAGGCGAGGAGAAGCGAGAGCGTGTGCGAAGCCTGGTCCTGCGCCTGGGCGATCTCCTGCTGCGAACGGATCATGAAGTCCGAGTCCTGGCCCGCCTGAATCCGATGCCGCTGCCGCAGCAGCGCCTCGATCTCCACCTGCGCCTGGTCGACCGCCTGGCGGGACACGGCGGAGACGGTGAACATGTCGATCTTGGTCGAGCGCTTGAGCAGCTTCATGACGGTCGTGTAGGGCGCGACCACCGTGTCGTCCTGGTCCTGCCCCATCGTGTTGCCGCCCTTGGTCTCCAGCACCCCGATGACCCGGAAAGGGAAGTTCTTGATGCGAACCATTTGGCCGACCGGGTTCTGGTCGCCGAAGAGGGAATTGGCGACGGTGGCCCCGAGCACGCAGACCTTGGCTGCAGATCGCACCTCCGAGTCCCCGAAGAAGTTTCCTTTGTCGACGTTCCAGGTGCGGACGAATGGCCATTCGACGCCGACCCCCTGAATGGAAGTGCCCCAGTTCGAGTTTCCGAAGACGACCTGCGCGCCCGAGCGCACCATGGGGGAGACATAAGCGACCGAAGGGCATTCCGCCTTGACCGCCGTCACGTCGTCGTCGGTGATCGTGGACTGTCCGGTGAAGATGCGAGCCCCCGACTGCGTCGCGACGCCCGGAAAGACCATCAGGAAGTTCGTCCCGAGAGAAGAGATCTGCGCCTGGATGGCCGCCTGCGAGCCCTGGCCGACTCCGATCATAGCGATCACGCAGGCCACGCCGATGATGATGCCGAGAGCGGTCAGCGTCGAGCGCAGCTTGTTGCGCGCGATCGCTTTCAAACCGACTTTCAGAATCGTGAGGAACTTCAGCATGGTTCTCCCGAGTTTTCAGTTCACAGTTTTCACTTCTCAGTTCTCAGTTCTGATTCGGATCTATCGGAAACTGACAACTGACAACTGATAACTGACAACTCCCATCAGGCTCGGCCCTCGGCTTTTCGACGCCGTGCCACCGGATGGTCCTCCACGACTTTGCCGTCACGAAAACTCACCACTCGTTTGGCGTACTCGCTGATGTCCTGTTCGTGTGTGATCAGGACCACCGTCTTTCCCTCGTCGTTCAACGCCTGAAAGACCGCCATGACCTCTTCCGAGGTCTTCGTGTCGAGGTTGCCGGTGGGCTCGTCCGCCAGAATCATCTTCGGGTCGTTGATCAAGGCCCGGGCGATTGCGACGCGCTGCTGCTGCCCGCCGGAAAGTTGGGACGGCATGTGATCCTCCCGCCCCGCCAGTCCGACGATCTCGAGGCAATGGCGCGCTTTTTCCACGCGATGCTTCGCCGTGTGCCCGTTGGCCGAGTAGATCAGCGGGAGCTCCACGTTTTCGAGCGCCGAGGTCCGCGCCAGCAGGTTGAAGGACTGGAACACGAATCCGATCTTCTGGTTTCGAATGTCCGCCCGGTCGTCGCGGTCGAGCTCCGACACGTCGTGGCCGTCCAGGAAGTAGCGGCCGGCAGTGGGACGGTCGAGACACCCGACGATGTTCATGAACGTGCTCTTGCCCGATCCGGACGGACCCATCACGGCCACAAACTCTCCTTCGTCGATGACGAGAGAAATACCGTCGAGCGCGCGGACCTCGACCTCCCCCATCTGGTAGACGCGGGTCAGGTCTTCGATCCGGATGACTTCTTTGCCCATGCCCCTACGACCGCATTAGAAGCCCCGGCGCTGGCCTCCCGGCGGAGCGCCGGCCGTGGTGGCCTTCGCCGTGGCGAGACCGATGACGACGGGGTCGCCGAGCTTGATGTCGCCCGACACGACCTCGGTGTTGCGCCCGTCGGAAATGCCGGTGCGAATCTGGACGGGTTTGAGGTCCCCGTTGGCCGCGAGCAGGTAGACATTGGATTGTGTGCGCCTCGTCCCGCTGAACTTTCCACCGCCGGGTCCTCCTCCTCCGGGGCCGCCTCCCCCGCGAGTCTGATTGAACTGCCGCGTCGCCGCGCCCGGAGCACCGCCAGCGCCGCCGGGAGCGCCGCCCGGAGCGGCCCCGCCCTGCGCGCCTGCCCCCGGTGCCATCTTCGCCGCGCGATCCTCCGCGGAGGACGCCACCTTCTCTTCGGGCTTGAAGCGCAGCGCCGCGTTGGGAACGCGCAGGACGTCTCGCACCGTGGCGACGTCGATCGTGACGTTGGCCGTCATCGTCGGGCGCAGCAACAGGTCCGGATTGGAAACCTCGACGATCACCGGATAGGTCACGACGTTCTGATTCACCGTCGCGTTCAATCGGATCTGCGACACCGATCCGCGGAAGTCCCGGTCCGAGTAGGCGTCGACGGTAAACCGGACCGGCTCCCCGACCTTGATCTGGCCGATGTCGGATTCCGAGACGTCCGCGGCGACCTGCATCTTGGTCAGGTCCTGCGCGATGGTAAAGAGCGTGGGCGCCTGGAATGACGCGGCGACCGTCTGGCCCACGTCGAACTGGCGGGCCACCACGATCCCGTCGATGGGCGACGTGATCTTGGTGTACTTCAGATTCGTCTCCGCCTGCGAGAGACCCGCCTTGGCCTGGTCCACCTGCGCCTTGGCAGCGTCGAAAGCCGCTTTGGCCCCGTCGTAGTCGGATTGGGCCGCGAGCCCTTCGTCGAGAAGCCGCTTCTGGCGGTTGAAGGTGATCTCGGAGTTGCGCGTGTCCACGACCGCCTTGGTCACGGTCGCCCGCTGCTGCTCCACTTGAGCCTGGAAAGGCGTGGGGTCCAGCTCGGCGAGCAGGTCTCCCTTCTTGACCTTGCTGTTGAAGTCCGCGTGGAGCTTGGCGATGATCCCGGAGACCTGGCTTCCGACCTGAACGGTCGTGACCGCCGAGAGAGCGCCGCTCGCCGTGACCGTCTGCGTGATGTTGCCGCGATCGATCAGAGTCGTGCGGTACTTCGCCTCCGGCTTACGTCGCCCCGCAATCGCGAAGTAGAGGCCGACCGCCGCGACCGCCACGAGCACGATCCAGATCGCTTTCTTTCTCATCGACTCTGCATAACCTTTTGGTTCGATAGGTTCTTCCCCAGGCGGGGTCTCGGCCGTACGACGGCCGCGAGTAGGGAAAGATTACACGCAAAGGGAGTGCCCGCGGTGCGCGCCTGCCGCAGACACTTGTCTGACTACCGAAGGAGGGCGAACGCCCCTGCGCCAATCAGGGCCGACACCGGCAGCGTGACCACCCAGGCCAGCAGCATGTCCCGGACAGTGCGCCACCGGATGGTCTCGGCGCCGCGGTGAAGCCCGATCCCAATGATCGCGCCGGAGGAGACATGTGTGGTCGACACCGGCAGGGCGACCAGGGAGGCCGTGCCGACCAGCAGTGTCGTCACGAGGTTCGCCGCGAATCCTTCACCGGGCGACATAGGCGTCACTTTGCGGGCGAGCGTCTCCGTCACGCGAAAGCCTGCAATCAGGCTTCCGGCGCCCATCGCGAGCGCGACGACGAGATAGAAAGGAACTCCGGAAACTCCAGCCGTCGCAGCGGCCACGATGCCGAGCGCGACGATCTTGGGTGTGTCGTTCAAGCCGCGAGCCAGGCTCGTCAGCGCGGAGGAGACCCAGTGAAGGGCGTCGACCGCGGAAAGGCGGGCGGCCACCGTGGGGGAAGACGCGCACTCCGCCTCCGTCGCGACGACCGTCTCGGTCGTCGTGCTCATGGCGATCATCGCTCCCGAAGCTGGCATCGCGACGACGACGCGTCGTTCCAGGCAAAGACAGTACGCCTCGAACCGAGCCGTCGCGTGGGCGAGCAGCGGAAACACGGCGGAGACGAGGAGCACGGAGATGACCGGCGAGAGGGCGAGCGGGAGGGCCACCTTTTGCGCGAAGGTTCCCCAATGCAGGGACTCCGCCCCCTGGGCCACGATCCCTGCGCCGGCCAACGCTCCCGCGATGGAGTGGGTCGTCGAAACGGGCAGACCCGTTCGCGAGGCGAAGAGGATCCAGGCGATCGCTCCGATCGCAACAGCGGTCAGGAAGGCGGACCCGCTCTCGGGTCGGTCGAGAAACCCCTTGCCCGAGAAGGTCGCCACCAGGCCTTGAGAGGCAAATGCCGCGACGATGCCGCCGGCCACAGTCCAGAAAGTTCCCCAGATCACCGCGGCTCGGAAGTTGGAGACGCCGCTTCCCACGAGCGTCGCAATCCCCTTGGAGATGTCGTTGGACCCGTTGGCCCAGGCCAGCAGGGCAGCCAACAGGGTCAGAATGAGAAACGGAATCACGCCCGGTCTCCTCTCAAAGAGCGTCTCAGCAGCATCCGGTCGACGGATCACAAGCGGAGCCGGGCGCAGTCGCGGAGCCCGCCACCGAAAAGTCTGCGTTTCCCTCCGGCTCGAGCACGTGGAACGACCCGGCGTAAGGAGCGTGTGAGAGCTTCGCCGCCGTATCGGTGCAGACCTCGACGTCGAGCCCGCGCGGGAACGTGTGCCCCTCCTCGTCCAGGAAAGCCTTTGCCGGGCCGAGATACCGCGCGCGCTGGCCGCGAAAGACGCATCCCGCCGTCTTCTCGAATTTCCAACCGCGGACCGTCACGGAGTAGAACGGATGTCCCTCGATCGACTTCCAGTAGACCTTCTTCAGGATCTCGACGCCGTAGAACCCCGCCCTCTCCAGCGCCGCCACGAACCCTTCTTCGGTCAGCGCCCCCACGGTGCACTCCCCCCAGAGCTCGGAGTTCGTCTTCAAATGCGGCGGCACTTCCCGCTCGCTGACAATGTCGGCGATTACGGCCCGGCCGTGATCCTTCAACACGCGCCAGATCTCGGAGAAGACCTTCCCCTTGTCCGGGGAAAGATTCACGACGCAGTTCGAGGTGACGGCGTCCACGCTCTTGTCTTCGACCGGAATCGACTCCAGGAAGCCCTTCCGGAACTCGACCGCGTCGTAGCCGAGGTTCGCGGCGACGATCGGTTTGTTCTCGGCCGCCACCGCCAGCATCGGATCGGTCATGTCGACGCCGATCGCGCGCCCCTCCGGCCCGACCCTCTTGGCCGCGATGAAGACGTCGATCCCGGCGCCCGAGCCCAGGTCCAGAAAGGTTTCGCCCGCGCTCACCGCAGCCGCGGCGACAGGCGAGCCGCATCCGTAGAAGCGATCGATGACGGCGCGCGGGATGTGATCGATCTCGGCCTCGTCGAATTTCGTCGGGCAGCACAATTCCGCCTGCGGTGTCTCGGCCGCCTTTCCGTAGTAGGCGCGCACGAGTGCCCGGGGCTTGTCGACGTCGAAGGAGAGGACGCAGTTGGAGTGCAGCGTCAGTACCGGCATCTCGGCCGCTGCGCCGTCGGCCAGACCGCAGGCGATCGAACCGTCCCCCATCGCGTGGAAGAGGGCCGGCGGATCGTAGCCGCTCCGGCGGTTGAGCGCGGCGCGCTTCTCCTGCGCCGTCTCCCGCATCGCGCGCTGCGCCAGAGCGACGGCGATGGGATAGTAGGGATCGGGCGCGGTGAAATCCCCTTCGCCGTCGTCTCCGGCAGAGAAGACGTAGGCGTGTTCGATATCGCCGCCCCCGGTCAGGAAGCGGAAGGGATCGGCCAGAGCCTGAGCGCGGCGGGCGAGCGTGGCCGAGCGGAAGCGCTCGAGCACGGGGCTCTTTTCGAAGATGGCGGAGAGAGGCAGATCCGGCACGCGCCCGCAGGCGAGCGGGCGGTGATCGGCGAGTGCCGCCGACGGATAGACGGTCCCGTCCGCGTAGACGCAGAGAGAGTCCCAGCCCGCGTTGCCGAGGTCGTATTTGATCCCCGGCGGACCGTTCACGCGCCGCCGGGCCGCTTCGAGATTGTCCAGAGGAATCCCGCGGCGCGCGGCCTCGTCCGCCGTCTCCTGGACGGCGATCAACACCTCAGCCGTCTCGGGGAAGAATCCGTTATCCGAGACTTTCGCGCGTCCCCGCTTGTGCGACCACATCAGGTGCTGCGAGGACGCGCCTCGCTCGGCGGCGAGGCGTGTGAGCTGCGTGAGCTCCCGCAGATTTTGCACGGTGACGACCGTCGTCAGAGAGACCTCGAAGCCCAGATCGGCGAGCACCTGTAAGCCGTCGAGCGCCCGCTCGAACGTGCCGGCGCCGCGGATCGGATCGTTCGTCTCCGGCCGGCCCCCGTCCACCGAGACCTGAAACTTCACGAGCTCGCGGGAAAAGCTGCTCAAGGCCGCCCCCCGCGGTCCGCGAAAGAGCGTGGCGTTCGTCAGGAGGATCAGCTCGCGCCCCCTCTCGTCGGTGATGCGTCGAATCAGCCCGTCCAGATCCGGCCGGAGAAAGGGCTCCCCGCCCGTCATGTAGAAGCGCTCGACACCAAGCTCGCAGGCTTCGTCGACGAGGCGCTCGAGCTCCCGCGTCGGAAGACCGGGCGATTCGCCCGGCCCCGAATTGACCAGACAGTGCGTACAGGCGAGATTGCAGGAGTTGTTGGTGTGCAGCCATAGCTCGCGCAGGCCCGCGGGGCGCGTGTGATGGAGGCGACCCTCGTAGGCCGGCCGTTCGATCGGAGCGGTCGAGAGAAACCCTGCTCGAAGTCCGCCCTGCAGGAAGTCGTGCACATGGAGCCACGCCTTCCCCGCTTCGAGCCCGTGTCGCGAGGCGTAACCGGCGAGGAGGTCTCCGAAGGTCCGCCTACCGTCGAGCTGCCGAAGGAGCTCGCCTCCTCTCTGGTCGGCCGCGATCCAGTGGGGAGAGTCCGGGTCGAGGAAGTACTCGATCTCCCCTTCGCGGAACGCGTGGAACCGCGGCGCGTGAACAACCGTCTTTTCCGATAGGTGCGGCATCTCCATCCCCTCCGCCGCCCGCAAGGGCAGCACGTCGCCCGGAAAAAAGAATCCGGAAACGGATCAGGCGGTGGGAGGAGCCCGAAGGCCTGACGGAGGCAGGGAGAGAAGGGCCGGAGACAGAATCGATTGCGGTTCGAAACGGAGTCGCGAGTCGAGAAGGCGCCGGGCGAGAGCCCGGAGTGCGGTCCCCAGGCCGCGGAAGAAAGAGCCGAGGCTTCGACGCCCGTCCACGTCGGGGACGCAATGAACCAAGACGAGCCGGCGCCCGCGTGCGGCCAGAGCGCGCTTAAGCTGCAGGGCGACGCAACGCTGCCGGGGAGCCAGCGAACCGAGAATCTTCGCGTCCGCGTACCGGAGCGCGACGAGAGAGACGCCGCCGTCCGCGGCAGGAGCGATCACGGCGTCGGCACCCCGCTCCAGCGCGGCGAAGGCCTCGCCGAGGGCGGAACGCGACGGCGCGACGTCTCCGCCGACGAGAACCGCATGACCGGGAAGGGCGCTCGCTCGCCGGGCGACCCCGGCCAGGCGGTCGCCGAAGGAGGCGCCGCACTGCGGGATCCAGATCGCGTCCTCGTTCTCCGGAAGAAAATGACGCCAGGCGGCCCGGTCCTCGGGAGGCGTCGCGAGGATCAACCGCGCGCCGCAGCTGCGAGCCGCCTCCCGCCAACCGACGGCGAAGCCAGCGAAGAGGTCCGCGCCTCGCGCGCCGAAACCCTTCTCGCGAGCCTCTCGCCGAGGCTCCCGGGCGAACAGGACGAGATAGCGATTCACTTCGTCTAATCTTACGTCACTGCCGGACCGCTGGATCTACCGAAGTCATGGAGACCGGAAAAGGAAAAAGGCGGCCGGTCTTGGACCGCCGCCTTTCCACTACCGACTATCGACTACCGACTATCGACTGCTCAGAGGTTCCTGTCGATGAACTTGACGAACTCGCTGCGGGGCAGCGCTCCCAGAACCCGGTCAGCGACTTCCCCCTTCTTGAACAGGATGAACGTCGGGATCGAGGTGACCTGGTATTTCATGGCCACCACGGAAGATTCGTCGACATTGATCTTGGCGACCCGGATCTTGTCTTTGTACTGGGTCGCGAGGTCATCCACGATCGGCCCGACGGAGCGGCAGGGTCCGCACCAGGGAGCCCAGAAATCGACCAAAACGGGCAGATCGCTCTTCAAGACGTCTCCATCGAAGGCGGCGTCCGAGACAGCAAGCACAAGGGCGTTATCCGACATCGGTCATTCCTCCAACTTCCGACATACCAACATATGCAGTTATCTGGCCAAGGGATTCGCCATTGTAACCTGCAAGCTCTCAGCTCTCAGCTCACAGCAAATACGCGGATCGTGCCTGAACGGCTGATAGCTGAAAGCTGACAGCTGATAGCTAGTGTTCGTGCGCATGCACCTTCCCACGGGCGTGCGCGAGGCCTTCGCGGAGGAACCAGGGCACCATCAGGAGTGAGAGAGCAGGATCGAGCCAGCCCGGAGCCCCCAGGAGTCCGCCGAGCATCGCGAGAAGCGTCATCCAGGAGTCGAAGGAGCAGGCAATCGATTCCTTCGCCTCGGCGACCAGCCCTTTGCTCCCCAGCTGCCGCCCGGTCTTCCATTTGAAATAGCCGATCAGAGGCATCCCGAAGGAGGCGAAGATGGTCAGCAGCAGCCCCACGAGGCTTTTCTCCTGATGCGCCTGCCCCCCGAGGATCTCGAAGGCGCCGCGAACGAGCGTGTACGTCGCCAGCAGAAGAAACGACCATCCGATCCACCGCGCGAGCTTTTGCTCCCGCCCGGCATGGTCTTCCTCTTCGTCGGCGAGATGCCCGAGGTGGCGGACGGCGAGAAAGGCCGCTCCCCCCTCGATCACGCTCTCGAGCCCGAACGCAAGAAGGGCCAGGCTGCCGGTGCGGATCGCCTCCACCAGGGCGATTCCGCCTTCCCCAAGGACATGAACGAAAGTCAGACCGAGCAGCCAGTACATGCGCCGGCGCAGCGCGCTCTCCTGGTCGGCTGTGGCGGCCGGGGCGGCCTTCTCCATGCGCACGCCGCATTGTAGGCGCGGGCCGCGCAAGCCCCGCTTTCGGAATAGAATCCGGCCGCGGATCCGTTCCGTTTTCCGATGCTGCGCACGTTCCGAAGCCTCCGGCTGGGTCAGATGGCGCTGGCGATCGCGAGCGTCCTCGCGGTCACGGGCTCGCTCGGCCTGCATCCCGAGCCGGCCGTCGCGTCTTCCCGGCAAGCGTCCGACGGATCGGCCCAATTCCAGGCGCCGGGCGGCCAGGACAACGCGACTCATGATTGCCTCGCCTGTCTTGCTCACCGATCCCTTTCTCTTCCCCGGCTCTCGGGCGTCGTTCTGGAGCCGGGAACCGCCGTCACGCTTTCTTTCTGCCGGTGCACCGAGCGACCCCTTCCTGCTCCCGGCCGCACGCACGCGGGCCGCGCTCCTCCCGCTTCCGCCTAGGAAGCCCCTTCGCGCCCGACGCTTCGCCGGGCGTCCGAAGAGCCGGCGCGTCGCCGGCGGGAGGAGTAAGTTGAGGACTCAAAGCATCTTGGTCATTCGGCTGGTTTTCGCCGGCCTGGTGGCGGCGTCGTTTGCCCTGGCCCAGGAGACGCCGACTCCGACTCCCACACCCGTTCCGACTCCCGAGGTTCCCCCGCCCGCCCCGGCTCCGCCGGTGGCACCAGCGCCGGGCCAGACATCCAACTACTTCAACCCTTCCATCTCGGTGATCGGTAACTTCCTCGCCGTCTCGGGAAAGAACTCGGTCGAGAACCTGCCCAACGCCAGTCTGCGCGAATCGGAGGTCGCTTTACAGGCGATTGTCGATCCGTACGCGCGCGCCGACTTCTTCCTCTCCTTTTCAGAGACCAGCGTGGAAGTCGAAGAGGGCTTCGTTACGTTCACGTCGCTGCCGGGCGGCCTCCTGGCCAAGGTCGGCAAGATGCGCGTCGCGTTCGGAAAGATCAACACCCTGCACCTGCACGTTCTCCCCTGGCCGGACGAGCCTCTGCCGATCGTCAATCTTCTCGGCGGCGAGGAGGGGTGGAAAGGGACCGGCGTCTCCCTGGCGCGCCTCATCCCGATGCCTGCGGACATCTTCTCGGAGCTGACAGCTCAGGTTTTCCGCGGCGAGGCCGCAGGATTGTTCGAAGCCCAGAAGCGAAGCGATATCGCTTACAACGCCCACTACCGGGCGTTCAAAGACCTCTCGGAAGCGGTTAACCTCGATCTGGGCGCGTCGTATGGCGCCGGTCCCAACGCGACCTCGACGGACGAGACGCGCCGCTGGACGAAGCTCGAGGCGATCGACATGACGCTGCGCTGGAAACCGCTCATGACTGGCAGCTATCGGTCGGCGAGCCTGCGCGGGGAGCTCTTCCGCAGCCGGCGCGACCAACCCGAGGACGCCGGCGGCAAGCAGACCGCCCGCGGATGGTTCCTCTCGGGTGAGTATCAGTTGGCCAAGCGCTGGTTCCTCGGAGGGCGGATCGAATCGTCCGATCACGCCGACGACGCCTCCAAGCGCGACACGGGGCAGGCTCTCGTCTTGACCTTCTGGCCGAGCGAGTTCTCGCAGGTCCGCGGCGAGGCCCGGCGGCGCCGCTACGCCGGTGGAATCACCGCGAACGAGGCCCTCTTCCAGATCCAATTCGCAATCGGCGCCCACGGCGCCCATCCTTTCTGAGGTACGAACATGAAACGTCTATCCCTCTTGCTCGCCCTTCTGCTCGGGACCGCCGCGCCGGCGCTCGCGAAGATTCAGGTCGTCTCTTCGCTTCAAGACTTCTCCTCCATCGCGCAATCCATCGGTGGGGATCGTGTCGAGACGTTTGCCCTGGCCAAGGGCTACCAGGATCCTCACTTCGTCGATGCCAAGCCCTCGTTCATTCTGAAGCTCTCCCGAGCGGACGTGCTCATCGTGGCGGGACTGGAACTCGAGATCGGTTATCTGCCTCCTCTGATCGATCAGGCCCGCAACGACAAGATCAAGCCGGGCTCTCCGGGCTATCTCGACGCGTCGATCGGCTGCGACATCCTGCAGCGTCCGACGACTCAAGTCACACGCGCGATGGGGGACGTCCATCCCTATGGAAATCCCCATTACTGGACCGATCCCAACAACGGCCGCGTGATCGCCAGGTCGATCGCGGCCAAGCTCTCCGAGATTGATCCTGCGGGCCACGCGACCTACGAGAAGAATCTCGCGGCCTTCGACGCGAAGCTCACCGAGAAAGATAAGGAGTGGCTCGCAAAAATGGCTCCCTACGCGGGCACGAAGATCGTGACGTTCCACGACTCCTGGCCCAACTTCGCCAAGCACTTCAAGCTCGACGTGGCCGGCCATGTCGAGCCCAAGCCCGGCATCCCGCCGAGCCCGTCCCATACGCTCGAGATCATCAACCTGATCACTGCCCAGAAGATCCCGATCATTCTCGTCGAGCCCTACTTCGACACGAAGACCCCCAACTTCATCGCGTCGAAGACCGGAGCGGTCGTCGTCATGTTCTTTCCCTCCGTGGGCGGCAAGCCCGAGATCAAGGACTATTTCGCGCTTTTCGATTACGACATCGACGCCTTCGTCAACGCCATGAAGGGAAAGAAATGACGATCTTCCAGATCCTGCTCCCCGCCTTCGTCGCGAGCCTGATCCTGACGGGGATCCACGCCTATCTCGGCGTACACGTCGTCGAGCGCGGGGTCATCTTCGTGGACCTGTCGCTGGCGCAGATCGCGGCGCTGGGAACTACGGTGGCGTATCTGGCAGGGTACGACCTCCACTCCTCGACCGCGTATCTCTTCTCGCTCGGTTTCACATTCCTGGGAGCTGCGATCTTCGCGATGTCGCGTTCGCACCGCAAAACGCGGATCCCGCAGGAGGCGATCATCGGCATCGTCTACGCCGTCTCGGCGGCCGTGGCGATCCTGGTGATGTCGAAGGCCACGCAGGAGACCGAGCACTTGAAAGACATGCTCGTCGGGAACATCCTGTCGGTTTCCTGGCCGGAGCTCTTCAAGACTGCTGTCCTCTACTCCATCGTGGGTTTCTTCCATTACATCTTCCGGAGACGCTTCCTCTTGATCTCCATGAACGAGGCAGAGGCGGTGAGACAGGGCATCAACATCCGATTCTGGGACTTCCTCTTCTACATATCGTTCGGGTTCGTCGTGACCTCCTCGGTCGCCATCGCCGGAGTGCTCCTCGTCTTCTGCTTCCTGATCGTGCCGTCCGTCTCAGCCATGCTGTTTACCGAGCGATTGGGGCCGCGTCTGGCCATCGGATGGACGATGGGAGCCATCGTGTCCGCGGCGGGGGTGCTGCTCTCCTTTGAACTGGATCTGCCGACCGGAGCGGCGATTGTCGCGACCTTCGGCGCCGCGCTACTGATCCTCGCGGCATATCGAAGGGCATTCCGCAGACCCGCCGTGGTGCCGTCGCCAGAACACTGACGGGCGGCGGCCGGCCGCGAATCCGCGGGCGCCCCGCCCGGCGGCGCGCGAGCCGGACCGTCATGGACCGGCCCAGGACGCGCTGTCCGTCGAAACTCTGTACGGCGGTCAGAGCCTGTCGCCGGTTCTGAAAATCAACGTATCCGAATCCCAGCGGATGGCCCGTGCTCGAGCTCACGATCGTCTGGGCAGAGATGAATCCATCGCAGCGCCCGAAGACCTCCCGCAGGAACTGATCTGACATGGAGAAGTCGAGGTTGCCAACGTAGACGCGGCTACTCATAGAGCCTCCGAAGGCGGCACCGCGTGATCAGAATTCCACGCGAAACCTCCCCGCTACGGTTCGCGGCGGAATGACATGAGTGCCTCCGAACGTCGAAAGGACGTTGTAGACACCCTGCTTGTCGAAGGCATTCAGCAAATCGACCTGAACGCCTAGGGGGATGCCGAGGCGGGCGAGGTCCGCCCCCGCTGAGAAGTTCCAGACGGTCCGGGGGGCGATGCGATTCGGGTCGAGACCTCCGCCTGAATGGATTCGGATGTAAGGGAGCGCGAAGGCGTTGTCGGGATCCTGGGCCAGCGTCTCGTCCGCTCCCGTGACGAGCCCGGAGTCATACCGGCCGCTCGCGGCGACCCAGACACCCGACTTTCCGAAGGCGTAGTTGAGACCGCCTTGAATCTGAAGATTCTGATCGTGATCGATCAGGAACGGCCCTCCCGTGATCGCGTCGAGCGCGCCCGTGTCCAGGAACAGCCCGCCTGCCAACGGTGGGAAGTAAACGGCGTGAACATGGCCGACCGACGCGTAGCCGGTCAGCCCTCCAAGCGGCGCAAGATCCAGGCGCACGTTCCAACCGTGGAGGCGGCCATGATCGAAAGCCACCGGGAAAACGATCCCAGAGTTCTGAAACTGTGCCTGATCGGCCACGAAACGGACGCGCCTCTCCCAGAAATCCACGTCGAGTCGAAGCTTGGATCCGATCGCGTGTTGGACTCCAACGTCGTAAACATTCTGCCGCGCCGCCGGGGGGAGGATCAACCCTTCTCCCAGCGCCCGCGACGCCTGGACCGCCGGCGGCGCGAGCGCGCTCGCCTGAGTCGAGGAAGAGAAAAGGACGTTCTCGTACTCTGGCGTTATGAGGATCCGGTTGTACGAGACTCTGAAGACCGTCTTCGTCGCGGGTAAGTAGTAAGCGAGACCCACTCTGGGCTCGAGTTGCGAGTCACTCAAGGGAAAGTTAGCGTGGTCATAGCGGAGGCCGACCTGAGCCGTCAGGTTGGAAAACCGAAGCGTGTCCTGGACGAACCCCGCGATATAGGTGATCGTTCGGGAGTCTTCGAAAAGGAAAGGGGTCCCCCCGCGAGTCAAATCGTACGGAGCGAGGTTCGGGTTGTAGCCGTCCGCGGTCGGATCGTTCAAGTTTGGGTCGGTGATGCCGAACGAGAATCGCTCCTTGATCGGATAGAGTTTCAAGACCGCTCCGGCCTTGATCTCGTTCGCCGTTCCGGCTTGAATCGTCAGCACCGGTTGGACGCCGTAGTTGTCGAGAGATCGCTTTGAGTTAGTAATAACCGACGGATCGTTAGGCGAGCCGTAATAAACGTAGCGGTTGTTTCGCGCGAAGATGGTCGTATCGAAGACTGCTGTCGACGAGAAAATCTTCTGCCACCCCACATTCGCGTTCCAGTCGTTCGTCTCGACCTGATTGTTCGTATTAGCGGCCTGCTGCGAGAAAGTATTGGGCACGTCCCGCCTCGTCCTGCCGAGGAGTCCCGATATCCGGACGGCACTCGTCGAGCCCTCGTTCGCCAGATCGAGGCGGAGAAAGACCCGCTCCGTGTCGCCGTGGTTTTGGAGGTTGTCGAAGTTCGGCGGGTCGAGGAAACGGTCTGACTTCGATCCGTCGATGGAGAAGTAATAACCAAAGCGAGAAGAGCCGCCGCCGGCCGAAGCGCCCGCGTCGTAGGTCTTGAACTTCGCCGCCCCGGCGTGGACGTCCCCTTTGATGCCTCCCTGTCCCAGACCTGACTTCGTCGTCAGGTTGATGACGGCTGCGATCTTCTCGCCGTACTCGGCCGGAACGTTTCCGTAGATCACTTCCGCCGACTGGAGAATCCGGGGATCGATCGAGTTGGAGAAAGTGATCCCGATCTGATCCGAAATCGGCTGGCCGTCCACGACATAGCTCTGCTCGCTGTGAGCCCCCTGAAAGTGGTAGCGGCCGTTCTCGTCCTGGGCAAAGCCGGGTGTCTGGACGACCAACGCTTCCATACCGCGCGACGGGTTGGCGGCAGGGGCGTGTTCGATGAAGGATTTGTCGATGTCCAGGTGCGAAGACGACGAATCCGTCTCCAGCTGCGCGGCGGGGGCTTCGGCCGAAACCTGGACGGTGGCCGAGACCTTCTCGAGGGAAAGCTGAGCGTTGCGCTCGACCGGAAGAGTGTTGCGCACGTCGAGATCGAGGTGCTGAGGCTCGAAGCCCTGCGCCTCGACGTGAAGCTCGTAGGGATTGAAGGGCACGTTGAAGAATGAGAAACGGCCCTGGGCGTCGGATCGCGTCTTGGCTTCGAAACCGGTGGTCCCGTTGCGGAGCACCAGCTCGATTCCTCCAAGAGGTTTTCCGTCCGGGCCGGAAACGACTCCCCGAACCGTGCCCGCGGAGGGCGCCGCGAGCAACGCGGCCAGGGACAGAAGAGAGATCAAGGAAGCAAGGGCCGAGCGCGCGAAAAAAGATGATCGCAGAGTCCTCGCGAGAAAGGGCATGCCAATCCTCCAAATCGGACGTCACCAACCGGGGAGAGGCATCTCTCCGCCCGGTCGATCAGGTTTGTCTGTCTGGGGAGCTAAGACGTCTGGAGAGAGGGAGGGGCGCGACCGAGAGAGAAAAAATGTCCGGGTTCGTCGGCTGCAAGCGGCGAGTATCGTTCTTGCAGCCGTTCGCTGACTAGTGGCGGATCGAGCCCGATGGCGGCCAGAGCCGGCGAGCAGAGCCTGGCGATCGAACAGGCGACGCACTGATGCTCCGTCGAGATCGGGCAACGGTCGGGTGAAGCGTGAAACGTCCGCGCGTGGTCATCCCAGGCTTCGGTGTGAAGCGCCGCCGCGGCCGGCAGGCACAGCAGCAGAACGGCGGCGATCGAGCGGAGCAAGCGAGCCTTCACGCCCTTGAAAGTAACACAAGAGCGAGGCCAATCAGCGAGCCCTGCCATCCAACAACCCACCGGTTGGGACTCATTGGCGCCATCGAACGTCTGCCAATGCGCGACAAAGGCGAGCTTCGACGTCACGCGGAGGAAGGCGCCTGGCCGCGAAGACCCGGCACGCTGGGGCCTACGGCCATCCGATGAGAACTCCGGCGGTTGCGCCGAGAGACCGTTCGCCGTTTCTGCCGAACGTCACGCCGTAGCTCGGTTCGACGTACCAGCCGACGTTCTTCGCCGGCCAGAACATGAAGTCGAGGACGACTTCCAGTCCGAAAGAGGTGCCGCGCTCATCCTTGGCGAACCGGTGGACCAGCTGCGGACCCAGTCCGGCCATGAACTCGACCTTCGGGGAAAGGCGCCACGGCTTCTTGAACAGGAGATCGGCGCCGAGCTCCGTTCTTCCGCCCGAAAAGAGCGCCGTCACGCCGAGCTCCAGCTCCAGCCAGTTTTCGATCGGCTCGACTTCGAAGGCCAGAGTGCCGCCGAAGTTATATGGCCCCTTCGTGAGCTTCCATTCACCGGCCCCTCCGACTTCCAGAACGATCGAATGATCTTGCGCGGTTGTCTCTTGGCCGAGGAGGTTGTCGGTTCGTAAGAGCGCTGCGACCGCAACAACCGCCCAGAAAGGAACCTTGGGCATATCAACCTCCTTGCAAGCCAACCGGATCCGCGCCGCCAGAGGACGGCGGCGGCACGCCAATGCCGTTAGCGCGAAAGAAGGATCAGACCCGCAAGGAGAGGCGGAACCCGGGCGGGGATGTGTCGAAGGGTTCGCCTGCGAAGGCCAAAGAGCACTCACGCATGATGCTCAAGCTCAATTCGGAAACCGAATCCGGCAAGGTCGCGGAACCTGAATACTCGTGAAAGATCGGGCCGCTCAGGCGTGGCGCAGAGGCACCCTGCCCGACCCAGCAAAGCATCGACGCGCAGGGGGCGCAATCCGCTTCGGCTCCACAGCAATCGGCAACGATGAAGGCGGAAACGCCCGCCGCGACGCAAATCGCAATGAGGCAGAGAGCGGAAGCCAGCCGCCGGCGCATCGTATCAGTATAACGAGCGGGTCGCCGCCCGCGAACACAGGCCCGGCAACCCGCGGCTAAGCGATGGCTAAAGATCCGTCGGCGCCCGGCTATAATTCCCGCGATGAAGTGGGCCGCGAGGTTTGTCCTCGTCACGCTGGTTTTCTGCGGCTCGCGGCCGATCTTCCTGTCGCCGTCCTCCGCGTGTTGTGCAATGGGGGGCGACATGTCGTGCTGCCTTCTCGATGCAGCCTCGGGCCAGAGCGGCTGCAGTCTCCGGGCGTGCGGAGGCCGGGAAGATGGGATCACCCTCAGTGCAACGCCCGCGAGAGCGATCCTCTCATCCGGCGTGAGATTGCCGGAACCCTCGGCCGGATCTCCGCTCGCTATCGGCGCTGAGACTCTCGCGCTCCTACGGTCCGATCCTCCGTCGATTCCCCCTCCCCGCGCCTAGTCCTCGGTCCGCCCTCTCCTTTCTCAGAAATTCTTCCGGAGGAGGATGCCGTGCGGTTGTTCTCTCAGTTCAAGGCTCGAGTTTTGGTGGGATCGCTTCTCTTCGCTCTCATCGCGGCAGGTCCTGCCGCCGCGCAGGAAAAGCCGGTGTCTCCGGAGTCTGCCGAGAATCCCGGGGAGATTTCCCTTTTCGGCGAGGACGCGTCGCGCCGGCTCTCGATCACCGGCTTCGGTGTCGGGACCTTCACTTATGCCTTTCCGACGGATCGCAGCTCGTTCGGCGACAGCGCGCTTGCATTAGCGTTCTCCAAAGTCATCTCCAATCAACTCTCGGTCTTCGCCCAGCTAACCGCATCGCGCGAGACCGAGTCTCCGTTTCTCGGCGACGAGTCGTCGGGAAAGATCGAAACCGATATCGACAACCTCCAGCTGACCTGGGTCCCGTCCGCGAAGAGCGGTCTCGCGATCACGTTCGGAAAGTTCGACTCCCCGATCGCGATCGAGCGGGACGACGCGCCGCTGAATTTTCAAGCGACGCCCTCTTTCACGTTTCAGTTCGCGCGGCCCGTGAAGTTCACCGGCATCTCAGCCCACGAATCGTTTTCGGAGCATTTCGAGCTCTGGGCGATCCTGGCAAACGGTTGGGACGTGGACCGGGACAACAATCGCGCCAAGACCGGAGCCGTCTATGCTCTCTGGAGTCCTTCTCTTTCCGCGCACGTCGGCTTGGGTGTGATCCACGGCGCCGAGAAGGACGACCGAACCGGAGACGCCCGGACGACGGCCGTGGCGACGCTTCTGTTTCAGCCGACTTCGAACTGGGTATTTGGAGAAGAGCTCGTCGCCGGCCGCGAGCCGCATTCCGGGGAAAACGGCGGTACGGCACAGTGGTACGCGGACATGTTCTTCACGCATCACCGGTTCGGGCGCCACTGGGCGATGACCCTGCGTACCGACTATCTCGACGATCGGGACGGTTCGCGGACCGGGCAGCGACAGATCCTGCGGTCGGTCACCCTCTCGCCTCAGTACCTGGTCGGCGGCAGCTTTTTCGGGATCTTCCGATATCTCGACCGGACTTCTCTGCCTCTTCCGGAGGTGGCCGTGCGTCTCGATCTCCGCTACGACCGCTCTTCCGAGCCGGTTTTCCGTTCGAGGCGGCCCGACGAAGGCCGCCGGGATAATTTCTCAACGACTCTTCAGACGGTATTCCTCTTCTGATGGGCCGCCTTCCCGACGCTCCGCTGGAGGTCCGATTGGCGGCGACGCTCTTTCTGCTGCTGCTTGGCCTGGCAAACCTGTTCGGGGCCTGGCAGGTGCGAAACTTCGCCTCCTTCACGCCGCGCGGAGTCGCCGAGACGGTCGCGCCGGAAGGGCGGGAACACACCGTTCACGACGCACACAGAGCAATGGGAGAAAGGCCGGTCGACCTCGCAGATCTCGACCACTCCAGGCACCGCATCGATCGACAGCTCCTGGTGCAAGACTCCCATGTTCATATTCCTTTGTACGCGATCACGGCGGCGCTCCTCTCGGCGATTCTCTTCGGGCTGCGGCTCTCCTCGCGACGGCGCGTCGCGCTGGTTCTCCTTCTTTTCGCGGCGCCCTTTCTCGATTTTGCCGGTCTCTGGGGAGCGCACCTGGGCGAGGCTCCGCTCTTTTGGGGGTCGGTCGCCGTCGCGGGAGGGTTCGCTATGGGGGCGGCCTATCTGATCGTAATGGCGATGACGCTCTCTCAATGTTGGTTTCGGAGAAGGGAGAAACAAGATGCGTAAAGCGATTCTGTCCGTTGCGATGCTCTCGTTTGCCGCAGCCGGCGCGGCTCACGTCTCTCCGAATGTATCGCTGGTGCGGCGCGGCGACTTCATCCGCCAGGCGTTCCCGGCCGCGACGAAGTTCTTCGAGAAGGCGCTCGAAGTCAGGACGCTCGACGCGGTCGCCCGGAGCACCGGATGGCGGCCGTCCGAGGAAGAGGCGCGCGTCTACGTCGCCCGGACAGCCGACGGGAAGCTCGTCGGAACCGCCGTCTTTCTCTGGATGCCGTCCCAGCACGGCCCGGTCGGCGTCGGCACCGCTTTCGATCCGGAGGGGAGGCTGCTGCAGGCCGCCGTCACCGACGTCGGGACGGAGCCTCTGGCGTGGGTGCGGCCCCTGCTGGCGCAGAACCGCCTCGAGCCGTTCGCCGGGCTCAAGCTCGACGGCGCCCCCGATCCGGATCGCATCGCGCCCGCGGAGGCCGGCGCGATGACCCGCTATTACGCGAGAGTCATCTCCGACGGCATCCGCCGAGCGCAGGCCCTCGAGAAGGCGGCTCGAGAGGAGATTCGCTGACAAGTGACAATCTATATATTGTAACGGCTCTGCGACGGCCGAGTCGCTGAGAGCAGCTGCGCAACCATCAGAAGCATCCCGACATCGCGCGCGATGACCCATCGCATGTCGGCGAGTCGTTGGGCTTCCGTCTTGCCAGCGTCGCGCACATCGAAGCAGCCGCAGTCGATCGCGTGCCCGCGCGCGAGATTGATCCCGACCGCGGCGATGAAGGCCAGCAGCATCAGCCCAATCAGCGCGGCCGCCTCCCGCTTCCAGACTCCGAGGATCAGCGCGAGGCCCGCGAGCAGCTCGACCCAGGGCAGCGTGATCGCAAGAGCGTTGATCGCCCAGCCGGGCGCGAGCTTGTAGTTGTAGATCATGTGCGCGAAGGCCGGCGGATCCAGGATCTTCGGGATGGCCGCCGCCACGAAGATCGCGCCCAGGGCGAGCTGAACGCGGATCGTCAGCCACGGACTGGTCCACCAGCTCGTGGAGGATCCGTTCAGGGCTGATCCCCTTTCGACACGGGCAAGCCGCGCTTCTGCCAGTCCGGGAACCCGCCCTTGTAGACCAGGGAGTTATCGAAGCCGACGAAGTACAGCTTTTCGGAGAGCATGTGCGAGTCCTCGCAGTCGCCGCCGCTGCAGTAGACGACGATCGGCGCGCGCTGATCGCGCCCCTCTTCGAAGAGCGCCTTCACGCGTGCATCGATGTCCGACTCCCAGACCGGAAAGCTGCGAGCCCCCGGGATATGGCCATCCTTGTAGACGGAGCTCCGGCGCGCGTCGAGAAAGAGAACTCCCTGCCGGTGGAGCTGCGCCGCCGCGTCCCCGTCAATCTCGACCCACGCCTTGTCCGGATGAGGAGAAAACGTTGTGACGGCGGACGCGCTTCCCGGCGTCGTCGCCGTCACCCCTGCAGGACCTGGCGCCGGCGCGGCGGCGCCTCGGGGGGCGAGTGTGTAACCACCCACCCAGGCGAGCCGGCGCTCACGGGAAGCCGTCAGGTTCGACACGGCGCCGCAGAGCACCGCGAGCACGACGAGAATCAGGATCCGGGTGACGCGCACGGCTGGAACCTATCAGGTCTGCGGTGCCGAGTCCCGAGTCCCGAATCCCGAGTCGCGGCGTCGGAAATATTCCCTCGTTTTCTCGATGTCCCGCCCGATCTGCTCGGTCAAGGCCATCACGGAAGGAAACTTGCGCTCTTCGCGCAGCCGGTCGAAGAAGAAGAGCCGCACGCGCTCCCCGTAGACGTCGGAGGAGAAGTCCAGCACGTAGGTCTCGATCGTCGTCGCGTAATCCTCGTAGACCGTTGGTCGGCGGCCGATGTTCGTGACGCAGTCGAATCGCCTTCCGAAGGAACGGATCTCGATCTGCGTGACGTAGACGCCATCGGCGGGGTTCAGCTCGTTTTCGGAGGCGAGGTTGATGGTCGGGTAGCCGATCTTGCGCCCGACCCGCTCCCCCTTCGACACGATGCCATCCAACTCGTACTCTCGGCCGAACATCGCGTTGGCGTCGGGAATCTGGCCGGCTTCGATCGCTGTGCGGATCCGGGTGGAGGAGATGGGCTCGCCCTTGTACAGGACCTCGTCCACGCCCGAAGCGACGAACCCGAGCTCGGGTCCCATCTTCCAAAGGAGCTCGAGGTTTCCGCGCTTGCCCCGGCCGAACGCGAAGTGCTGCCCGATACGAAGCTCCGCGACGACCAGCCGCCGCGAGAGAAAGGCTTTGACGAAGTCTTCCGGTTCGGTCAGCGAGAAGTCGCGCGTGAAGGGGATCACGAGCAGCCAATCGACCCCGATCGATTCGATGACCTCCTCCTTCTGCCGTAATGTCTGAAGCCGGCGCGGGGCCTGGTCGGGCCGCAGAACGGCCAGCGGATGCGGCTCGAACGTGATGGCGATCGACGGCTTCCCGATCTCCCGCGCCCGCGAGACGACCGCCTCGAGAATCTTCCGGTGCCCCAGATGGACCCCGTCGAAGTTGCCGATCGTCGCGACGCCGCCCGTCGGCGACTCCGCCGATTTCAGGGGGTCCCGAATGACGTGCATCAGGGAAATTGAATCATTGATTCATTGATCCATGGATTCATTGGGTCCTTTCGACAGCGCCGAGCCTCACGCCACGATGATCCAGTGGACGAATCGGTACAGGAGGAACGCGCCCAGGCCGGCGCCTCCTAACGCGTAGGCGAGGGCGAAGGCGGGACGTAGGACGAGGGCCTGACCGATCGGGAGAAAGCAGGGGAACAGAGTGAGGACGAAGCGCGGAAAACCGTCGAGATTGGCGCTGCAAAGGAGCAACAGAAGCGTGGCACCCGCGTAGAGCGATTCGGCGAAGAGACCCCGGCGGAAGATCAGGATGGTCAACCAGACGAAAACGACGGCGCTCGCCGTCTCCAGGACGAAGTTCAACGTGTACTCGGGCGGCCGTCCACGGATCCATTCGAGCAAGCCCTTTCCCGAGTTCGCCACGGGCACCCAGGGAGCAGTGGCGCGTTTTCCCCAACCCTGCGCCTTGGAGTGAAAGTAGAGGAGCGGATCGCCGAAGCGAACCCAAAGGTAGACCGGATACGCGAGGATTCCGGCCAGGGCCGGAGGAAGAGCCTTCGCCGCGGCGCGCGCCCAGGCCGCCGGCTGCCCTGCTCTCCGCTCGGCCCAGAGAAACCAGGCGAGCGGAAGCACCAAGAGAAAGCCGTTGACCCGCGTCAGCGCGGCGACTCCCGCACACAGGCCGGCCAGGAGCCATCGCTTCCGATCGGACGCCCAGAAGACGCCGGCCGCCGCCAGGAGAAAGAGCGACTCGCTGTAGAACGCGGCGAGGAAAAAGCTCGTCGGAAAGAAAAGAAGCGAGACGACCCCGGCGAGCGCGACCTTTTCCCCCTCGCGGCGTAAAAAGAGATCTCCGATCGCCAGCAGGGCGACCAGCAGAAAGAGCAGGGAGAGCGCGATCCCGGTCCAGAGCGTCGGGGTCCGCGCAACAGCTGTGAGGCCCCGGACGACCAACGGATATGCGGGATAAAAGCCGACGCTGTTCTCCGACTCCTTCACGCTGAAGTCATAGCCGGAGACGGCGATCCGGTGGTACCAGTACGAATCCCACTTGGCAAGCGGCGGCGCGTGGAGCGCGGCGTCCCAGGGGTTTCCGGATTCCGGCGGCCCGGGCAATCGCGCGGCGCCCCCGGCCAGAGAAAGGATGACGAGACTCCAGATCATCCAAAGAAGGACGATCTGCCGGCTCAGACTCAGAGGACGATGCCCCCGACCAGGTCGTAGTCGTGAGTCTGCGTGATCCGGACGCGCACGATCTGCCCCGGATGCACCTCCTGCCCTCCGGTGTCGTTGATGAGAAGCCGCCCGTCGATCTCGGGCGCCTGCGAGCGCAGACGGCCTTCGAGCAGATCGTCGCTTTCCGAACAGGGGCCCTCGACGATCGCCTCCGTGACGCTTCCTTTGAGCGCCCGGTTCTTCTTGCGCGCGATCGGCTTCTGGAGGGAGAGCAGAAAGTCCTGGCGCCGCTTTTTCTCTTCCGCGGGGACGGGATCTCCCAGAGGCTCGGAACCCGAGCCCGGTTCGGGCGAGTAGGTGAAGGCCCCGACGTTGTCCAGCTCTGACCTGCGCACGAACTCGCAGAGCTCCTGGAACTCGCGCTCCCCCTCTCCGGGAAATCCTAGGATGAAGGTCGTTCGAATCGCGATGTCCGGCACTTTGGCGCGCATCCGCTCGATCATGCCGAGATACCCCGCGCTGTCGCCTCCGCGCCGCATCGCCGCCAGGATCGGCCGCGACACGTGCTGAAGCGGGATATCCACATAGGCGACGAAGCGGCGATCCCGCGCCATGAGGTCGAGAACCGAGTCGTCGAGCGTCTTGGGGTACGCGTAGAGAAACCGAATCCAGGGAAACGAAGTCTCCGCGAGCAGCCTCTCGACCAGCCGCGCGAGGCCGCGCCGGGCAAGGCCCAGGTCCTCCCCATAGCGGGTCGTGTCCTGGGAGATCAGCACCAGCTCCGAGACGCCCTGCGCCTCGAGCGCCCGAGCCTCCGCCAGGAGGGATTCGATCGAGCGGCTTCGCTGCATGCCGCGCATCTGCGGAATCGTGCAGAAGGTGCAGGGATTGTCGCATCCCTCCCCCACCTTCAGGTACGCGTAGCCGCGCCGCCGCGAAAGAATCCTGGGAGCCGACTCGTCGTAGAGCCGCGTGGCGAGCGGCTTGTCGGTAAAGCGCGGGAGCGACGGCAAGCCGGCGGCGGCGGCCGGCGCTTTCTCGAGCTCGTCCAGGCCGAGAAAGACGTCGACCTCGGGGATCTCTTCTGCGAGCTCGCGGCCGTACTTCTGAACCATGCAGCCGGCCACGATGACCCGGTCGATCTCGCCTCGCTTCTTGCGCTCGACCTGTTCGAGGATCGCCTCGACGGATTCCTCTTTGGCCCGATCGATGAAGCCGCAGGTATTGACCATCACGACCCGCGCTTCACTGTCCGGGACGACAGCGTGCCCCTCGCGAGCCAGGTGGCCCAGCATGATCTCCGTGTCGACGAGATTTTTCGGGCAGCCGAGGGAGATCACTCCGACGGGCAGGGGCTTATCTACCACCCGAGCGCTCCTAACCAATTTCGAATCTCGAAATTCGAATTTCGAATTTTTTCATGGGTAGATCCTGTACAGCATCCTGGGGTAAGGAATCGTTTCGCGCAAGTGGGGCACGCCGCTCATCCAGGCGACGAAGCGTTCCAACCCCATGCCGAATCCGGCATGAGGGAAGGTGCCGTACTTGCGCAGGTCGAGGTACCACTGAAAGGACTCGAGAGGCAGACCATGCTGCCGGATCCGGGACAGCAGCAGGTCGTGATCGTGGATGCGCTGGGATCCGCCGATGATCTCTCCGTAGCCCTCGGGCGCCAGCATGTCGAGGCCCAGAACAACTTCCGGGTCGTTGGGGTCCGGCTGCATGTAGAAGGCCTTGATCGAGGCGGGATAGCGCGTGACCATCACCGGGCGATCGAAGTCGGCGGCGAGCGCGGTCTCCTCGTCTCCCCCGAAGTCGTCGCCGAACTTCACGGGGAATCCCTTCTTGTTCAGGATCTCCACGGCGTCGCGGTAGTTGAACCGCGGAAAAGGCTTCTTCACCGACTCGAGCTTGGCGGTGTCGCGCTCGAGGCGTTTCAGGTCCTCGCGGCACCGCTCGAGCACGCGGCCCGTCAGCTCGCAGACGAAGTCCTCGGCCAAATCCATCAGGCCGTCGATCTCCAGGAAGGCGACCTCCGGCTCGACCATCCAGAACTCGCGCAGGTGGCGCCGCGTCTTGGACTTCTCCGCCCGGAACGTCGGGCCAAAGCAGTAGACCTTCCCGAAGGCGGCCGCCGCGGGCTCCAGGTACAACTGACCCGACTGGGACAGGAAAGCCTTCTCGTCTTCGGTGTACTGCGTCTCGAAAAGGGTGGAGGTGCCCTCGCAGGCGGCTGGCGTCAGGATCGGCGAATCGATCCGGACGTACTCGCGCTTATAGAAGTAGTCCGCGATCGCCTGTTCGAGCTCGGACCGGATGCGCAGGATCGCGTGCTGCTGGGAAGACCGCATCCAGAGATGGCGCTGGGAGAGCAGGAAATCGACTCCGTGCTCCTTGAGAGTGATCGGGTAGTTCTCCGAGGGGCCGAGGATCTCGACGGCTATCGCCGTCATTTCAAACCCGCCCGGCGCGCGTTTTTCTTCGCGCACCATTCCGGTGACCGAGAGGGAGGTTTCCTGGGACGCTCTCTCCGCCGCTTCCCAGACTCCGGGCTCGACCTCCGCCTTCGCGATGACGGCCTGCAGGTACCCCGTCCCGTCGCGGACGATCAGGAACTGGATCTTGCCGGAGGAGCGCTTGTTGTACAGCCAGCCGCGGACCGTCGCGGTCTGGCCCACCTTCTCCCCGATGTGCGAAATCGGCGTCGCTTCCATAAAGGGCGTGGATTATAAGGGGAGAGACGATTTCGAATTGCGGATTTCGGATTTCGGATTTGGAGACCAAACTGAGAACTGAAAACTGAAAACTGAGAACTCACGAACGAACATGCGGAAGGGGATCCCTTGAGCTCGGTATCGGGGTCCAGGATTCCTATGGCCGTTCTCCGGGCCCCGATCCCGTTGCGGCGTCTGGCCCCGGTGATTGCGTTCTTCGTTTCCTTCTTCGTCTACAACATCGGCTTCCGATACGTGGGCAGCGGCGACACGGTGCCCGCCGAGCTCCTGCCGATCTCGCTTCTCCACAGACACGGCTTCGATTTCCGGGAGTTTGTCTCCGGCGACCTGCCCTACTGGTTCCGCCTGGTGCAGGGTCGCGTCGTCTCGAATTACCCGGTCCTGACGGGTCTTCTGAATCTTCCCGTTTACGTCCTCGCGCGGCTGGCCGGCGTCGACCTCTACGCGCACCGCTTCCTCCTGTCGATGTTGACGGCCTCGCTCCTCGCGGCGCTCTCCGTTTTCTTTCTCGAGAGAGCGCTCGCCCGCGTTTGCCGGACGGAGAAGGAAGCCCTGTTTTTTGCGATGGTCTATGCCTTCGGGACGACGGTCTGGAGCGTCGCCAGCCGCGCTCTCTTCCAGCATGGAGCGTCGGTGCTGTTTCTCTCGATCGCGCTCTGGGCTCTCCTTCGAGAGGGCCGCACGATTCCTGTGGCCGGTCTCGCGCTGGGGCTGGCGGTCGTCAATCGGCCCACGAACGTTGCCATCGCTCTGCCGCTCGCCATCTACGTCCTGCGCTATGAGAGGCGCTGGCTTTTGGGCTTTACGGCGCTGGCGCTCCTGCCGGCTTTCTTCCATTTCTGGTACGCCGCGACGTATTGGGGGTCTCCTCTTTCATTGGCGCAGGACGTGTCCGGCGCGCACTTCGCGGGAAGCCTCGGGCGCGGCCTGGCCGGAATCCTGATCTCGCCTTCGCGGGGGCTCTTCGTCTTCTCTCCCGTCTTTCTCTTCGCGATCCCCGCCGGCTTCGCTGCGTTCCGCCCGACGCCGCCGGGGGTCAAGCCGCTCCCGCGCTACCTCGTTGTCGCGGTGCTCCTCACTCTCCTCGTTTACGCCAGGTGGACGATGTGGTGGGGCGGCCACACCTTCGGTTACCGGTTGGTCACCGAGCTCGCGCCCCTCCTGACGATCCTGGTCGCCGGATACTGGCCGAGAATCGTCCAGAGCAAGGCGAGACTCGTCCTCTTCGGTCTCTGCCTCGCCTTCTCCGTCTACGCGAACTTCATCGGGGCGATGGTTTTTCCGAGCGGCTTCAACAACAACCTGGACCTCCAGCCGGGCCACCTGTGGGACCTGCGCAACTCGGAGCTCGAGCTTTCCACGCGAAAGCTGATCCGCCTGGCCCTCCCCAACTCCCGCCTCGCCGCCGCGTTCCAGCCTGCCCGCGGCATTGCGCCTCCGCCCACGGTCTGGTGGCGACCGGAGCTTGACGATGACTCCATTCCGGGCTGGATCGACGGTCCGCTCGACGGTTCTTCCGTGCGCGGGCCGCTCGAGATCTCGGGGTGGGCGCGTTCCGTGGAGGGGGACGTGGATGTTCGCGTCGCGATCGCACCCGATGGGCTCGTCCCGGCCGTCGAGCACCGGCCGAGGCCGGACGTGCAACATTCCCTCCCGCAGCTCGGTGACTGCTCACGTGCCGGCTGGCGCGCCGTGGTGGAGCGGCCGGCCGGCGCAGCGACGGAGCATGTGATCTCAATCGAGCTCAAGGCTCCCAACGGCCACGTCCGCCGCCTCGGCCCGATCCGGCTGCGCTGGGTCCCGTGAGATCGCGCGCGATCGGCCTGATCCTGGCCGGGATCTTTCTCGCGGCTGACGCAATCTTCCTGCTCCGACACAACTCCTTTTCCGTGGGCGGCTCGGACAGCTCGGGGTATCTCAACACCGCGAAGCGGATGGTGGCGGGAAGGCTCGTGGCTCGGCCGCGGACGCTCGACCGGCTGGGCCTTCCCGACGGCGACGTGCAGCTTGTGACGCCGCTCGGTTTCGTCACCGGTTCTCGCGGAACGATGATCCCTTTCTATCCCGCGGGCTTTCCGGCGCACATGGCGGCTGCGGCCCAGCTATTCGGATGGAACCTCGGACCCTTCCTCGTGTCGCCGCTTGCGGCCGTGTCGTGCCTGCCGCTCTTTTTCTTCCTCGCGCGGGAGCTGGCGCTTCCGCGGAGCTGGGCCGCTGCTGGAACGGCGCTCTTCGCGGCGTGGCCCGTGGGCATCGGGCAGGCGATCCAGCCGATGAGCGACGCGACCGCGACATTCTGGTGCCTGGCTTCGGTGCTCTGCGCCGTCAAGGCCCGGCGGCGGACCGTGTGGGCTCTCCCCGCCGGGGCCGCCCTCGGGATCGCGGTACTCGTGCGGCCGACGAATCTCCTCCTGGTGATTGCCCTCGCATTCGCGCTGCCGGTCGCTCCGGCCGCTCTCGCTCTCTTCGTCCTCGGCGGGGTACCCTTCGCGGCCCTCCTCGCCCTCTTCAACATGCGTTGTTACGGCAATCCGCTCCAGTCGGGCTACCGGAAGATCGGCCTCCTGGACGCCGTCGCTCTGGTCAATTTCTCGCCTCGCCTGCGCCACTACGGAGGATGGCTCTTCCGGTCCCTGACCCCGCTGATTCCCTTAGGCTGGCTCGGCCTCGCCCTCGACCGCGAAGTCCGATGGCGAGATCGCGGTTTGCTGCTCTCCTGGTTCGGCGCGTTTTTCCTCTTCTACTGCCTCTATGAGCCCTACGATTCGTTCTGGTTCGTACGATTTCTTCTGCCCGCAGCGCCGGCTCTCTTCCTGGGAGCTCTCCTCGCGGCGCAAGACCTCTCGAGTAAACTTCCCAGGCTTCCGCGGTTCGTCATTGCCGCGCTCCTCTTCGGAGCGGTGCTCTTCGCGGAAATCCGAACGCTCCGATCGATCGGGATTCTCCACATCGCGGAATCCGAATCGACCTACCCGCAAATCTGCGCCTGGGCCGCGCGGACAGTGCCGCCCGGCGGAGTCGTGCTCTCCATGGCCGCGAGCGGAGCCCTCGAAAACTACACCGACATGTCCTACGCGCGCTGGGACTGGCTCACCCCGGAAAAACTGGCAGACCTGCGCGCCCGGACGAAGGGTCGTGGCACCCGATGGTTCGCGCTTCTTTACCCCTTCGAGTGGGAGCAGCTCCCTCAGCACGCCCCGGGTCGTTGGCGCAAGATCGGGCAGCTGCGGGAAGTGGGGTTGTGGGAGTTGGAGGAGTGACCAGTTTTCAGTTCTCAGTCTTCAGTTTTCAGTTTCGAACTGATAACTAACAACTGATCACTGATAACTACTTGCCGGTCTTCCCGATCACGTTCCTCTTCATCACCGTCCTGCCCCCATCCTTCGCGATAATCGCAACGGTGAGAGTGTGCGGTCCGGCGGTCAAGGCAGGCAGCGGGAAGCTGAAGCCGGCATTCTCGACGTTGGGATACTGCATGTAGGCCTTCGCCGGGCCCGGATGCGGGAGGCCGTAGAGGGCCGGCGCGGCGGGGCCATCGTCGACCGCGACCGTGACGCGCGCCACGGCGGAGTCGTCGAGAGCCCAGCCCACCACGGACGCGTCCGATCCGATCTCCTCCGCTTCTCCGGGAAGATCGATGTAGCCGAAGGGCGGGCGAAGAACCGATTCGAGCGATGCCCGATCCCGCTTCCGTTCTTCGGGCTGCGCGGACTCGATCGCGGGCGCCGGCGCCCGGGAAAGACGGAAGAGAAAATCGGGCGAGTCTCCATGGGGAAAAGCCCGGAGCAGCTCCATCTTCCCTTGATCGATCCCGGCCCGGACGGCCTCGTTGTAGGAGGTGGCCCGCTCCCCTTCCAACTCGCCCGGATGGTAGAGAAGCAGCGTAGCCCTTCTCTCCTCGAGCATTCCCCAGATCTCGTCAGAGATCGGCTGTTTTTCCAGAGCCGCCGCAAGCTCCTCATAGGAGCGCGGCGAAAAGCCGGAAGCTCCGTTCAAGATCGGCTTCCAATGGGCCGTCGAGCGGAACTCGTGCTCCTGGTCGTACCAGGTCCCGAGCGGCCATTCCACGAGGCCGCCGGGAAAAGAGGCGCGCGCGAGCCATTGGTAGACCGGAGCGGGCCTCGGCTCGATCCGCGCGACGTCGAAGGGAAAGGCTCTGTACTCGAGGCCGATCAGGAGGACGGCCGCGCCCGCGAGGAGCAATCGCGGGCCCCGCGCACGAGCATGGATGAGGGCCGAGAGACCCAAGGCCGCCAGCACGCCCAGCCCGAGATCGAAAAGAACGACTCCCCGCGATGGCGCGCGGATCACGCGGAAGATCGGCCCGAAGGATTGGACCAGAAACCGGTAGAACGGAGTGTGGGTGCCCAGGGCAACGATCACTCCGAGAAGGCTGATCGTGAAGAAGAGGCCCACCCGCGTGCCCGCCCGCAAACGACGCAGGAAATCGCCCAGATCAGAGAAACGGGACCACGCGGGGAACGCCGCGGCGAGCCGAAGCAGCAGCAGCACGGCCGCCACGACGGCGATCCGGCCGGGCTCCCGCAGCTTCAGCGGGCCGACAGACGAACGCCCCGCGAGCGCCGCGATCCAGAGCGCGACGGAGGCGAAAAGAACCACATCGAGAATCCGTGCGACCCGCCGCCTCGGCGGCGAGGCTTGCCGCAGCACGGGCGGGCCCGGTCGGCGGCGCCAGAAAAGTGCAACGGCGGCCAGAGCCAGCGCAACGACCCCCGGAAAAAGCTCACCCTCGGGCTTCGCCCACTTCTGCGTCAGCGGCGCGTAGAGCCTGTTCTGGCCGCCGGCCGTCAGAAAGTCCGTCCAGATTCCGGAGAAGACACTGATCTCCTCGAAACCGCGCTGCATGCCGTAGAGCTTCGAAGCGAGGGCGTAGGGAAGGAGAAAAGGGATCAAAACGATCGCCGCGCAAAATATCGCTGCCGCGACACCCAAAAGGCGCGCCCGGAAAACCTCCCCCTCAGCCGCGAGGCCCTCATAGAGAAGCGTCGCGCCGATCAGAAAGCCGGAGAAGAGCGCGTAGTGGACGTTACAGAGAGCGTTCCAGGCGAGGCAAATCCCGAAAAAAACCAGATCGCGCCTCCGGCCTGTATCGAGATAGCGAAGGAGGAAGAGGAGAGAGAACGCGAGGAACGCGCCCCACTGGAACTGGATGTGCGGGATTTGCGCGATGCGCCAGGGACAGAAGGCGAAGACGAGGCCGGCGACTGCCGAAGCGATCGGATCGCCAGTCACGTTCCGAGCGAGCGCCCACGCCGCCATGCCGGAGAGAAACATGCCGAGAAGGAAGACGACGTTGTAGACGGTGAGTGTCGAGAGACCCATCGCGTAGAGCGGGAAGGCGAAGAGCGCGGCGCCAAAGAGGTTCTCCGAGAACGCGAGCGAGTAGCGCGAGGGGTAGAAGATGTTCGCGTCGAAGAGGTGGAGCGGATCGCGAAAGAACTGATGGCAGTCCCAGTGCAGGATCCAGGCGTTCAACTTCGCGTCCCAGAGGTCCGCCAGACCGGTTGTGGCTCGCGGCGCGATCGGCCAGGTGAAAACGACGGTGGCCGCGAGAAAGAAAAGAGAGGCGAGGAGCGACTCGCGGAGGTTGTTCCGGCGTCGGGTCGGCGCCGATTCGGCGACTCGTTTCCCCCTCACCCCGACCCTCTCCCGGAGGGAGAGGGGGCAGATTCCCCCTGAGGCAGCCGGACATTCTGAGTTTCCGGGCGCAGCTTTTCTTCGAGCTCTGCGGAGGACACGAGGCAGTCGACGGTGTTGGAGGCGGGAATCCCGCTCGCGATCTCCTTCGCGTAGAAGGCGAGACCGCCCGGGTCGGCCTCGCGTCCGAGCAGGACCTCGTAGGCGCGGCTCACGAAAGCTTCGGGTGCTTCCTCTCCGTGAGGCGAGAGGAGCGGCGCCGCGGCCTCCCGAAGGGACCGCTGTCCGGCGAGAACCGCAGCGGCTTCGACGCCGACATCGCTTCCCAGCCGGGAGAGAAAGGCCTCGAGGGCAGGACGGTTCCATTCCCGCGCGCGAGTTCGGACCGCCGCCGGCCCGCGCCCGGGCTTTCCGCCGCGGCGGCGAGCTGTCGCCCAGAGATAGTGCGTGTGCTCTCCCCACAGACCGACCGTCTCGAACCCCGCCCGCTCGAGCTCCCGTGTCAACTCGCGCGCCTCATACCAGACGCCGAGCCAGGTGTCGGCGACCCTCCGGCGAGGGCGGGGCCGTCCATCCACCTGGAAGCGAAAGACTCCGCCCTCCGCGAGGACCCGGCCGGCCTCGCGGATGTAGCGGGAGACCGCCTTCTTGGTCGGGATGTGCTGGAAGACAATGAACGAGTAAACGAAATCGAGCGACGCGTCGGGAATGAAATCGAGCCAGCCGCGCGTGGCGAAGAGCTCGATGTTGGGGCGATCGGCCAGCGCGCGGCGGGCCCGCTCGATCATCTCGCTCGAGATGTCAACGCCGTAAACTTTCTCGATCCGCTCCGAGAGGGGACGCAGCAGTCTGCCGACTCCACAGCCGATCTCCAGAGCGCGAGCCGTCGGGTCAAGCTCGACGTCGTGAAGAACGGAGAGCTCCAGGTCCCGCCTCCCCGAATCCCAGAATGCGGTATCCGTCTCCGAGTGGCCGCAGGCGATGAAGTGTTGCGCGTTCTCGCGCGCCCGCTCGTCCCAGTCGCGCCGCATCCGGCGCCACGGCGAGAGCCTCCCGAGAAGGGAAGATCGTTCCCGCGGTCTCATGCCGAGCGCGGTTTCAGCGCCGCCGCGAACGCACGGCGTTGGCGATCGTGATCGCCTGGGTCACGCGCTGCAGGCGGCGCTGCCGTGTCTGGGCGCCCTGGACATCGTCGGTGGCAACCTGATTGCCTCGGATCTCCCGAAGAAGCCGATCGGACTCCGAGAGGAATGTCCGCAGGTCCGAGTCCTGGAACTTCTTGAACGTCAGTTCCGAAGTGATGATGTAGCCGTCGGCGATCGAGTTCGCCATGCTGTAGGCGGAGCCGCCGGTGAAGACGCTCATTTTGGAGTAAGTCTAATTCAATCGAGCTCGGCGGATGAGGTGTTAGGTGAAGGTGGTAGGTGGTACGGGTCGAACTCTCATACCAGCCCGGGTCCCTACCACCTACGACCTACGACCTACCACCTAGCCCTGCGATAGCATCCGCCTATGTCTTCCCCCAGCGTCGACTACCTCGACTGCGACAGCCTCTTCACGGAAGAACAGCGTCTCGTGCGTGACACGGTCCGGTCCTGGGTCGACGAGAAGGTCCTCCCCATCATCGAAGAAGCGGCCTGGGAAGGGCGTTTCCCCAAGGAGCTCATTCCCGACATGGCCGCGATGAACCTGTTCGGCTCGACCATCACCGATTACGGACTGCCTGGTTTGGACAACGTCGCCTACGGCCTGATTACTCAGGAGCTCGAGCGCGGCGACTCGGGGCTCCGCTCCTTTGTCTCGGTCCAGTCCGCCCTCGTGATGTACCCCATCTACACGTTCGGCTCCCAGCAGCAGAAAGACCGCTGGATCCCGAAGCTCGCCCACGCGGAGGCCATCGGGTGCTTCGGTCTGACCGAGCCCGATTTCGGATCCAACCCGGCCGGAATGCGGACGACCGCGAAGAAAGACGGGGACTCCTACGTCTTGAACGGCGCGAAGGCCTGGATTACGAACGGCTCGATCGCAGATGTCGCCGTCGTCTGGGCCAAGCTCGGGGGTGTGATCCGGGGTTTCTTGGTCGAGAAGGGGACCAAGGGATTCTCGACCTTCGAGCACAAGGGGAAGATGTCGCTGCGCGCTTCGGTCACCTCCCAGCTCGCGTTCGAGGACTGCCGGATTCCGGCAGAGAACATCCTGCCGGGCGTCGAGGGCCTCCGCGGTCCCCTCTCCTGCCTGACTCAGGCACGCTACGGCATTGCGTGGGGCTCGATCGGCAGCGCCATGGCGACCTATCAAGCGGCTCTCGACTACGCCAAGAGTCGGAAGCAGTGGAAGGACCGCCCCATCGCCGCTCACCAGCTCGTCCAGGAGCGCCTGGCCTGGATGGTGACCGAAATCACCAAGGGCCAGCTGCTTGCCTGGAAAGTCGGGACGATGAAGAACGACAAGACGATGAAGCCCCATCACGTCTCGATGGCCAAGCGCAACAATTGCTGGGTGGCCAGAGAGTGCGCGAAACTGGCCCGGGAGACCCTGGGGGCCAACGGAGTCGTCAACGAGTACCCGGTTTTTCGCCATCTGGCCAACATCGAGAGCGTCTACACCTACGAAGGGACGCACGACATCCACACGCTGGTGATCGGCGAGGCCGTGACGGGAATCGCTGCGTATAACCCGCCTATGGAATAGGGGTCGGACGCGGAGACGCGGGGACACACGGAGACGCGGGAGAGAGTCCTCCTCAGCACCTCGCCGCGTCCTCGCGTCTCTCCTCCCCGTGTCCAGAAATGAAAGAACCTTCGGTCTTTGACAGACCAGCGTAAAATACTGTCTTTCTTTAGGTTACATAGCACCGTGGGAATCACCGGGAACCTCAAGACGATGCAGCTCTCGGAGCTGCTCCAATGGCTGTCTCTCGGCCAGAAGACCGGGACTCTGCTCATTGAGGGACATGGTGTGGAGAAACGGATCTATTTCCAGGTCGGCCGCATCAACTCCTCTTCCTCGTCCGACCAGCGCGAGTACCTGGGCCACTTCCTGGTCTCCCACGGCTACATCACAGAAGAAGAGCTGAAGATGGCCATGGAGGTCCAGGAGGAGTCCAACATCCTGCTCGGCAAGATCCTGGTCATGATCAACGCGATCTCGGAGACCGACTTGCTCCGGCTCATGCGCAAGAAGGCGGAGGAGTCGATCTACGACGTGTTCCTCTGGGAGGAAGGCAGCTTCGAGTTCGTGGACGGCGAGCTGCCGGAGCTCAAGATGGTCCCGTTGTCCCTCGACGTCACCGGCATCATCATGGAGGGCCTCCGGCGCTATGACGAGTGGCAGCGCATCCGCCTGCGCGTCCCCGACGACAAGGTCATCCCGATGATCGTCAAACCTTTGAACATCGACGAGCTCTCCGAACGGGAAAAGCTCATGGTCCCCTACATCGACGGCCAGCGCCCGATCGAGGAGATCGCGCTCCAGACGCACAACGCGGAGTTCTCCGTCGCCCGCCTCGTTTTCGAAGGGCTGCGCAGCGGCACGATGGCTCTCGTCGAGACGGCCGCGAGCCAGAGCGCCATGGCCGTCGGGGGGAGCGTGGAAAGCGAGGCGGAACGCTTCTACCTGAGGGGCATGCAGACCATGCGCGAGGATCCGCAGGCGGCCTACCGGATGTTGAAGGTCGCCTCGGACCTGGACCCGAACGACGGCCGGACAACCGAAGCGATTCGAGACGCGGAAAGACTCATCAAGGCCAACCTGGAGAAGGACGGAGTCAAGCCCACCGCGATCCCGGAGCACGCCATTCCGATCGCCGATCTGACCACCCGGACGTTTTCCCCGCAGGAGGGTTTCGTCATCTCGCGCATCAATGGCCAATGGGACGTCAAGTCGATCATGAGAGTCTCCCCGATGAAGGAGCTCGACGTGATGATGATCTTTCAGCGACTTCTGAAGGCGGGAGTCATCCGGTGGAAGAAGAAATGAGGAGGAATTGATTCATTGATCGATTGATCATTGAGTCATTGACGATGGCACCAAGACAGACGATCCAGCTCAATCAGACAATGTTTCAATGAATCAATGAGCCAATCTCAATGATTTCCCGTCCCCGCGCCTTCCGGCTTCTCCAGATCGGAACATGCGGCGCCGCGGCGGCGCTCTTCCTGATCGAGGCGCGGACGATCGCGGTCGATCGGCTCGGCGAGATTCTTTTCTTCACCCTCATCGCAGCGCTCGCCTTCCGGCTGCGCGTCCGTTACGCCGGAAACTTCCTGGGCCTCGAAGCGGCGGCGCTCGTGCCGGCGATCCTCATTCTCCGGTCGCCGGGCGCCGCGATGGCGATTTGCGCCGTCGCCGATCTGGCCGTCAAGCTCCTGCGCCGCCGGCGATTGTCTCTCGCGAGCCTCTTCGATCTCTCGCAGCTCGCGCTGTCCTACGGCGTGGCGGCCCTCTTCTTCCAGGCCGTGCGCGTTTCGACTCAGGGACCCGTGGCTCTGGCCGCGGAGGCCGCGGCGGTGCTGCTCGTCTTCTACTTCGTCAACACGCTCTTCGTCTTCGCGTACCTGGAGATTGGCCGCCTGGTTCCGCGGGAGCGTCTTCTGGGAATGGGGCTTTTCCAGCTCGTCGCGCTGCTGCTGCTTTCCCCGATGGTCGCTCTCGAGATCCTGGTCTATCCCTACTACGGGATCCTGGGCCTTCTGCTGGCGTTCTTTCCGGTTGTGCTGGCCTCGCTGGTCGTCCGCAACTTCTCCTCCTTCGAGCGCAAGTATGAGCAGGTCGCGCGGGAGAACCGCGAGCTGGACGCTCTGAGGGAGCTGTCCAATGTCTTTGCGGTCGGGGGGCGCGGCGATCGATACGCGCGCCTCTTCGAGGTTCTGCGCAAGGTCTTCCCGCTCGAGGCGATGGCGGTCATCGAATGGGTGGACGATCCTCCTCTGGATTTTGCGGTTCATTTCGCCGGTGAGGTCACGGTTTCCCGGAATGCGGTCGCGGATTGGGTCCGCTCCAACCGGTTCGACCAGAACCCTCCGACCCCGCCCGGCTCTCCGGCTCAGCTGGCCTCGGGAGAGCAACGCCCGCTGCCACTCTCGGGAAATTGCAAGTATCAGGTCACGGCGCGGCTGACAACCTTCGAGCTGGAAACGGGAGTCCTGATCGTCGAGAGCCCGTTTCCGGCGCTCCACGACCGATCCACGGTGGCCTCGCTCACGCTCTTCGCCGAGCAGATCGCCCTTCTGCTTCAGGACCGCACCATTCGCGCGCAGATTCAGGAGCTCTCCGAGAAGAACCGCGAGCGCGCCGAAACGCTGAATCAGATCCTCGAGATCTCCAATGAGCTCAAGAAGCATCTGACTCTCGACACCCTGTTCCAGTCGATCGTCACGGGAGTCGGGCGCAGCCTCGGCTTCGACGCGGTGCTGCTCTCCCTCTATGAAAGCGGAAGCGACCAGTTCACGCACCGCGCGCAGTCGGGCCTCGATCGCACCTGGGGCGAAATGCAGGGCCGGGAGATCGCGGCGCGCGAGATCACACAGTACTGGACCGACCGTAATCGGGTCTCGAAGTCCTACCATGTCCGCCATCGCGAGTCACGCGACGAAGAAGAGTTGTTCGGCGTTCCCGGCCCGCGGCGCCCCGGGCCGAATGCGTGGCTTTCAACGGAGACTCTCTGGATTCCCCTGGTGGCGGGCGAGACCCTCGTCGGCTGCCTGACGGTCGGGGCCCCCCGCAGCGGTCTCTCGCCGACCGTCGAGACGATCCATGCGCTGGAGATCTTTGCCAACCAGGCGGTCACGGCGATCGAGAACGCGCGCTCGTACGCCGACGCGCGCGAGCAGAGCGCGAGGGACGGCCTGACCGGGGTTTACAACCACCGGCACTTCCAGGAATCTCTCCAAAAGGAGATCGGCCGCGCGGAACGGCGCGCCCGGCCCCTGACCGTGCTGATGCTGGACATCGATGACTTCAAGGCGATCAACGATCGCTACGGGCACCCGGTGGGAGATGCGATCCTCCAGCGCATCGTCGCGGAAATCCGAAGCGAGATCCGGGGCGACATGGACCTGCTGGCGCGTTACGGCGGGGAGGAGTTCGCGGTGATCCTGCCGGAGACGCCGGCGGAGGAGGGCGCGGAGGTTGCCGAGCGCATCCGCCGCCGCATCGACGAGCGGCTCTTCCGCCCGCCCGACTCGAACGACATCCTCCGGGTGACCGTCTCGATCGGCCTGGCCACGTACCCGATCGACGCCGCCAGCAAGAAGGAAGTCATCGACAAAGCCGATGCGGCTCTCTATCGCGCCAAGCGTGGCGGCAAGAACGCCGTCGCCACCACGCCGGGTGACGCCGACGAAGGCCCAACGACGGTGACGCACTGAGAGAAGTCGGTAGTCGGTAGTCGGTAGTCGGTAGTCGGTAGTTGGTCGCAGGTAGCGAGCGAGATCACTGGTCTTTGTGATTCTCTTTCTTTACTACCGACTACTGACTACCGACTACCGACTGCCCATCCGACTCCCGACTACCGACCTGTTCCTCCCCGAAACCGCGGCCGAATCGAGATCGAAGAACCGGAGCGGCCAGCCGGCCGCCTCGCCGGCGTAATCCACTCCGATGCGCGGCGAGACGCGGATCCGCGGCTTTTTTCCCCTCCGGCGGAAGACACGCAAGGCGCCTCCCCCCAGCAGGTCGAGCCCGCTGTCCGAAACGGTGATCCCGAGGGCGGCGCAGAGCTTCCCGGGGCCGGACAGGAGCCGTGGCGCGCAGTCCTCAGGCCCTTCCGCCGCGCGGAGCAGGACCGCCTGCGCGTCCCCTTCGCGCCGTGTGACGATGTTGGCGCAGCGATACATGCCGTAGACGAGGAAGACGTAGAGGTGGCCGCCCTCCCGATACATCGGCTCGACGCGGGCCGTGCGTCTCCCCTTCCAGGAATGGGCGGCCGCGTCCGTCGGCCCGATGTAAGCCTCCGTTTCGACGATGCGCGCGCCGTACCAGCGCCCGCGCCACCGTCGCGCGATCCAGGCGCCGATCAAAGCGCGAGCGACGGTGGTTGTCTCGCGGCGGAAGAAGGCGCGGGGCGGCTCCGAAAGGCCCTGAGCTGCCGGATCGATCCGGAGGCAAGGGGCCGGTGTTCGATTCGCTATCATCTCCACCGACTGGAGATTCTATGAACATCCTCGTGACCGGCGGCGCCGGGTTCATCGGCTCGCACATGGCCAAGCGTCACCTCGACGACGGCCATCGCGTCATCGTGGTCGACGACCTCTCGACGGGGAGCGTCGAGA
>Ga0070698_100000507_pt1 | contig 41415 bp, 36 predicted proteins | sample KBSK1502metaG_FD_65477 | JGI IMG/M metagenome (GOLD analysis project Ga0070698, IMG submission 65477) | Corn, switchgrass and miscanthus rhizosphere microbial communities from Kellogg Biological Station, Michigan, USA - KBS K1-50-2 metaG | ecosystem: Host-associated > Plants > Roots >...
CAGGCGCTCAGGTTAATCATTCACTTTGTCGGCGATATTCATCAACCGCTTCATGGCGCCACCAGAGTCGACAGCGCTCATCCCGACGGAGATCGCGGCGGCAATCTGGTGTCGTTAATGATTCCTGATAAGAACGGCCAACTGAAAAAAACCAACCTTCATAGCTATTGGGACGATGGCATGGGCGTCTTTCCACCGACGGGACTCAATTACGTGCCACCCCCACTCAAACTGATTCCGGCGGCCGCCGCCAGGGCGAGGGCAGGAAATCCCGCCTCTGCCCGCGGAGTTGGGCTCAAAAATCCACTAAATTTCAGCGGCTGGGCAGACGAGAGCTTCGTACTCGCGAAGACCGTGGCTTATAAAGGGATAACAGACGGCGCTACGCCGACAGCCAGGTACAAGAGGAAAGCATTGCAGGTTGCTAACCAGAGAGTTGCGTGGGGAGGCTATCGCCTGGCTGCGTTGTTGAATTCCATTTGGCCGTAAAGAGTTGAACTGGATAAGTTCTGATAACCGACGTATGGAGCGGCTAAGCACAATGAGGCAACAGACGGCACTACGAATGTTGTGCGAGAGGTTCTCGAGGCTGTCGCAACAAAAAGCTGGTGAGATAGAATTCGGAATGCAATGTCGAAGTTCTTGACTCTTCTTAGCCGGGCAGCGCGCAAGGCGGTCCACGGTCCTGCCGAAGCGTTTCTGCTGCTGAGGATGGCCGGCTGGGTTCTGCTGCTATCAATTGCCGTAAAGGTGTTTTCCTTGCCGCGGGCGTTGCGTTTGGTGTCAACGAAGGCCCGGCTGCCGACGCAACCTCCCGAAGGAAGAATTCAGCAGGGTTTGGCAGATGCGATCGATCTGCTTTTGAAGACCGAGCTGCTTATTCTCAGGCCTATTTGCTGGAAGCGAGCTGCGGTATTGCATCGTTATCTGGCGCTGAATGGAGTTGCAACTCGAATTTTGTTCGGCGTGCGTCGCGACCCGGATGGCAGCGTCAATGGCCATGCCTGGCTTGAAGCCGGTGGCAAGCCCATCCTGGAGACCACTACCCCAGTTTACGTTGTGACCTACGCGTTTCCTTCCAACGAATCTTTCGAAGGCGATCTCAACCTGCTCGCCGAAAGATAGTCTGCAACTCTCCTCAGCCATCGTCCCCAGTCCACAAATACCAAGTACATCGCGAGGTGGTAGGGGAAGAATATGTTCATGAAAAAGAGTGTGCCAAGGTGAAAGACTATCCCGAGCGTGAGGATTACCAGCCGGGCGCGCTTAATGAAAATTGCCAGCGGGAACAGAAGTTCCCACAACAGCACCAGCGCCATGAAAACTGGCGTGTACTGGCGAACCTGCGGTAACCAGAAGGCCAATCGAAAATGAGTGTCGTGCAAATTGTCGAGCGAATGGAAAATGGCGAGGTTAGGCAGATTGTCTGGACTCAAGTAACTCAACCCGGCGACGCGCAGCTTGATCAGGGCCGAGCTGAAATAAGACCAGGCAAGCAATATGCGCATCAGCAGTATCGGATAGCCGTAAACGATGCCAGCGTATCGCGGCCGCGTCTTACCGCGCCAGCTGTCGAATGAGAAAGCATCGCCGCAAGGAGTCAGGGCCAGCACAATGAGAATGTAGACCGCCGGCATTTCATCGTGATTAAAGTGGCCGAAGCTGCGCAGTAGTCCTTCGTAAAAAACGAAAAGCAGAGCGGATGTTTTCGTCGTGAAACCAGTCAGGCAGCCGATGGTGGCGGCGAATAAGGAGAGGACCATCAGCCACTTGAGCGTAAGCATTCCGCTCGAAGTCAAAAGCAGGTCGTAAAGGCGCCACGGGAGAATTTGCATCGCACCCGCCGGGCGCAAAAGTGTTATCGGTATGCGACCAAGGTCTGAGAAAGAAGTCAGCAGGAGCTGGCACAGGATAAAGCCACAGACACCGGCCCGCACCATTCCCAGCGTGGTGGCGTCAGTGGGCACAAGACGCTTTAGAGCGATGCCTGCCACGATTCAACAAAGCGATCGTAATCGCCGTTGAGGCCCCCTTCCCACCGGTAGGCGTCAAGCCGGATCGACTTCAGCCTCTGATTGGACGATCCTGATAAACGCGAGTTGTAAATTTCACCCCAGGCGCGCAGCAGCTCCTCGATTCGCGCAGCTCTTGGCAACTTGTCCCTGCCACCATAGGCTGCAGCCAGGCGGAGGTTGTCGGGGTGAGGCCAACGGATGTTGAAACTCTGGTTCTCCACTGCGGCCCCCACGAGGCTCCAGCTGCGTCCGGTTAGCGCATTCGTGAGCTTGATAGGCGGCAGGTCAATCGTTTCACCGCCGATAGTTTCACCACGCAACACGTAATACGTTCGCGCTCCTTGCCCGTCTCTGTTCCAGAGCATCATCCGCGAGGCGGCGAAGGGATAAACGTCCCTAATCGAAATGAAAGCAACGAAAAGGGGGACGAAAAGAACGGCGGTGAGCACGGCGTAGCGAACCCGCCAGCGCCGACCATCCTGGCTTCCAAGCTCGTGCGGTTTCATGTTTTCAGACTGTCGATAAATCGAAACCATCCGAAGGTTGCGTTAGCTGTCGAAGGTAGCCATTTAAGTCTATCGCACGATCGCGGACCGCAAAAACATCGAGGACGCCCAGAGCGCCCTCGAAAGCAATGCCGACCACCCGAGCAAGGACTTGAGAGAACCGGCGTTTAGTAGATCGTTCCACCTACTGAAATGCCCGCGACCCAAGTTTCTGGCTCGCGGGCAAGTCACTACACAAGCAAACGTTCAGTTGGTGGCCCCGCTATCGACGGCCTGAAAGAAACTGGTAGCCTCGAGCACGTCGACCGGTTGGGAAATCTCCGGTTCGACAAACTTCCTTTTACTCAAGGGCACGGTTGTTTGGTTTTCGGCGCTCTCGCTATTCACTGGCGCTTCGGGTTGTTTTCGATCCTTTTCTGTCAAGATATTCCTCCTGGAATTGAACCATACTCAGAACATTGTTTTAACCGTTCTATTCTTTACGTCGAGCGGTTACGGAAGAGCCTCGACATTTACGTAAAACTTAAAGCTACCGGTCTGCTGAATACCCAGAAAGAACCGGACGTCAAGAGATGCGCCATTGGCGATCGGTGTGGCCAGTGTAACCGTGCCGGAAGACATAGACGAGTTGAAGCCGCCACCGTTTGGTTGAGAGGCTGGCTGCTCCAGCGTCGTTCCGTTCACTGTGACGTTCGAGGTGCCGGAACCGCAGGGCGCACGGTCGACCGTTACGACGACTGCAGTTGAAGTCCTCGGTCGAAGATCTGCTATACCGGAAGGCGCGGGAAACGTAGTCAGGTCAATAACGCGCCAACGCAGGCGTGTGACGTTGCCTCCCGTGTTGTTGGTAACGGTCCTGCGGATGTCGAGAGTGCCAAAGGTCGAGTTGTTTGCCGGGTCTGAGGTGAAGTCCCTTACGCGATTAGGTGGCGACGGTGGGGCGACACATGGGTCGAGCAAAGTGACGGGAAAGCTAGCATTACGCTGAATGGGAGACGAGAGGTTCTCGGGGCCGGGAGCTCCGAGGCGCTGACCGGCGCCGGCTGAAGTACCGTTGGTATCAACGAAGATGAAGTCAGCAGCATTGTCGTCGGTGTCCTTCGGCGTCGATATCGAGCACGGGCCCATGACTGTAATCGAGCCGCCTTTGCCGCAGGTGTCCCGGTAAAACGAATAGTCAATTGAGAAGGGCGTTAGAGCGGGATAGCCAGGACCTTCTTTGTAAAGCGTGTTGGCTTCGCTAGTCGATCCCACAGCGTCATATCGATTCGCAAGCGTGAAGTTGGCGGCGACCGAAGTGTTGAAGATCGCGATGCCGGCGTTGTCCGGGATGTCGGTCGTGTAGGTGGCGTCGCCGGTGGCAGTGGTGCCATTGCCGGCAGGATAGCTGGCCAGCGAGTAGCCAACGGAGTTCACGCATAGATAGTGGCCGCGGCTCGGGATTACGGTTCCATTCGGAATAACGCAGCGCGCGACGCCGTTCGAGGCCGCGACTGCATAGCCGGTCCCGCCGCCCGCGACCGTGTGGTCAGCGCCAAAATCATTGTAGATCTCGATAAACTCATCGTTCGCGCCGTTAGGTCCACGCACGCGAAACTCACTGATGATCAACGATCCAGCGGTAGGGGCGGACGGGAAGCGACGAAAGGCCTGCCTTTTGTCATTGTCGCCATCACCGATCCCCGAACCACTTGGTGTGGCCGGAGTAGCCGGAGTTGTAGGTTGAGGAGCTTGCGTCGGCGTGTCTGAGCGCATGAAGGTAGCGCCGGTAGCCGCCGGCGTCAGCACCGGTGAAGTGATAATTACTGGCACGCTTCGTCCCACCGGAGCCATGAAGATTACGGGTACGCTCCGCGCAACCCGACTCTTCCGCCTTGAGCTCTTCTTTTTAGCAGATACGCCAACCTGCAAAGTCAACAGCATTAGTATTACGGATACAGCTATGATCGACATCCGAACTGGTCTAACCATCTTTGATTCTCCTTTTGCGACAACCACTGTTCCAAACCTGCATTAAGCGGCCGTCGATATGACGTTGTCCTTCAAACCAAATTGAAACTCGTAACTCCGGCAAATTGAGGAGTGTAAGAGGTAGGTGCGTGGGCGAAGTAAAATGATTGCCCAGCATGATACTAACGGTCCTGATTTTCCGTCAACAGCTTTGATCTTACGATTTCATAGGATTCGATTGTGGCGAAGGCATATCTTACTCGGCGAGACGATCGTCAGGTGTAGCTCCTAAGGCTGGACCATTCCGTGATCATCCGTTCCCGGTAGGCGCGAGATAGGCTGTGAAACTTCCAAGACAACGAGGGCGCCACAGCGCCCTCGTTAACCCGAGCAGAGGCCCGGCCTTTGTATTATCGAACCAACCCCACTGGCGCGAACCTACTCTTCTGATCTCACGAACAATGATCTACGAGCAGAAACCGCACCGGCAAATTTCAGTTGGTGGGGCCGCTATCGACTGCCTGAAAGAACGTCGTAGCCTCGAGAACGTCAACCGGCTGCGAGATCTCCGGCTCAACAAACTTCCTTTTGCTCGAAGGCGCGGCGGTTTGGTTTTCGGTAATCTGGTTATTCACAAACGTGTCGGCTTGGATTTTATCTTGATCGATCAAGAGATTCCTCCTGGATTGAGTACATACTAAATAAAAAGTTTCGAGCTGGTTCTCTGTGGTCTTCCAAAGTCTAATTTACGGAAGAGCTTCAACATTCACATAGATTTTGAAAGTGCCCGTCTGCTGGAGACCAAGTAGAAACTGCAGGTTGATGCTTGCTCCGTTAGCCAGCGGCGTTCCGAGTGTAACTGTGCCGGCACTGAGACTCCCGTTAAAACCGCTACCGTTGGGTTGCGTCGGAGGTTGCTCGAGCGTCGTGCCTTGCACGGTCGCCGTGCAGGGTGGCGTCAAAGGAGCGCCAGTTGCCGCACACGTAACAGCGTCATTGATTCCGGCCACCACAACTGACGTTGAAGTGCGCGGCCGCATGTCGGCGAAACCGGATGGTGCGGGGAAAGTAGTTAGGTCAATTATGCGGAAACGCAAGCGAGTGACGTTGGCGCCGGTGTTGTTCACCCATCTTCTCCGAATTGAGAGCGTGCCGAAAGTGGAGTTATTCGCCGGGTCACTGGTAAAGTCGCGCACGCGATTCGGTGGATTAGATTGAGCGACGCTGGCGTCCAGCAAATTCACGGTGACTGTGGAATTACGCTGAATGGGAGACGAAAGGTTCTCGGGGCCGGGAGCCCCGAGGCGCTGACCAGCACCGGCTGAAGTGCCGTTCGTATCAACGAAAATGAAGTCAACGGCATTGTCGTCAGTGTCCTTCGGCGTGCTAATCGTGCACTGCCCCATTGTTGTAATACTCCCGGCTTTGCCGCACTCATCACGATGGAAAGCATAGTCGATCGAAAAAGGTGTCAGCGCCGGATAGCCGGCGCCTTCCTTGTAGAGAACATTCGCTTCCGAAGTTGAGCCCACCGCATCAAAGCGGTTCGCCAGACTGTAACTGCCGCCGCCCGAATTGTTGTTAAAGAGGGCAATGCCGGCGTTATCCGGGATGTCCGTAGCGAAGGTGGCGTCGCCAGTGGCAGTGGTGCCATTGCCGGCAGGATAGCTGCCAAGAGAATAGGCTCCCGAGTTTGTGCAGAGGTAATGTCCACGCGCTGGAATGACTGTTCCGTTTGGTATCGAGCAGCGCGTCGTGCCATCAGAAGCAGCGACAGCGTACCCCGTGCCCGAACTGGCCGTGACCGTGTGATCCGCACCGCTGTCGTTGTAAATCTCAACGTATTCGTCGTTAGCGCCACTAGGTCCGCGCACGCGAAACTCACTGATGATCAACGATCCAGCGTTCGGGGCGGCCGGGAAACGACGAAAGTTCTGCCTTTTGTCATTGTCGCCATCACCGACCCCCGAACCACTCGGTGTGGCCGGAGTAGTCGGAGCCGGGGCCGCGGGCTGGGGAGCCTGCGCCGGCGTGCCTGAGCGCATGAAGGTAGCGCCGGTAACCGCCGGCGTCAGCACCGGTGAAGTGACAATTACTGGCACGCTTCTTCCCACCGGAGCCATGAAGATTACCGGTACGCTCCGCGCAACCCGACTCTTCCGCTTTGAGCTCTTCTTTTTAGCAGATACGCCAACCTGCAAAGTCAACAGCATTAGTATTACGGATACAGCTATGATCGACATCCGAACTGGTCTAACCATCTTTGATTCTCCTTTTGCGAACAGCCATTGTGCCAACTCTGGCTTAAAGCGCTTCCGATATGGACGTTTGTCTTTCAAACCAAATTCAAACACACAACTTCGGTAAACTGAGGAGTGTGAGATGGAGGGGCGTGGGCGAAGTAAAATGATTGCTCAGCATGATACTAACGGTCCTAATCTTCCGTCAACAGCTTTGATCGACCATTCCTAACGATTTTGTTTCGGTGAGGCATTTGACCCCATCAACTTACCGAAATCTGTCACCGCCGGTCGCTGAGGATTTCCTTGCCTACCAACTTTTGCTCTTTGAATTGGCGCAAAGCTGTTTCAATACTGGCCGTAGCACGCTCCAGCGTGACGTCGTAGCGCTCAACCATCTCTTCGGCTATGAGGCTTAGCTGCAATCGCTTCTCAAGTCCGCGCCAAATCAGACTAGCGGTCTCGTTGAGTTGGTAATACTTCTTCGTATTCAAATCCACTAAGATTCCTTCAAGACCATCAAGATTGGTGAAGACTACGTGCTCCGATGGTAACGGAGGAGTTGCGGGGTTGTGTTCAGGATCGTTTGCTGACATTCAAGCTTCCTTTCCGATCGGGAGCGTTATCTGAGTACAGGCAAAGTACGTTCACCCGATCGAGATGTAGAAGTTGGAAATAGAGAAGACCACGGCGTCTTGCCTAAGGTATTCAAACAGAAGAGACATGGAGATCCGGTATTCAAATCCGGTTTTTCAGAGGTGGCCGCCAGAGCGGTTAACGCTTTTATTCTATTCTCAGACTGCGCCGTCGCGACCTGCTGCAAACGCGGCAAAGCTGTACTGAAGCTCTCAAGATTCAGATCTGCCACTATGTCTTCAGTGCCATTTCCGCCGCGAAATCCCGAGAGATTACAACACAACGAAAGATGACCCCGGTAATTTAGGTTGGCGCTCACCCCGCTGAGGGCGGAGCAAGGCGCTATCAAATCGGTATTGTAGTATCCCACGTCAATGCTGATGCGCATTTTGAAGACCCGCGCCAGCAAGGCAATTTCGCGTTCTGCCTCGGCGCGTTCTTCGAGAGTTAAAGCTGAAGCGTCTGCGACTTCATTCGAGGTCGGCATGATATGGGCGAAACTAAGTCCGGATGCACCCAGGCGGGCGGCAAAGAGGGCAATCGCCTCAAGCTGGGGCAAGGTATCGCGTCGAATTCCAACCTTCACATTGAAAGGGAATTGACTGGCCCAACAGCGCGAAAAAGCGCGCATGACGCGATCGAAGGAACCTTCGCCACGCCAGCGATCGTGCGCTTCGCGGCTTGCCCCATCAAGACTGAACGAGACATGGCTCACGGTTTCGCGGTGTTCGATCACGAGCGGCCAGACACGTTCGAAGTGCCAACCATTGGTTACAAAGCTGCATTTCAAATTCAACTCTGCAACTGCAGCAATAAGTTTTCCAAAATCAGGGTGAAGGGTGGGCTCGCCACCAGTGAACATGACTTGCTCGATGCCCATCGAGTCGCGCGCGTCTCTGGCCACGCGAGCAAAGAGTTCGAGAGGAAGAAAGTCTGCCGGATTGTGGTAAAGAGCGTCTTCGTCACGAAGACAGTAGCTACAATGTAGATTACAGATGTTGGTCAACTCTACGGTTAACCGTCGAGGGCCGTAATCCGGAATTGATGTTTTCGTTACCGTTGCGTTCATGCCGCCATTCCACTAAGCGCGTGTATAACCCGATATCAGATCCACCGCGCGCGCAGGATCCATAAGATCTTTCCCGGCGAGCAAAGAATAGCCCGTAGACTGCTTAGCCAAAGCGGAAAGGACTGCCAGGTGTTCTGCCGCCGTCGAGCGATCATAACAAGACCACGGACTCATCCGAATCAGACGCGCCATTGTCTCAGCCCTGGAGAGTCGCGAAACCTGGCTGCGTTCGCCGCCGCTGATCTGAGAGAAGTACAACCTTCTGGGAAGGCAATGTTCTTTGAATTCTGAGACAAACACGCTGTGGGGAAGAAACTGTTTTTTGCTCTTGTTTTGCTCGGCGCGTTCGGCTTGCAGGTTATTTAGCGAAGCGCTGGCCTGCAGAAAGTTACTGGCCGCCAGGGTCTCAGAAGTAATCGCGAAACAACGACGCAAGGGCCAGGCTTTTATCTCAACCCCTTCCTCGCTCAACAACAATACATCATCGGTCAGGAACGGCCAGCCGGCAGTCGCAAGCTGAACAGTCAGGGTCGATTTTCCACTGCCTGATGGTCCTATGATCAGAACTCCCTGTTCGCTTTCGGGATCGATCACAGCGCCGCTATGCAACTCAAACATCCGGCGGCGACGCAAGGCGGCGGCAAGTGCGTAGGTGACGACGCGCGTCAACACGGGTGATTGGATCTCGAGCCTTCCGCTTGCCCAGACCTCGACAGCGTTGTTTCCAGGTCGACCAATGGCGACGATGGAGCCATCGATATCGATGTAAGACGTCTCACCCTCGGTGAAGCATATGCCACCTCCGGCTATCTCAAATTGAGGCCAGCTACGCGGTACTTCAGGGGGGGTGGCGCTACTCCCAATGACAATAGCGGGAGACACCTCGCGCGTTCGAGATTCGTGAAACAGGTACCAGCCACTGAATAACTCTCTGATCGCGCTGGCTGCCCAATGGTCCTGGGCGTCAACCACGATCGTCTGGTCCGCGACACGGTAGATCAATCGCTCGGTTGCCTCAGTTACGTAAAAAGCTGGTTGCATATTTGCTAGCGATAGCCGCGACAGCCGCAGGCCAAGGAGTAACTACTGACTTATCGCTGGTTCGGCAACTTTCGTGACCGGTGGCACAAGTGTGAGTCGAAGCGCCGTTCTCTTCGAACGGGTCAAATCGGCCCGAACATATAATCGAATGTTTGGCGAGAGTCTGGTGATAGCGTCCTCAAACGGTGTGTCTTTGATTTCAGTGTCAACAATCTCGGCTGAGTCGTACTTGACTTCGGCCGGCACGCCCAACAACTCTGCAATCAACAGTACAACGGCAACTAAAGGCTGCTTTTTTGATTTGATGGTGAGGTGATTGTCGTCTAACTCAACTTGTAAAGGATCGTTAGCAGCGTCATCCGTTGGTTCTACCGTGTCCTCCGTGTTTCCTTCGATCATCAGCGCCTGCGAAGAGCCCTGCACAACTGCGGTGGCAGCCGGTTCGGGATCGTTGGCGTCCGAAAGAAAAATGCCGAGCATTACCGGCTGCGCATTTTCTTTGATCTCGTAGTCAATGTAAACGTGAGGGACAAGCAGTCGCAGCGCCGCTTCGAGTGGCAAGTCATAGAACTCTACAGTGATGGCTTCCTTCGCCATGTTGGGTCCCAAAATCACCTGCGTACCGAGACTTTTTGCTAAATCTGCCGCGATCTCGGACATCTTTGTTTTGTCCGCCTTCAAGGAAAGTCCGATTATCTCGCCTTTCGTTATGCGCAGCATGTGCTTCTTTTTGGGAGAAAGCTTTGCAGCGCCCTTCGGCGGCGCCGGAGAATTTTGCGACTGGGCTTTAGCATCTACTCCGAGGAAGAATCCTGTTGTGCAGATCAGTACCGCGAAAAGGACGCCTCGTAAATACACCGAACTGCCGGAAGCAGCGGTAGACTCACTTACAACTACAAAAGAGTTCTGATGGCTCATAACCTTGCTCCCATGTTTGCTCTACAACATTTCAAATCTGAGCTGCTGAGCGTAGCAATCTCAACCACGCGAATCTTCCACTAGTGAGATTTTCATTATCTAAAGCCGTCATCCCTAGCCAGGCTCTAACCACAAGTTCCCGTCGGGGATAAGTATTTGGTGGGCTTGGCAAAACTAGCATGCGCGGTAACCCGCGTCAACAACCTCTTGCCGGAAGGATTTGGGACCTAAGACTTCATTCTTTAGCATGGTCGTTAGCTACAAGTAACCGCCGTTCCCGGTCTCGTCTGAACAGTCCCAGGGGGCGGATCAGGTAATAAACAAAGCTGAGTGGCCTTGGTAAGGGCACCGCCTCAATGTCAGCATCGGTGGGCTGGAAAAGCAGCCGACAATAACGCAATCTGGACCGCCAGCCCTCACGGACCGCCCAATTGAATCTAAAACTTTGGCCAATCGATACTGGGGGTTGACCAATAGCACCGAAGAGTCTTTGCTCAACTTTAATCGCCAGTGAGACTATCACTTGTGCCTCTGTCTTCGACTTCACATGACTCGGTAATGGGGCATCCAGGAGCCTGTTTGCCAGGCAAAGTCCGAGAAATAACATCCGGTCGTTTTTTGTGGCTGCGGCATGTTGGAGCAGAGCGCCCCAGTTTAAGTCTGTGCGCGTTTTTACCAATTCAGCCACGTCGCAAATCCAGGCCAGTCGTTCCCAAAAGTGCTTGGAGCCGTGCACACAAAGCGACAGCAACAGATCCTCTGTGGACAAGCACTTCACCGTTACATTGTTGAGACGCATTGTTTGCAAACGTCCCCAAAACTCTTCAGCCTGTAACGAAGAGGCGAATAGACTCGATGCTACTTCCCAATGCAGCTCGACGATTAGGCGCCCATCTTCCTGACTCATCGATAAGTTGTGTTGCGTGCGCATTAGGAGCGCCTGTTGGGCATCGGTCCAGGGCGCGCCGCAAATGAACCCGCGCGCCGTCAGAAGCTGCTTGGCCCTTAGAACGTCGGCCTTCCGCAGGAGAATGTCCAGGTCTACAAACCGGCGTAACTCAAGTTTTCCATACGCGTAAACTGCGAGGGCTGGACCCTTGTAGGGAACGGCGTCGATCCCAGCGGCTGAAAACGTTTGAAGGATTCGGCACAATTCACCAGTCAAGAAGACATTGCGCGCGACATTTTTCTGGTAGTTTGCTTTCAGGCGGGCGAGCTGATCGGCCGGAACCCTTGCTGAAGGAATGCCGCTCAGTTGTGCATATATTAACGGGAGTACTGAGTGGCGGCGCGCAAGCTGATAGACGTAGTCCCAATCAATTTCGTTTGCAGATGTAATGCCCCTGATGCGTGCGCTTGTGTCGGCATCAGCATTCGCGCGCGAACAGAGCAGGACCAGTTCGTCTTCAACACGAGGTGTAACTGCTTTTGAAATCAAGGGCAGCGAAGGCATGACTATCACACTACGGTGCCCGAGTAGACTATTGAAATAAGGAGCAGCGAGTGGACCTTCATCTTTAATCTCTCAGGGATTTCGTTAATGGCCAATTTTGAAACGTAAGCGCAGAGAATTTCAAACCGGAGACGGAGCACGGGCCATTCTCCCTCTTAGGCAGGTTTGCATTAGAATCTTAAGGCATCGTCAGGAAAACAGCTATGGAGCATCACTCGCGAAAACCAGATCCGTTTAAGGGCTGGAAGGACTGATGGCAACACGCGATTTCAGCTACCTCGTCGCACCGTTCACCGCGCCCGACTTTTTCAACCATTATTGGCAGAAGGCTGCGCTCGTAATGAAGCGCGACGAGGCCGACCGGTACCGGAGCTTAATCGAGGCCACGGACGCCGCAGCGATTCTTTCAATGGCGAGCGAGTTGCCCCCTGCCGAAGTCGAAGTAATCGGCGAAATTCGAACAAGCGAAACGTCGGGCGAATCAAAAAATGCGCTAGCCGACCTGTTTACCAAAGGCGCAACGATTCGTGTAAGAGCAATCGAAAGATTCTGCGAGCCGCTGGGAAATCTGTGTCGAGAACTGGAAGGGGAACTGGCCTTTCCAGTCCGGGCCAACCTCTACTGCACACCCGGGAATTCGCGTGGCTTCAACCTGCATTTCGACACACACGAGGTTTTTGTCCTGCAGCTTTTCGGAAAAAAACAATGGCAGATTTTTGAACCCACGCTCCGGCTGCCGCTTGAATTCGTCCCACCGTTGCCGTTCGAAAACGACCGCGAGGCATTGAAGCGTTTTCGCGGTGGAAGGGAGTCAGGCCAGTCCGATATTAAGGAGACTGAGCAGGGTCCTCTCGTGCTCGAAGCGCTGTTGGAGCCCGGGGATTGCCTTTATTTGCCACGGGGTTTTGTCCATCAGGCAGTCGCTCATGACGAGCCGTCAGTTCACCTGACGATTGGTATCCATGTGCTCACTTGGCTGGATTTGCTGTCAGTCGCTTTGGGCCAGGCAGCTTATCGAAATGAGGACCTTCGCCGGGCGTTGCCCATGGGGCTTTTCAAGGAAGGGGCCAACTCAGGAGAGTTTGAGAAAGAATTCAACGCGTTGGGGCAGCTCTTTGTGCGTGATTCCGTTTTTGCGGACGTGGTTAGGGAGATCGCCGAGAGCTTTGCCCAAAGCCGCAAAGCCGGATCACCGGCCGGCAATCATGGTTCGGTTGGTGAGGTCGACCGATTCGACAGGGAAACGAGAGTGGAAGGCAATGGACAACTGCGATTCTATCTAGCTGCGGACGGAACGATGGCCGGTCTGGCTTGCGATCAGAAAGAGTTTTGGCTGCCGGTTGGCTTTGCCCACGCGCTGCGTTTTATCGCTGAACAGAAAGTGTTTAAACCTCTGGAACTACCCGGATCAATGACCGACAACGGAAAGCTCTCCTTCGTACGCCACCTCGTCAAAGACGGCTTCCTGCGGGTCGCTCCGGACTGAACACAGATGCGCTTCTTGCAAAGGCGTCTCTAACCTGGCCCTCTTTTCCCTACGGTTTTAACTGCACTCGGAAGAGTACGTAACTACCAAACCGCTCGCCAGTGTCCCGCTCGTACCAGCGATCGAAGTTTGCGAGGTTCAGGGTTTCCTCAGGGTTGACCAAAAGGTACGACAACTCTGGGCGGGCGGCCCGTTCACGATCAAAGGTCGCGACGTAAGCGGCGTAGTAATCCAACGCGCCGCGCAACTCGTCCGGTGTGATTGGTTGCCAGTCCACGGAGAGTCGAGGATTAAACCGTCCACGTTTGATAAGAGAACTGAGATAGTAAGCTCGCTCGTTATCCAGCGAATTGAGGTGGTACTGGTCGATATCGGCAAAACTGACGCCCTTGTAATAGAGAAACTGCGCCAGTCGTTCTTTGTCTTCGGCCAGCGTAACGTCAGGAAAAAGAAACAGGTACTGTGCCCAAAGCACGGGCTGTGGCGCGGTGGAAGGCAAAGCATTAGCAACGACGAAGTTCGGCGCATAGACGACTGAGCTGGTGTCGAGTTCTCCTCTCGGCGCATTCCTGCCGATTTCCGCCAGACGCAATAGCGCGGGCCGAGCGGCATCACTAATCAAATTCCCCTTTAACTGATGCCGGCTAAGCAAGACAGCCTCGGCGGAACCCGACAGAATCGCAGCACAAGCTAATCCCAGGGCCAGCGCTCGTGTCATTTGCGGCCTGTTGCGCAAAAGATTGCGAAGACCGAACCACGCCGTCAGGAAAGCAGCCAGCATTGCGGTGTAGTTGCCGATGAAAACTTCGTAGTGAAACGGCTGCAGCGATTTGCCAGTCAGAATCTGTTGATTGAAGACGAAGAACGGTGTAACTGCGAAGGCGAGTACTAAGATTACGGCTGGCTCGTTCGCTCGTAGACCTCCCCGGCGAATGAGCAAAGCAACAACCGCCAGCGTGAGCATGCCGATGATTTCCGGCAGACGAAAAAGATCAGGCGCGTGTGATGCAGCCAGGAAATGCACGTCGGCGGTAGTTGAACCAAGTCGGGAAGTCAAGTAAAGATAGGGCGCAAGCACTAACAGCATCAAGACAGCGAGAAGCAGGAAACGCCCCATTACCTGCCCGCGATCTCCGCGAAAGATTAGCCAGATTGCCGCCAGGCAGAACGTCCAGACGAGTGCGAACGACCAGTGATAGACGTAGGAGAAAACCAGCACCGCGAAAAGACATCCGGCACCGAGAGCGTTAAGAACAGCGGTGCGTTTCTCCGCTGTCGTGGCCATGCGGTAAACGAGCGCGCAGTAGCCGAAGAGGAAAGGAAACGGAGCCGCAGGAACATAACGACGAAGAAAAGGTAAGTAGTTGTTTGAGTCTCCAACTCGTAACAGATATTCCGCAACCAGGTTTGAAGAACTCAGGAAGAGGACCAGCAAGACGCCGACAGCGGCAATACGATCATCTCCGGTTGTCAGCGACAGCAGCCAGAAGATCGCCAGCCCCGACGCAAAAGCCGTCAGTGCCGTCAATGCGATAAGGGCTTTCGCCGTTGAAAGGTGCAAGACGCGTGCGGTGCTCGCCATCAAGAGAGGCGGGAAGGACTGCACTGACAAGTAGGATTCCGCGACTGGCTGAGCGAGGGAATCGTCGCGTCCGGTATAAGGATTGTTGCGACGTGGCCTGCGGTCGATCAGGGCATTGAGATAGGCCGCGTAGACGGATTCATCACCATGGGTTTGAGCGTAACCGCCGTTCCACTGATTGCCGCGCAGGAAACAGAAGTAGAGCTGCGGTGCGATTGCGACTAGCGTGACAATCGTGGCGGCCAGCAAGCCGTATCGCCGGCGCCTCTTGCTACCCGAAATCTCCACTGATGGTTTTCTCCGGCACAGAGAAGGTCTCGAGACTAACGGCTATTCAGCCGATCGCACCAGTTTGCGTTCTTGAAATTTATTGAGCAGGCGCCTGGCGCTGGTCACCGCGTGTTCATTGCCCACCTCATAAACGGTCATGATTTCCGCAACGATTTGATCGAATGGGTGACCGTTTTCGAGCGCTCGCCATATAAGCATTGCGGTCTCGTTTAGTTGGTAGTACTGCCTGGTATTTAGATCGACCAGCACGCCGGCGCCGTCATCGAGTTGCGTGGCGATGATGTGCTCAAGTGGAACGAAGCCGGAATTAGTCATTGCGTTTACTAAAGGATTTCAACTTGTTGGACTATCAGATCAGATACTGAACTTGGAGACTCGAAGACGTCCTGCCCCGCGAAGAGTGTATAGCTTCTGGCCTGTCTGGCCAATTTAGAAAGAACCTGCAAGTGAAGCGGAGCGGCGGCCGCGTCACAAGTGGCCCACGGACACTGTCGGATCAGGCGCGCCAGGGCGTCGCCCTGCTTGAGCGGCTCGATGCTGCTATTCAGCCCGCGGCTCAGCGTCGGAAACAGGATGGCTCCGGGTAAACACGTCGCGACAAAGTTACCGGGAAATGCCTGACGCGCGTAGAAACGGAATTTTTCAGCCCTGCCCGGCACGCGACCCCCGATCGATTCCTTAAAGGTCATCAGGTCGCAAGCGTTAAGCGTTGCTTCGTCAAACGTGAAATAGCGCCGCAGCGCCCAGGCCTCGATTCCCGTCGCAGAGTCACTGAGCATCAGGTTATCGTCGGAGACAAAATTCCAACCGTGACGAACCAGGGTGGCCGTCAAAGTGGACTTGCCGCATCCGGAATCACCCACTAACAGGATTGCTTCCTGATTGTTGTCTCGGAGAACACAGCCGGCGTGAAACTGGTAGAGACCGGCGCGGCGGAGTGCAGCCTGCACGGCATAAAGGATCACATTGTTAAGCGCTAATGGGTGCCTGCCGGGAGTGCTTTGGGAAAGCCAAACGTCAGTCCGGTTTAGTTCCGGCGCGCCGACAACGATAGTTGAGCCGTTAACCTCGAGCACGATCTGATCGTGGCTTGTGAAGCAACGCCCATCCTCGATCTCGAAACCCGGTTCGCTCGCAGGCAATGCGGGAGGAACGTTTTTGTGTAATTGAATCAGATGAGCCGGTGGCGCGCCGGCTTGAGACGGGTCGGCTGGTGTGAAGTAGTAACCGCTCAGGAATTTGTGAGCCAGGTTGAGGATCGGCTCGTCAACTCCCTTGATACAGAGAATGCGATCCGCAACTGAGTAATACCTAATGAAGTCAGACGTGGACAGTTCCCATCGACCACGGTCGAGTACCGCTGAACCACCCACGGAAAAAACTTCTGGCATCGGCTGGAGACCCAGGGCCTTTAGACGTCCCCGCCGCCCGTGACCTGCAAGAAGAATTTGGTCGCTGCCAGAATGTCGATGGGCTCCGAAACTTCAGGTTCTACAAAATCTTTCTTTGGTGCGACCGGTACAGCAGGTTCCGAAGCATTTGCAATGTCACTGGTTGTCACAAACTCGGTTTTGTTGTTGTCCATATTAGGCACGTTCCCCTATTAAGATTTCTTGAAGCGATCTTATTCCGCGAATTCGAGCAACAGCGGCACGGTACTGAGCCGCTGAATATCCTTCCGCACGTGTAAGTGCACGGACGGTGGAAAGTAAGAGATGGCACCTTCCAAAGATGCCTCTTTGAAGTCAAGATCAACAGTGTCGTTTGTGTCCTGCTTCATCACCAGGTTGATACCGAGGGTGGTTGCGATGCGGTCGAGAACCGCCGCCAACGATTGCTTCTTCACCTTAACGGTGAGTCGCCCGTTCTTGTAGTCTACGTGCAAAGGGTCGTCCTTGGGATCCATGCTTTCGGTGTCGCCCTGCATGACGAACGAAACGTTCTTGTTCTCAAGTTTGGGAACCGGAACGGGTTCGTTATATGCATTCAGAAACACTTCGCGACAAACGGGATCCGAACCGCCCTGCAGTTCGTAGTGAACGTATGGAAGCGGTGCCATCAGCTGTAGGGCCGTTTCCAGTGGCAAGTCCTGAAACTCGAGCGTGACCTTTTGCTTTGCCATCACACGGCTCAGAACAACCGGAGCCTTGAGTCGACGTGAAAGCTCCGCGGCAATCTCCGTCAGCGGAACTGCTTTGGCTCGCACGCTTACAAAGTACCCACCGTTTTGCCTAACTCGAACTCGAAAGGCGGAGGCAGCGGCCTTAGACGTGGCCGGTGGCTGTTGTGCTGCCACGCCCGTCAGCATCGCCCCCAGGCCAATAAGTAACGCAGCACAGGACAGCCGATTAAATCCTCGCAATTTATGTAAACTCATTTTTCTTGCCGCGTCTATCAGCCGGACCCTGGCAGGCTTCGTGTTTTTCCGGAAGGAGTCGTGGGCACTCCTCCCGGAAATTGATCGCGCTTGCATAGCAAACAGTCACGGCAAAACTTCAATGTTAAGGCCGACGCGGAACTTGCCCGTCTGTTGCACGCCCCACAGCATCCGCACGATAGCGGTGTTGCCTGGCGGGATCGGTGTTCCCAAAGTGACAGTGCCTACGGAGAAGGTCCCGTTAAATGCGCCACCATTTGGCTGCGACGGTGGCTGCTCCAGTGTCGTACCCAGAACGGTAATGACAGAGGTACCAGTCCCGCAAGGCAGATTCGAAAAGTTGTCAGTCGTGTCCGCCGTGGTCCGGGTGCGCAGATCGGCCGTGCCGGATGGAGCCGGGAAGGTCGTCTGCTGTGTGACACGGAAGCGCAAGCGAGTTATGTTCGCTCCGGTATTGTTAACAACTGTTCGGCGCAGCTCAATGGTGCCGAAGGTACTGTTCTGCGCCGGAACGCTGGTCAGATCTCGAATCTGATTGGGCGGCAAAGAACCGGCAACACAAGTGTCCGGAAGACCCACAGCGAACGAAGCGTTGCGTTGAATCGGGCTGGCGAGGTTTTCAGGTCCCGGCGATCCAAGTCGCTGGCCCGCGCCTGCCGACGTGCCGTTGGTGTCGACAAAGTAGAAGTCAACGGCGTTGTTGCCAGTATCGGCTACACCCGTTGTTATTGGACACGGCGTGAGATTCGTGATTGAGCCCTGCTGTCCGCAGGCATCGCGAACAAACGCGTAGTCGATTGAAAACGGCGTCAGCGCTGGATATCCCGTACCTTCCTTGTAAAGCGTGTTCGCTTCCGAGGTTGAGCCAACCGCATCGAGACGATTCGCCAGGATGAAGTTTGCGGGCACGTTGTTATTGAACAATGCGATTCCGGCGTTATCCGGAATGTCGGTTGTGAAAGTAGCGTCGCCGGTGGCATAACCACCAAGCGAATAGGCGACGCTGTTGGTGCAAAGGTAATGTCCGCGGCCAGGGATGACCGTGCCGTTCGGAATCGTGCAGCGCACTATGGCGTCGCTGGCGGCAACGGCAAAACCAGATCCGACCTGAGAAGCCACCGTGGTGCTGGTGTCGCTGTTGTTGTAGACCTCTACATACTCGTCATTCGCACCGCTCGGCCCACGTACGCGAAACTCGCTGATAATCAGCGGCGAGGTGACGGCCGAGGTGTTTACGATATGAATGTCGTAGGTGCCAGTGCCCGTGGCTGAGAAATGCCGCACCTTCACGAAGTAAGTGCCGGCCGCGTCGACGGTGTAGTTCGCGCCTTCGCCGGTTGGATTCGCCAGGCTTCCGGTAATAGACGAATCGACTGAAAGCAAGAGGGCGTCGGCCGGAGAGCGGAACTCGACGACCAGGTCGGTGCCCGTTCCATCGCGTTCGGGGTCGGCATCAACTGGGAAGAAGATGGTGTCACCGGCATTTGCCGAGACTGAATAGTAGTCTGCGTCTGCAGCGACACCGATTGAACCGGAGCGTAGCGCCGGCGAGTTGGCGACGTTCGCGGTCGCAGCAGTGTCGTTTGCCTCAACCTCTGGCGTGGCTGCGACGTTAGTGAGCGAAACAAACAGCCGATAAGGATTTATAATCGCGGTGGCGCTAAACGCTCGCACGCGAATGAAATAGGTACCACCCGCAGTCAGCGTCCGACCGGCGATCATCGAGGCTAGACCGGTTTCAACGGTGCCGTCGCCGCCGTTGCCGGTGCCGTCGTCGTCATCGTTTTCGATTACTGTGGTACCGTCGGCCGCGAGCAGGTCAATAACGGTATCGCGTGCCGTGGCACCGGCGTTTTGCGTGCCGCCAGTGTCAGTCTCAATCCAGACGCGCGATCCGGCCGGTGCCGTGAAAGTATAAAAGTCGAGGTCGCCGCCGGGATTGATCGCTGCCGTCGTAATCGCGGTTGGCGTGAAAGTTAGTGCCGTGGCCGTGCCGGAGGTGTCGTTGGGTTCGGTTTCAGCACCAGTTGCGTAAGGTCGAGGTGCATTGCTTGTTTCATCGGCAGGTTCAGTCCTTCCCTCCTTAACTTCTGCTCTGGGGTCAACCACGATGGGAGGAGGTTTCCTTATCCCGGCCTTCTTCTGGGCGTGGCCTATCTGGATTGTTTGAAGCGTGAAAAAGGCGGCGATAAAGATCGCCACAAAGCGGGTCAGTTTGCGTTTCATTGTTTGAATCTCCTCCAAGATCCCCTTTAAAGGCTGGGTTCAATCAAGTCGATTGATTAAGTTAATTGCCGCAACCGAAATTCCAACGGTCGGGGTGGGACGAGCGCATTTTCAGTTTCTATCCGCGAACCTCATGGCCATCTAATTTGAACTGAGAAACCTACTTTAGCGTCTGGCTGACTCCTGAAATTTTTTGGGGGTGACGTTTTCTTAACACAGCAATACTGTTCCGTCAATAGATCGTTTTTGATCCCGGCGCTGCGACCCCTTAAAGCGGGGGAGTCTTGCTGTCCGTTAGAATTACGTAGGCCTCTGGTCGCCTCTAAAGTTACCCTCAATGAAATCGCTCATTTCTTCAAGGCGGCTTTGCCAATCGGCCAACTCTGCTAACTTCCGTCTCTTCTTTCGCAACTGAGGATCGTGGGCCATTGGAAGCTCGCTCTCGATGGCTTGCAGGAATTCCTGCGCCGTTGCGCCAGTGGTGCTCAAGACGTGATGTTGCTCGTTGAATTCACAGACAGTTGGCAGGCTGGTCGTCACGATAGCTTTTCCCGCGGCCAAATACTCGTTAATTTTTGTCGGCACAACTGTGCTCGTCTCGTTCGAATTGAGGTAGGGCACTATGCAGACATCAAAAAAACGCATGTGCCCCGCGAGTTCTTCATGAGGTTGCTGGCCTAAAAGGTGAACGTTAGGCAAACCCTGAAGTTTTTCCAGCGAAACCTGATGGGCTCCGAGAAATACCCATGACCAGGATGGACGTGCTCGAGCCATATTGGCTACCAGATCGTAGTCAATAAAACGGTGCAAGCCACCGACGTAACCAATGATGGGTCGCGGCAGTGATGACAGGTTAAGTCGATCCGGTAGACTACCGCTCGCCGACTCGTCCGGAAACGCCGACATGTCAACACCCGGCGGAAAGATATGGACGTTACCTTGGTCGTTCGAAAACCTGGCGGCCAACTTGGAGCACGTTACAAAGACAAGGTCGCTCATCTGCACCAGCTCCTGTTCTCTCAGTTGCAACTGTTTGGAATTGGGAGTCAGATACGAAAAATCCGCGGTGTTGTAGTAGATCACCTGGCCACGCCTGGTTCGATGAGCTCGTATGATGTCGACCGCAGTGTCGCTCGGCAGATAAGTCCAGAGCAAAGGATCGCTCAGTTGAAGCGACTGCGTGATTCGTCGCAGTTGACGCAGGAAAAAATGACGATTCAACAGTCGTTGCCAGGTTGAACCAAATGGAGGCAGGACGAGCGGGGAATAGACGAAAATATTTGGGGCTACCTGACGTGCTCCGCCCGATTTGAGGGCACGAGTCCAGCGCCCTAAACGCGCGGCCACGCGCTTCGCGTCGCGCAATCCAGGCGTTCGGACTCCGGTATTTTCAATGTAAAGCACGCGGTTCCCGGCGGCGGCCAAACGTCTGGCAATTTCCTGATGAGCCTGCCAGAGGAAGTCCCATTCAATACTTGAGATATATAGGATGTCGCGACCGGTGATCATGTGTGAGGTCAGACCGGTCCGATTGATCTACTCTTGGGGGCCAATCGTCGGTTTTCCCCGCCGTATTTTCGGAGCAGGCGCAGAGCGCGCAACGGCAAATAGAGAAAGGAACCTGATTCAGGTAATTGCACCATTTCCCAATCCACCGGTGTGGTGGTCAGCGCCAGGCGAGCGCAGTAGCGGAACTTCTCGACTAAGGAATCCTTCACCCCGAGATGGAATCTGACTCTTTGCGCGAGCGATAAAGCGCCGGCGTCGTCACTAAAGAACCGAGCGGTCACCTCAGCAACCAATGAATCAAGCCGCTCCGTCGAACGGAGTTGACTGAGAACGCCGGCAGGAACTGGGGCATCCAGCAGCTCATGCGCAAGCATCAGGCCCAGTGAAAGAATACTCAGGCAACGAATCTTTTTTGCATGTTCCAGCAGCCGCTTCCAGTCAACTTCGGTCTCTGACCGAAGAAGTTCCGCCACGCCGCAAACCCATTCAAGCTTTTCCCAACAGTCCTTCGCTCCATGAATGCAGAGCATCAGAATCAGATCCTCGGGCGGCGGGACTCGCACGCTCGACCCTTGCAGTTCAAGCCGGCGGGCGCTTTTCCAGAGCGTTGACGTGTCGAATGGAGCCCCAAAAAAGCGCGGGGCCAGGCGCCAGTGGAGTTCAACCGTAGTGCCGTCAGTTTCGCGTTTGAACAAGCGCACGTAGCTGAGCCGGATGAAACTTGACTGCTTCCTGGCAGGAATAACGAAGTGTGCCAGATAGCCCTGTTCGATCAGTAGTTCGGTGGATTTCCAAACATCCGTATCCCGCACCAGGATGTCCAGGTCGGCAAATTGCCGTAACGCTAGATTTCTATATACTCCGACGCCTATCGCTGGTCCTTTGTAAGGCACCGCGGAAATTTGGTGTTCCTCGAATAGTTCGAGCAGGCGGACCATCTCTTCCGTGAGGAGCACGTTCAAAGCAGCATTGCTTTCAGAGCGATCGCGCAGTTGTTTCAATTGCTCCGGAGGCACGCGGTCGGTAGCAGCTCGATTGAGCTGGAAGAATAACAACGGGATCAGCGCATGACGCTGCGCCAAAGAGAGCAGTCTTGTCCAGTTCAAGGTCGAACCCGTCAGGGTACGAATGCGTTCGGCCCGGGCCGCGTCGATCTCGAGGCGCGCGCAGTGCACGAGCAATTCTGCTTCAGCATCCGCGGAGATCATTTTGAGTAAGTTTTCCGCCGGCATCTTTGATTTCACTCAAACACTATCGGTAGATTTCACAGATTACGAGCAGAGTAGTTGGAAACGGAAGGGGCATTCGACCTACTCATTCACCTTCAGCACCGCGAGAAAAGCTTCCTGCGGAATTTCCACGCGGCCGACCTTCTTCATGCGCTTCTTACCTTCTTTCTGCTTGTCCAGCAGTTTGCGCTTGCGCGAGATGTCGCCACCGTAGCATTTAGCAATAACGTTCTTGCCCATGGCCTTCACAGTTTCGCGTGCGATCACCTTGGCGCCGATGGCCGCCTGAATTGGGACTTCGAAAAGTTGACGCGGAATCAGCTCCTTCATCTTTGTCGCCAGGGCGCGACCTTTCGCCGCCGCCGTGTCGCGGTGCAGGACCAGCGACAGCGCGTCGACGGGCTCGCCTGACACAAGCACGTCAAGCTTGACGAGATCGCTTTCCCAATAACCCGCCAGATGGTAATCGAGCGAAGCGTAACCACGCGAAGTTGATTTCAAACGATCGTAAAAGTCGAGCACGATCTCGTTGAGTGGCAGCTCGTAAGTCAGCATCACACGATTCGAGGTAATGTACTCAAAGCCCTTCTGCTGGCCGCGCTTTTCTTCAAGCAAGGCGAGAATTCCACCCAGATGTTCCTCCGGAGTCAGGATGGTGGCCCGAATCGCCGGCTCTTCAATTTTCATAATGCGACCGGGGTCGGGCATTTTTGCCGGCGAATCGATCTCGGTAACTTTACCGTCGGTGGTGGTGACGATATAACGCACGCCGGGTGCGGTCGTTATCAGATCAAGATTGAACTCACGCTCCAAACGCTCCTGCACGATCTCCATGTGCAGCAGACCGAGAAAGCCGCAACGAAATCCGAAGCCCAACGCGGTCGACGATTCCGGTTCATAAAAAAACGATGCGTCGTTCAGGCGCAGCTTATCCATCGCGTCGCGCAGCTCTTCGTATTGGTTGGTATCGATGGGATACAGTCCCGCGAAAACCATGGGTTTGATTTCCTGGTAGCCAGGAAATGGTTCTTTGGTCGGTCGCGCTGCTTCGGTCACGGTGTCGCCGATTTGTACATCGGCCACCGCCTTAATGGAAGCGGTTAGAAAACCGACTTCACCCACGCTCAATTGATCAATCGGTGTTGGCCGCGGGCGATTCACTCCCAAAGTTTCCACCTGGTAATCGCGTCCGGCATTAAAGAAGCGAATTTTCATCCCCGGCCGGATCGTGCCGTCAATAACGCGAAAGAGAACTATTACGCCGCGGTACGAGTCGTACCATGAGTCGAAGATAAGGGCTTTCAAGGGCGCAGCAGGATCACCCTTTGGCGGCGGCACCTCGCGTACAATTGCTTCCAACACTTCAGCCACGCCTACGCCCGTTTTGGCGCTGGTTAGAATTGCGTTGTGCGTTTCAAGGCCGATGAAGTGCTCTATCTGTTCGATGGCTTTTTCAGGTTCGGCCCCGGGCAAGTCGATCTTGTTGATGACCGGAATGAGTTCGAGATTGTTTTCGATAGCCAGGTAAGTGTTTGCCAGCGTCTGCGCTTCGACACCCTGCGACGCGTCGACGATGAGCAGCGCACCTTCGCAAGCTGAAAGAGAACGCGAAACTTCGTAGGAGAAATCGACGTGGCCGGGCGTATCAATCAGATTTAGAACGTACGACTGACCGTCCCGCGCCTTGTAGTCGAGCCGCACGGCGTGCGCTTTGATCGTGATGCCACGCTCGCGCTCGAGATCCATGTCATCGAGCACCTGGGCTTCCATATCACGACCGGTGACGGCCCCGGTCAATTCGAGCAGGCGATCGGCCAGCGTCGATTTACCGTGATCGATGTGCGCGATGATGGAAAAATTGCGAATGCGTTCAGGATTCATTCAGGAAGTCCAAAGTCTAAAGTCCAAGGTCCAAAGTCATTGAGCCCACGTGGACTTTGGACGATGATGGACTTGGACGGAGAGTTAACATAACAAAAGGCGCGCGAAACCGCACGCGCGCCCTTCTAAAGCAACTGAACAGGTAAGACTAAGCCTAGTCGTCTATATGCTCTTCCACGTAGGCGCGTGCCTTCTCGGGAGTATTCACTGATTGGATAAACTCCAGATTCTTCATTGCCCAGGTGAAGTGTGCCTTAACAAAGTCCTGATGATCCGCGCCCGATCCGTCTCCCAGGCCAATCTTTCGTATCACGCGCATCGTCAATGTTGTGTCTCTGGTCATGCCGACAGCTTGATACAGTTTATGCTTGTCGTCTTCGGACATTGACGACGAGTCGGACGACTCTGTGTTTGAATTCGAGTTCACGTTGTCATTGGCGTTTGTGTTCTCGTTTGAGTTGTTCGCGTTTGAGTTGTTCGAATTGCTATTGAAATTGTAGTTGGAATTGCTATTGCTATCGGGATTGTAAAGGCCCGGCGCTTTCACAACGCCGGTAACAACCAGCACAACCGCGACAATCACCACCACAATCAAACCAAGACAGCCAGCGCCGCCACAACCCAGCGCGATTTTTGCGTTTCTATTCATAGTTTCCTCTTTTATGCAGAACGGCTTTGGTTACGCAAACTGTTAGTTTGCGATGCTTTCAGGCCGTTTGCGACCGGCCGCAACAGTTGGGTTAAGCCTAGCGAGTCTTCATCCAGGCGATACAGGACTGCAGATGATAGCGCATGTTTTGTTTTGTGTCGTGATGCAGCGAACCATGGCCGGGCAGGACCCACTCGAAATCGTACCGTGCCAGGTTGGCCATCGACTCCGTCTGTCTGGCCCACGAATACCAGGCCACACTGGGAAATGCGGTTAGAGTTTGCCGGCTCGGCGACCAGGCGAGATGATCACCGGTGAAGAGAAACTTTTCTTTGTAGAGAAACACTGTATGACCACGCGTGTGGCCGGGAGTGGGGATGGCGAGCACGTCTTCGTCGAGCCGGATTGCCTCGTTCCCTTCCATTGTCTTTTCAACCCCGAGGCGCGCCGCGCCGTCGTCAGCATGCATGACTCGTTTGCAGGCAAACTTCTTTCTGAACAATTCATGATCGGCGATGTCATCGCGGTGTGTTAACAGCATCTGCCTGACACCGCCAAGTTTCTCTATGCGTTTGACGAGCTGCGTGGCAAACCGGGGGGAATCGATCAGCAGGTTGCCGCCTTCGCTTTCCGGCCGAACAATCAGATAACTCCACCCGCCAAAACTCGATTCCGAAGTGAACCCGCAGAAGTAAACATTCTCGGCGATCAGCGCGGGAAAGGCGTCGATGCCGATGCGCGCATCATGCTTACCTTTAGTTCCGATGGATCCGGTCGGACAAGCGACCAGCGACATCATGGCCAGGCGGATATCTGCCTCGCTTTCAGGTTGATGATAGACACTGCATTGCTCACCGTGATCCCTGAAAATTCCGGGCGCGAGTTGGCTACAGGTGTCGCAGTCGATGCAGGTTGCGTCGACAAAAAAGTCTCCCGGTACGTTTTCGGGTAAGCGCTGTTGGATGTTAGCCATAGGACAGAAACCTTCTGACTAGATGATCGCCGAAGCAACTGCACGGTTCAAGTCGACGAATAGTTCAACGAGCGTTCTCCCCAAATCGCTTAGTCCCGGAGGGACCGAATGTTTATAGATTTCGCCACTCCAAAAGGTCTTCGCTCCAGCGGAGCGAGATGTATGGGCCGTCATCATCCGCCACCCATTTCGCTCCGCTGGAGCGCAAAACATTGGTTAGTCGGTTAAGTCTATAAACATCAGGCTCCTTCGGAGCCAGGCACCGTCTACTTGCGAAGACATCTCTCCCTGACTAAGATCTAGATTCGCTATCCATGTCATTCCATATTCCTACTGTCTTTTTCAGGAGAAACATAATGCGCACTTTTCGCAGATTGCTTGCCATCCTTACTTTCACCCTGCTCACAGCGTTGGCAACACCGATCTCCACTGCTCAGGAACCTGCTGCGACGAAGACTGCCGAACTCACTCCCGCAACCAGAGACATCTCGGTGGGCCAAAAGGTGAAGTTCACTGCCATGGCCAAAGACGCAGCGGGAAACAAAACCAGCGCCGTGGCAACGGCATGGTTTGCGGCGCCGTTTGATCTGGCCGCTGTTGATGAGTCGGGAACAGTTTCGTTCTTTAGCCCTGGAGAGGTGCTCGTCGGCGCCGTGGTTGGCGGCAAGACCGTTTTTACAAGAGTGATGGTTAAGGTTGGACCGGTTACGCGCATTGATATCGAACCATTGAAAACGCCGTTGGTAATCGGTGCGAACACACGTCTCTCAGCCACACCCAGGGGCTCAGAAGGGAACCCGCGAGGTGATGCCGCGTTAAGCTGGACCTCAAACAAGCGAGAGGTAGCGACCGTGGACGGAGCCGGCGTAGTTACGGCCATCTCTCCCGGGCAGGCGACGATCAGCGCATCTTCGGGCAGCGGCAGGGGCAGCGTTGATCTAACCGTGGTCAATAGCACCTTGACCGGGTTATCGATTGAACCCAGATCGAAAACCGCGCGGACGGGAGACGTCGTGCGTTTCAATGTTCATGCAACCAGCGGTCAGGCAGACAACAAGGCGGTACGCTGGACGGTTAGTGGTCCCGCTGCCACGATCGATCCGGATGGCGGTTTCGTCGCCGAGCTGCCGGGCTCGTATGTAATCACTGCCGCAAGTGGACCACAGGAAGCAATTGCTTCCGTGGTCGTGACGCCGCGCAATGCCGAACGCAGCCTTCAGGTAGTTGGGCGCGCGCCTATCAAAGATTTCGAGGCGGCGGAAGAATGGCTAATTGGAAACTATGCCTACCTTTCAACCATCTCCGACAAGTTTCTCGTCTATGACATTTCGGATCCGACGCATCCGGAACTTACAGATACAGTCAAAGTCGACGCGCGACTCGTTAATGACATCAGCACCACGGCGGATGGCAAGATTCTCGTCATTTCTCGGGAGGGAGCTTCCAACCGCAAAAACGGTATTGCTTTTTTCGACACCTCTGATCCTGCTCACCCAAAGCCAATTTCCGAGTATACGGAAACTGTTACCGGCGGCGTGCACAGCGCGTTTGTTGACGGTCATTATGTTTACCTGACTGATGACGCCACCGGTTCAATGCGCGTGATTGATTTCGCCGACGTTACGCATCCGAAAGAAGTGGCGCGCTGGGAGGTTCCCAGCCAGGTAGCGACAACGATTACCACCGCTGAGGGCGACCGTGAAATCGTCGGCCGTTACCTGCACGACTTGCAGGTGAAAGATGGTCTCGCTTATCTCGCTTATTGGCGCGATGGCCTGGTGATTCTCGACGTGGGAAATGGCATGAAGGGTGGCAGCCCGGAGCATCCGCAGCTTGTCAGCCAGTATCGCTTTAATCATCACGAGCTATATGGCAACGGCTGGCTCGCGGGAACCCACTCAGTCTTTCGTTACAAGAACTATGTGTTCGTAGGCGACGAAGTGTTTCCACCAATCTTTGATATTCACGACCGCAAGCGCATTCCTGTGCGCGGCGTCGTGCATGTCGTGGACGTCGCTGACATTAACAATCCGCGAAAGGTTGCGGAGTATCCCGTGCCTGAAGCCGGCGCCCATAACATGTGGGTCGACAATGATGTGATGTACATGGGCTATTACAACGGCGGCGGGCGCATCGTCGATGTCTCAGGAGAACTGAGGGGCGACCTGTATCGACAGGGTCGTGAGATTGGCCGTCTCTGGGCTGGGGATCCGCTGGGCTATCGTCCCAATTTGCCATTCACCTGGGGTGCACAGCCACACAAGGGTCTGATCTATTTCAACGATGTTCATAGCGGCATCTGGGTGGTCAAGGTTGGCGAGCTTACCGAAAAGGGATCGACGACAGCACCCGGGCAGTAGACCAGGTCGCCAGCCGAAGGCGACCATCGCGCCCTTGCAAGGATTCCAGTAAGAACCCGAATTGCCTCATTTCATAAGGCGCATTGCATCCTGAGAATTTCGTCCCGCATACTCCAAATTCACCCTCTCATCGTTTCCGCCCTGGGAAACTTTAAGCTGCACTAATAACTCCGCTCGTCCTCCGCTTCAACTGGATGGAGAAAAGCGTGATGAGCGAAGTGAAGCTAAATCTGCTCGATGCCGGTAACACCTTGGTTGGTACCATTCACGGCTCGCTAGCCGACCGGTGTGTCGCCGCGTTGTCGGCCGAACCTGAAACCGTCAGCGAACTTGCCTCAGCACTCGCTCGATACAATCGGCCACGTGGTGAGCTCGGTCCCTTCGCCGCATTTCGATCATCCTCGGAACTCGATCCCAACCCGTGGGACGCAGGCTTGGTAATTATCGATCTGGCAGCGCGCATAGTAATGAACGACTCAACTTACTCCGCGCCGGGCCCCGAGGGTGAAGTTGACTATCATGACGGTACCCAGGCGACGGAGTGCCCAATCCCTTATCGTCTGCCCTGCGATTGGTTGTTTGTGAACTCGATCGAAGCATATCGGTGGTCGCGCGACCGACGTCGCAAGGTTCGCCAGGCAGCACGCTTGGACACGCGGGCTGTTCTCTACGGCCGACCCTTGCTGGATTTCATAGTTGCTTCAAGTATCGACTTAAGTGAAGCCAATGAGAATTGCGAAGCAACCAGCGATTTGATCGCCAGCCAAATAACCGCGATACACGCGTGCTGGTTAATGACGCCGCGTGCGGATCTGCGCGGACGATGCCCGCGTGACGTCGTACTCGAAAAACAGGATCTAATCGACTTCGACTTGCACACGAGAGCTCTGCAATGGACTTTCCAGGGCGAGGGACCGCCATGCTTGTCGCGCGATTCTTTTGCGTTTCGCTTTGCCGGTTTTGGAACGCACGAATGGGTTGTGTATTACGATCTGGTTCGCGGTTTATTGTGGAACGCGCTCGATATCGATTGTCGCGACACAGAGGCAGCAATCTCTTCGTTGGAAAAAATGAAGTCGAGCTGGCTCGAGAGCAGTTGCGATGATTACGACGGGCGAGTTCCAGCGATCATTATCGAGAATGAGCGAAAGCGGCTTCCGCAAACAATGAGCGCAAAGGAAATGATCATTGATGAGGACTGCTACTGCTGTCGCATGCTCGCCCAGGACCTGGAAATGGGTTTGGGAGGACCGGGATTTTGGCATCTCGATGGTTCCGGTATGGATGATGGGTTTGCTTTCTCGCATTTCCGTACGCTTGCCGAATGGGAAACGGAGCAAAGGGAGCGGGAGGAGTTCACGCGCAATTTTGAACGCGAGCAGGAGGAACAAAAGCGAACCATCGCGCCTGTTGAGCAATGCGACGCCGACCCGTTTTGAGCAGCAATCCGGGTGGTGTTCCTCAAGGTCGGAAGCAAAATTGCCAGCCCCTTCGGCGGAGTCGTCGACTCTATTCTTACGCACGATTTCTCATTCTGGGCTTTATTGCGAAGTGCCGGAGTCCTCACATGTACCAGCCAAATTTTTGTTCGGAATGCGGCGCGAAGATTCTTCGGCTGCGCTGGCATGTATGGACGAGCCGGAAATTTTGCAGTAAATGCGCTGGTCGTTTCCGAAAGACGCGTTTTGGCTCGGCGCTGCTCACTATGCTCGGGATGTTTGGCGCCGGCTACGTTGTCGGCCTTGTCCGGCGTGCGGATCCGCCGCCACTGATCATTGAAAGAAGATCTGATTCCCCACTCAGTGACACGGCAACTGTAAGGTCAACGCTCCGCCCCGCCACCCCCGGAGCAGCGACAAACTCGAATAGCGCGATCAACTCACCAGCCTCCCTGGAAGAAGTTGTGTATCTCTGTGGCGCTCGCACGAAGAAAGGCACACCTTGCTCGCGGCGTGTGCATGGGCCGGTGCGTTGTTGGCAGCACAAAGGCATGCCGGCGATGTTGCCGCAGGAAAAGCTCCTTGTTAAATGAGCCAGCTTGATGTCCGACAAGCTTAAAGCTTGTCGTTGAGCTACAAAGCGAGAACCTCGAGGGGAGGATAAAGAACTGGGGCATCAAATAAATTCATTCGAGAGTCGTGGTTAGTCCAAGTCAACGACAAGCTAAAAGCTTGTCGGACATCGCAAAGCTTCAGGAACAAGAAAACATGCACAACCTTGACTACAAGCCATTCAGGGAGCGTCACCGGCCACATTTCCATCCGCCAGGCGCTGTCTTGTTTGTGACATACCGCTTAGCAGGCTCAATCCCGAAGTCTATTGTTCGCGAATACAAGGCAAGAAAAAGATGGCTGGAGGATCAGGTGAACCGGGTGCAATGCCTCACCCAAATCGACGTGACACCAGAATTGACCAAGTGGCATGACCGAGTCGAAACTTTCAAGCGCGAATGGTTCGTGAAGTTTGAAAAAATCCTCCACCAGGACAGGTTCGGTCCGGAGTGGATGAGGGATGAGAGAGTAGCAAAGAAGGTTGCGGAAAGCCTGAAAGCATTGGACAACACTGCTTACAGGCTCGATGCTTATTCAGTCATGTCAAATCATGTTCACGTTGTATTCAAGCCATTTCTTTCAGAAGACAACTTGCTGGTAACGCGTAGGGAGGATAGCCACGAAGTTTTCACCAGTGAGTATCCTGGCCTGTCAAGAATCATGCATTCGATCAAGGGTCGAAGTGCCAGGGAATGCAATCTTATCCTTTCGCGCAGCGGCAGCTTTTGGGAACAAGAAAGCTTCGATCACGTGATTCGCCCGGGGAAGTTTGAGACTACAATTCGCTATGTTCTGGACAATCCAGTGAAAGCCGGTTTGGTAAGACAATGGGGCCAATGGCCGTGGAATTATTGCCGTCAAGAATTGTCCGATCGGTTTTGATGTCCGACAAGCTTTATAGCTTGTCGTTGAGCTACAAAGCGAGAGCCTCGAGAGGAGGATAAAAAACTGGGGCGTCAAATAAATTCATTCGAGAGTCGTGGTTGGTCCAAGTCAACGACAAGCTAAAGCTTGTCGGACATCAAAAGTTTCACCATCCGAATTAGCCAATCCGGTCTGCTAACAGCTAAACTCAATCCAGTCGTCGGCCCGCATAAACCCCTATATGAACGAGAAGGCACATCCGCAAATTAGCGTTGTTATGCCCGTGCACAACGCGCTTCCTTTTCTCGACGAGAGCATCAAGAGCATTCTCGAACAGACCTTGGAAGATTTTGAGTTTGTGATTTGGGACGATGCGTCGACTGACGGCTCAACCGAACTGCTACGTGAATGGTCGCGCCGGGATGCGCGCATACGACTCCACCGGAGCAGTAAGCGACTCGGCCTGTCTGGTAGCGCAAACGCCGTTGTGTCGATTGCGCAATCTTCTATCGTGGCGCGAATGGATGCTGATGACGTCGCGCATCCAGATCGCCTCAAGCGGCAATTTGAAATTCTCGACAGCCGACCTGATATCACCGTGATTGGAACTCTCTGCAACGGAATCGATGCTAGCGGTCGAGTTGTCCGACCTCGCGATCGCTGGAGGTTGGTTCGTCGCTCTACCTACGTCCCGTTTCCTCATGGCTCAGCAATGTTTCGTCGTGAAGCGTTTGATGCCATCGGTGGTTACAACGAAAAAGCCGTCAGGGCGGAAGATCAGGACCTCTTCTCGCGAATGGCGAAAAATGGCTGCGTGGTCACCTTGCCAGACATTCTTTATAGTTACCGTTATCATTCGGGCAACGCAACGCTCATAAACGGCAGAATCGCGGTCGACGAAAAACATTCGCAAAACGGCCACGAGTTGGCTGCCTTCTATATGCTGGGCGCGATGCGACTTTGGGCGGGTGATCCGCCAATGTTGCTGCAGACAATGCTCGAGAAAAAATCTTTGCACTGGAATCCCAAGACACTTTTGGTTCTGGTGTCAGCACTCTGGGGTCACCTCAACCCGCCTACGCTAAGAGCATTTCTGAGGTTGTCGATCCATACACGCGACCTGCTTGCCGGCTTTCGTGTGAAAGACGGGAGACCTTACGAATGGCGCTCAGAGTAGTGGTCGCAGGACTCGGAGCGCGCGGCCAGGATTGGTTGCGCGAAATTCAAAACGCCCCCGGATTTGAGTTAGCCGCCGGCGTAGATGTTGACCCGCAAGTCCTCAGGCAAGCTTCCGGCAAAGGTCTCCTACCCTCACAGTCCTTCGCCGATCTAACCACCGCCCTCGATCAAAACAAATGTGACGCAGTGATTGTGGCCACGTCGGTTGACAGTCACGTCGAACCTTGCGAATTGGCACTCGCGCGCGGTTTGGCTGTAATGGTTGAGAAGCCTTTCACGCTTAACCTGAACGAGGCAAAGAGGCTGGTGACGCTCGCGGAACAAAAAAGCGTACCGCTCGTCGTCGCGCAAAACTATCGTTACATGCGTTCCTTTCGCACTGCCCGGCGTCTTATAGCTGAAGGTGCGCTGGGACGAATCGGAATGGTCGTCTGCCAGTATTACCGAGTTCCTCACGCTAAACCCGCCTCGCTCTCTAGCCTCGACAACAGCGTGCTTTGGGAAGTCGGCATTCATCACCTGGACGCGCTCAGGCATGTGCTGAGTAAGCCGGTAACGCGAGTGTTGACAGAAAGTTTTAAGTTGCCCTGGGGAACGTTGCCACGCGGCGGCTCCATCCAGTCGATGCTTTCTTTCGCGGAGGAAACCCAGGCGCTCTATTCAGCCACTTACGAATCGACCGGGCACGAATTCTTTGAACGTGGTCAGGAGTTCTATCTTCGCTTTGTCGGCGAACACGCGACCCTTCACGTGTTCCAGCGCTGGCTGATACTCTGCGAAAAGGGCAAGCTGCCGCGGCTGGTAAGGCGTGGCCCAAGAAAAGTTTCAGAGGAACGAATTCTGCTCGATCAACTCGAGCGCGCCTTGCTTCACGGCGAAGAACCGGATTCGAGCGGAAGAGATAATCTACAAACGATGGCGATCGTTGAAGCCTGCCGGCGCTCGGCTGCTGAACGAACGTGGATCAACACGCAGGAGTTACTCGATGAGTAGTGCCAACGCGTCAAATGTGTTGGCGATCGGTATCGACGCTGCCGAAGCAACCTTCGTTAGACAACTCATCGAGCTGGGCGAGATGCCGGCACTCCGCGGGCTGCTGGAAGATGGTCAGTGGTTGCGCGTAGACTCACCGGCGCACATCGGCAGCGGTGCGGTTTGGCCGACCTTCATGACGGGCGTCGAACCGGCGACACACGGGATGTACAGCGAATGGAGCTGGATACCCGAAGCGATGGGTTTGACTCGATATCACGGCCGCAACCTCACACCTTTTTGGAAGTCACTGGCACAACAGAAAATTTCGTTGGGAGTTTTTGACGTCCCTTTCGCCCTGCCAGTAGGAGTCTCTCGAGGCTTTGAAGTCTGCGAGTGGTGGGCACACGATGCGACCGGCGCCGGACTGCAGGCCGGTCCAAACGAGATTCTCTCGCTTGTTAAGCAAGTGCCCGCGCATCCGCTTTCCGCAAACCGGTTCGTCGATACGACGCCTGACGATTTAAGCAACCTTAAGGAATTGACTACCGCTTGCATCGAAGGTGTGAAATCGAGGGGGATGTTAGCCCAGCGACTGATTCGTAAAACCAAACCACAGTTGACAGTAATGGTCTTCCCTGAGATCCATCATGCGGGTCATCAGATGTGGCATACGGTCGAGCCGGACCATCAGTTTTACGAGGGCCGGGAACTGAGCCGCGAGCGTGCGAAGGAGCCTCTGTTAAGGGAAGTCTATCGCGCAGTCGATGGACAGATTGCTGACCTCATCAAACTCGCTGGCAGCGGTGCAACCGTACTGGTTTTCGCACTACACGGCATGCGTCCGGCGGTTGGATTTCCCGCCTTTCTCGGACCCCTCCTCACCGAACGCGGCTTTTCGAATCTCGAAAGCTGGGCTTCACAAACGTGGAACAGGCGAGCGCGCTCGCTTTTGTCGGCAACAAAGCGCCACACGCCGGACGGTTTGAAGAGGGTCTATTACAAACTCACGCCAACTGCCGCAACTCACAAGCTCGCACAACCCACAATGCTGCCACTGTACGACTGGAAAACTACTCGCGCGTTTTCTCTGCCGACCGATCAGTATGGCTGGATTCGAGTGAACCTCGCCGGACGCGAAGCGCAGGGAATTGTTTCTCCGGATCAATATGAAGAGACTTGCGAGGAACTGAAGGCAATGCTGCTAGCGCTAACCACAGAAAGCGGAGCGTCGCTGGTGCGTGAGATTGTTCGCACTGCTGCAAGCGCAGATGCGCTCGGCAATCCACTTCCCGATTTAGTTGTGCACTGGGAAGACGCTGCTTTCGCGTCGCCGCTGAGAATTAAAGACAGTAAAGTGCAGGCTGAGCCGGTGGGCAAGAAGTCGACCGGTCAGCATGCGTCGGAAGGTTTTTGCATTTATCGTGGTCATCGTGATCGGGATCAAGGAGACGTTATAGCAGCGAAAGACCTGAGTCGTTTGATGACGGCTGGACTGTGACAGAGGTTTAGAAGAAGAGCGGGGCAAGCCCCTTCCCGACCTCGAGGTAATCTGAGTTGAGCCCGATCTTTTGAAGGGCCTTCAACGCGTCGGATTGAAAGGCCTTCAACGTGACGATGAATGTGCTAGTAAAATAATCTCAGGGTCGGGAAGGGGGCTTGCCCCCGCAATCTTTTAAGAACATATGCACTGTGAACTGAGTGACCACCTATGAGTCTTCTACTTCTTTTTGCCACAATTTTCTTTACGGCAGCTCCTCACTGGGAATTGCAAACCAGCGGCGTACAGTCGCGTCTGCGCGGCGTGAGCGCGGTAAGCAAGAGCGTCGCCTGGGCGAGTGGTGCAGACAGCACCGTCTTACGCACCACCGACGGCGGCACAAGCTGGAAGAAACTCGCGGTAACTACTGACGCCCTGGATTTTCGAGACATTGATGCGATTGACGAGCGAACCGCCTACGTCCTGAGCATCGGCAACGGCCTCGCGTCTCGCATCTACAAGACGACCGATGCCGGCGCGACCTGGAAACTTCAATTCAAGAACGACGAGCCTAAAGCTTTCTACGACGCGATGTCTTTTTGGGACGCCAACCACGGTGTCGTCATTGGCGATTCGATTGATGGTCAGTTCTGCATCCTGACAACGGAGAATGGGGGACGGACCTGGGTGCGCGTGGCAGCCAATGATTTACCGCCGGCGTTGGAAAATGAGGGCGCGTTTGCAGCGAGCGGCACTAACATCGCTTTGTTTGGGAAGTCTCACGCGTGGATCGGTACCGGCGCCGGCGCCAAAGCGCGCGTATTGCGCACCACGGACCGCGGTCGCACCTGGAAGATCGCCGAGACGCCACTCATCGCCGGCGCGTCTGCTGGCATTTTCTCCGTGGCCTTTCGCGATACGAAGCACGGCTTCATCGTGGGTGGTGATTACCGGAGGGAGAACGAGGCGGTGGACAATCTGGCGATAACCAGCGACGGCGGTGTCACCTGGCAACTGGTAAAAGGTCTTTCCGGTTTTCGTTCCGTGGTTGCGTATGTTCCTGCTTTGCCTGGAGCGCTCGTAGCCGTTGGCCCATCCGGCTCCGATTACTCAACCGACGACGGCCGTACGTGGACGGTGCTCGCCGGGCCGGGGTTTGACACCTTGAGCTTCGCCCATGGTCAGCCTACCGCTTACGCTGCCGGCGCACGCGGAAGCATCGGCAGGTTGGCGTTCGTGAAGTAGTCGCGCGGTTTTCGTCGCAGAGCGACGATTGAATTTAGCCCGGCCTCCTAAGGCCGGGATCGCAAGCCCACCCAAAACTCTTCGTCGCGTTCGCGACGGTTGAAGCCTCAATCGTCGCTGACGCGACGCAAATCCAAAAACACTTCCGAGGTCCCGGCCTTAAGAGGCCGGGCGAAAGTCATGCCGACGCTACGCGTCGAAGGCTGTCTGCCGTCGACACAAGAAGTCTTGCTTCGAACGAAAATCCTCAGTTGGCTAGTGATGCTTGAAGACAATTGCCAGGTGCGTTCGAATATAGAGTCGGAGATTGATGTTTCAGGTGAGGAACACTGATTATGGCAAACTCGTACGCCTCTCTTCACTATCACATTATCTTCTCAACAAAGAATCGTGAGCCATGGCTGGTGCGGGACATTGAACAACGAGTATGGGCATTTATCGGGGGCATTGCTCGCGCTCACCGGATGACCGCTTTGCAAGTTGGAGGCATCGAAGATCACATCCATGCCTTGGTGACTTCACCGCCAAACATCGCGCCCTCTCAGATTGCGCAATATCTCAAGGCCGATTCCTCCAAATGGATTCATGAAGAATTTCCAACGCTGCGGAACTTCTGGTGGCAAGATGGATATGGCGCGTTTACTGTGAGCAAGTCGAATATTCCAAAGGTGATCAAATATATTCAGAATCAGCGCGAGCATCATCGCAAGAGAACATTCCAGGAGGAGTATCGGATGTTCCTGAGGGAGAATGGCGTTGATTATGATGAACGATATTTATGGGGATGATTCCCAGTTGTCGCTTACGTGAAGGAATGCTTTTCGTCGCAGAGCGACGATTGAATTTAGCCCGGCCTCCTAAGGCCGGGCTCGCCACACCAATACAACCTTCTCGTCGCGTCAGCGACGGTTGAAAGGTCAATCGTCGCTGACGCGACGCAAATCCATAAAAACACTTCCGAGGTCCCGGCCTTAAGAGGCCGGGCTAAAGTCATGCCGACGCTACGCGTCGAGAATCCCTAATACCGGTATTCAGAGGCCGTAGCCTTAGATCCTACTTGATCGTCTTCACCGGCCCGGCCGGTTTCGCCGGCAGCCTCACCGGCGTCTTCAGCCGCGCCATCACTTCCGCAATCCCACGCTCGAGCTGCGGGTCGCGTCCTTCAATTTCCGACTTCGGATCGTTGTCCACCTCAATATCCGGATCGACGCCGTAGCCTTCAATCACCCAGTTGCCGTTTTCGTCAGTCAACCCTGACCCAGGTACGAAGACCTGGCCGCCGTCGATTAGTGGTCCGCGAGGTCCTATCCCAACAACGCCGCCCCAGGACCGTTTGCCGATCAATGGTCCCAGTCCGGCCTTGCGAAACATGTAGGGAAAGATGTCGCCGTCAGAAGCCGAGTTTTGATCGAGCAGCGCCACCATCGGACCGACGAACACCGCATCAGGATACGTATTGGCTTCGTCGTCGGTGCGTGAGTAGTTCAGGCCCAGCAGTTTTCGACGCAGCCGTTCTATCAGCATGCGCGAAACATTGCCGCCGCCGTTGGCACGCACATCTACGACCAGACCTTCCTTGCGAATCTGCGGGTAGTACCACTTGATAAACTCGCGAATGCCGGAGGCTCCCATGTCGGGAATATGAATGTAGCCGACGCGCCCGCCGGTCGCCTGATCCACTTTGCGCCGGTTCCGGTCGACCCAATCCAGGTAGATCAAGTTTGATTCATCAGTGATGGGACGATACGAGGCAATGCGCGCGCCCGTGAGCGAGGGTGTCTTGTTGACCGTCAGACTTACCGGATTGTCCGCCTTGTTTCTGAGCAGGCGATAGATGTCGTCCGTGCCTTTCAACTCTTCGCCGTCAACCGCCAAAACATAGTCGCCGACATTGATGTTGACTCCAATCTCGGTGAGCGGCGAGCGATAGAGGTCCTCCTCGTTTTCTCCCTGGAAAATTTTCGCAACCCGATAACGTCCAGACTTGCTGTCGATTTCAAAACGCGCGCCTGGTAAACCTCCACGCGGCCGCGGTGGAATCGTAAAGTCGCCGCCTTCGATGTAGGCGTGCTGAATAGTCAACTCTGAAACCATTTCGCTAATGACGTAGTTGAGATCCGAACGATGCTGCACATATTGCAACAGCGGCTTGTATTGTTCGCGTAACGCGACCCAGTCATAGCCGTGCATGTTCGGTACGTAAAACCAGTCACGATACCGCCGCCAAACTTCATTGAAGATCTGGTTCCATTCTTCAGCCGGAACGCGATCGACAAAAAGCCCTCCCGTCGAAACCGGTTTGCGTGTTTTGTCGCCCTGAGGAGTGGCGTCGTAAACGTTATATCCGGGTCCCTGCACCACCAGCAGTTTCGAGCCATCGTCGGACAGCACGTAGGCGCGAATGTCTTCCGCAATCGTTGTCTCTTTACGATCTTTGAAAGCGAAGATCTTGAGCACGGTGGGGCGATCGCCGGCGCGGCCGTAGAAAAAAGCCGAACCGGCTGCATAAATCAAATGGCCTGTTTTCGCTGACAAGCCGCCATAGTTGTCGGCGCCCACCGGAACTCGAGCGGCGCGAGTCAGGATGCCGTCAAAGTCGATCGTCATGGTGGCAGGCGGTTTCGCGTCCGGCTTCGACTCACCTGGTGCAGCTGCGGTCGGAGATGCTTCCGGAGACGCTTGTTTTGCCGGTTCCTTTCCGGGCTCTTTCAATTCTTTGTTGATGTCTTTCGCCGGTGGCTTCGGCTCCTCACCGGGCGGCGTTCCTTTTGGCTTTGGAGATTCGTCCGCCTTGGTAATCGTTACCTCGTCGCTCTCAGGAGGGAACGGATGCTTGACGTCCTTGCGCAATGCGAGCGCATAGATGTAGGCAGTACGATTTGTCGCGTAGTTAAATTCAATTTGCGAAATTTGTGGCTGAAACTCGCGATCAGCGAGAAAGTAAAGATAGTTTCCCTGCGGATCCCATGTGGGACTGTAAGCATTGAACATGTCGTCTGTGACTTTGCGTACCTTGCCGTCCGCAGGGTTCCAAATTCGAACTGCCGAGAAACGATTAGAATTGTCGTCATAACTGAAAGCCAGATAATTTCCCCGTGGCGCCCAGATGTAATCACGAATCTGACCGTGCGGAGCATGCGCAATCTCAACAACTTTGCGATCGGCAAGCGTGACAACGTAGAGCTTCCCATCTTTGTCTGAAAACGCAATCCGCTTTCCATCCGGCGACCATTCCGGTTGATAACGCATCGCACTGCCGCCGCGCGTAATCTGCTCGGCAGGCTTCAGGCCATCCTGCTGAATCGTGTAAAGCTCTTCCTCACCGCTCATGTCAGAGATAAAAGCGATGCTACTACCGTCGGGCGACCAACTCGGCCACTTGTCGTGGGCGCCAGAAGAATTCGTCAGATTACGCGTCGGCCCTTTTTCTATTGGCGCCGAGAAGATGTCGCCGCGCGCGGAAAAGAGGACGCGCTCGCCTTTGGGACTCAGATTCACCGATTCGATATTATTCGCCGCGGAGATCCGGCTGGGACGACTGGCTAAACCTTCGTTGGGTACGTTGATAGAAATCGGATTGCTTTTTTGGGTCCTGGTATCCATGACCTGTAACTCACCATTGAGTTCATAAACAATTCGGTCCTGACCGTCAGAACTGGGCCAGCGTACGTCCCAGGTTTTGTTGTTGGTTATTTGCTCGGTCTTGGCGCTGGGAATGTTATAGGCGTAGAGATTGAAATGTCCGTCGCGGTCGGAGTTGAAATAAACCGTGTTGCCGAGCCAGATTGGATCGCGCGTCGCTCGCGGGCCTTCCGTGATCCGTTTAGTGTCGTAAGTTTTCAGATCAAAAATATAGAGAGCGTTGGCCTGACCACCGCCGTAACGCTTCTCGGGACGGAAGTCGCGTGACTGCGGCGAGTAAACAATCTTGCTCGAGTCCGGCGAGAAGTCTCCGGAACCAGCCTCGGGCATCGGCAAGGCTTCCGCCGCGCCGCCGTCAACTGAAACGGAATACAAGCGCGCGATCGGCAGCGCCCAGGAGTCGCGCTGCGACTTGAAGATGATTCGCTTGCCGTCTGCCGACCAGCCATAGACTTGATTGTCCCAACCCCAACGCGGCGTGAATGGCCCCTTCGCCGGATAGAAGGTGAGTTGACGCGGCACGCCACCGCCTGAAGAAACCACATACACCTGCTCGTCGCCGTCATACTGTCCGGTGAAAGCGATCCATTTACCGTCGGGCGAGAACTTGCCGAACACCTCCATGCCCGGATGCGAGGTTAATCTGATCGCCGATCCGCCTGCGGCGGACGCAGTCCAGAGGTCGCCGCCGTAAGTGAAGACAACTCTGTCGCCACTGATGTCGGGGAAACGAAGCAGCTTGGTTTGCGCGTTAGCGCCGATGAAGCAGCACAAGAGAACAGCGACGATGGCGACAAGACCCCGCAGGGTGTCATTAAGTTTGCGACGATTATGCAAGGTTGCATTCCTCCCGAGACTGATAAAGTTTGCTCCGATGGTTAGTGGTTCACCCGAGCGAGGTTAGAACCGCCTGACTGATGGGATACGCAGAAACACCTGACTGTTTATTTGTTGCTGACGGAAGGCGAAAGCTTAGCCTAGAAAGACGGCCTAGTAAACTTTTGCGCACAGGTTTCCGGAAATGTTACGGCGAATTCCTTAGCCAGGTTTCAGGCGTGCGAAAATGCGAATGAGGAGGGCAGAAAATACGAAAAATTGGAAGGCGTTTGGTAAAGACTAATTACGTTTACCCTCTTCTCCGAAGGGCTTACCACTTCACCGTCCCTTCCTTCGTCGTATCAATTTCCGCTTGTTCTGTCACTGGCAGAGATTCGCCAAACAAAAAGCCTTTGATGTTATCGAAGAGAAAGTTTTGAGCGTCGGGACTAGTGAGATCCAGACCGTAATGATTGATTATTTGCGTCTGTTTCTGTAGCCAGGCGGCCCAGCACGGCTGACAGATCTCTTTGGCGATTCGCTGTCCCAGTTCGTTAGGGAAGGGCGCAAAGCCAATCGCAGGTCGCTTCTCGTCGCAATGTTTGCATTTGATGGTTTCTGACATTGGATCTCTCCAGGCCCGAAGGGCCAACATTTAATAGCCACGCCCGTAAGGGCGTGGAAGAACCGAAGAAGGAATCGAGCGCCGAAGGCGCGACAGTTCAAGCCGTAAGACTACTCAGGACCAAATGTAGCGCTTGTCGTATTCAATTCC
>Ga0070698_100000509_pt1 | contig 41389 bp, 27 predicted proteins | sample KBSK1502metaG_FD_65477 | JGI IMG/M metagenome (GOLD analysis project Ga0070698, IMG submission 65477) | Corn, switchgrass and miscanthus rhizosphere microbial communities from Kellogg Biological Station, Michigan, USA - KBS K1-50-2 metaG | ecosystem: Host-associated > Plants > Roots >...
GCCGAAGAGGTTCCTGGACGATCGGATACCCAAGCATGTGCCGATCAAGATCAAGATTAGAAAAGAGAAAGAAAAGAGCTTCGAGGATCCGGACAACGAACACTGGTTCCGCGAACTGGAGATTGAAGTCAAGAATACTGGAACGAAGCCCATCTACTTTCTGCATCTGAATGTGAGCATGCCTGAAGCAATAGCTCCGAACGGTCTGATTTATGGCCTGCCGGTTTATTATGGCAGGCCGTCCCTGGCGCCGCTCTCCGCGCCGCTGAAACCGGAGGATATGCCGATTAAGCCGGGCGGGACTTGTGTCTTAAGAATTTCCGACTGGGATGCTACCGGGTGGGAAGGTTTCGCGCACGAGGAGAATAAGGGTCACCCCCAGCCAATCAGAATCCGGGTAGAACTCCAACGGATCAACTTTGGAGACGGTACCGGGTATGACACCACTGGTGGCGAGCCAATTCCTTCACCGCGAAAGCCGGGGGGTGCGGCTCGGTGTGGGCCGCGACCAAACCGAGAGGATCCTGGAAATCGGGAATTCACTTGGCCGTTAATCGCCCTGGGCCCGTCATCTCAAAGGCTACCTCTTACCAATCTGCCGGCAAGTTATCTGCCGGCAAATTTTTTGCATGCCGATACAGATTCTCTTTCCATTGTGGCAAGCTCAATCACAAATCCGTGGTGCCCCTGCACCGGAACCTCATGTACCTTCGTTGATAACTCGGTCAAAACACGGTGCTACTGCTCAGATATCACCACAACCGAACCTGATATCCCGGATTTTGCCATTGTCGACAACTGCAACGATCCTCGCGGGGAGTGTCGGCTGATAGGCTCAGAGACGAAAAGGTGTAGCTTCCCGGGACTCCAGTTTCCTCTTTTTTGTACGATTCCAACCTTCCAAGCCTGCGGGACCGCACCAGAGGAGCCTACTCCTACTCCGAGCCCAACACCCTCACCGTCGCCGTCTCCTTCGCCGTCATGTCCCGCGAACACAAAACCTAATGACGTGAACTGCAAATGCGTCTATATCCAGGGAGGTGAAACCGGCTGGGACTGTTCTTGTCCAGAAGGTTCATTCTACGCAGACAACAAGAACTTCCCCGGCAACTACGGTTGCCCGGGAAATTCCCACTACGGCACGAACGGTTGCTGCACTTGCGTGCAGACGGATCACACCTGCCAGGAAGGCTGCCTTTGGGTTGAGGCACTGTGTGGTTGCTATAGCCAGTCTGGGCCGTGCTCAACGGTGGCGGTGATGCAACCAGGAAGCGCGACCGGTGGCGGCGAGGGCCACGAGCCGGGCGACGAGATCGAAACTTGCGACAATTACTATTGGGTTTGGTTTTCGTCTTCGGATGGCGGACAAACATGGACGCCAACCGGCCAGGTTGATTTCGCGGGCTGCTATTGAACGAGGTCTTTCTTCCTAAACCAGGAACTCGCGTTAAGTGATCGCGCCGCCGTCCACAATCACGATTTCACCATTCATGAACGAGTTGCGATCGCTGACCAGGAAAGCAGCTACCTCAGCCAATTCCGCTGGACGGCCGAGGCGTCCTGCTGAGGCCCAGAAGGCGTGCATCTGCAGAAGCCTCTCCGGCAACTGTTGAGCCAGATCGGTATCGAAGATTCCCGCGGCAATCGCGTTCACGCTGACCCCGAAAGTGCCCGCCTCTCGCGAGAGACATTTGGTAAAGCCGATCATCGCGGCCTTGGAAGTTGCGTAGTGGACCGCGGTCGGCAGCGCGCGCATCGCGCCGATCGAAGTGATGTTCAGTATCTTTCCCTTGCGCTGCCGGATCATCTGCTTGTACATCGGTTTCGTCACCGCAAACAAACTGCCGACATTGGTGTCGATCACTTCATCCCAGGCGCGATCGGTTGTCGTGGCAAAATTATCGCCGCGATTGATGGCCGCGTTGTTCACCAGAATATCGATGCCGCCCCATGCAGTGACGAGTTCCCGCGTCAGATGCTTCATGCCGAAACGATCAGTGACGGACACTTTGAACGAATGCGTGCGACGGCCGTAGGCTTCGATCCTTTTCTTCGTTTCTTCCGCCAGATCGTCGCGCGAACCATAATTGAACGCCACATCGGCGCCTTCGCGCGCGAACACTTCGCAAAGGGCCGCACCGATGCCGCGCGTACCACCAGTGATGAACGCCCGCTTTCCTTCGAGTAAAAGACTCACTCTTTACAATCTCCTATGCCAACGACCGCAGGCCCTGCCGTTCCGGTGCTGCTCGGAATTAGAGCTGGGATAAAACGGGGATTAGAACGCGAAGCGAGTGTGACAGTCAAGACCAGAGCCATTGGCCTGAGTTCAGAGTTCAACCTTTAGGTTGCGGTTTTTCAGATGAGCAAGCTGAAGCTTGAACTCTCAACTTCAAGCCAACGCGCTCTCAACCAATTGCTCCGGCGCCGGAAGATTCTCTTCCGAGCTTACCGGGACTGGAATTAGGGCAGTTATCTCTTCCACGATCCGCCTGGTGGCATTGGGAATGGCAATGCTGATGGTCGCCGCGCGCATGCCTGCATAGTGCTTGGAATCGTCAATCATGCGCCGCACGACAGGAACAACATCGGATGCGCGTTGCAGCAGGACGGCCGCGCCACTCTTGACGATCAAGTTAACCGTGCTCGCTTCCTGGGGCATCGGATCAGTGGTGCCGTCGGCGATGATTGGAACGCGGCAACTCAACGCTTCGAAAGTACTCAACCCGCCGAGCTTGGAAATCATCACGTTGGCCGCGCCCAAAAGCTTTTCAACTTCGTCAGAGTAGCCGATCACTTTAATGGGAAACTTGGCTTCTGCCGCCAGCGTTTCCACTTCATTCTTCAAGGCCTCGTTCTTGCCGGCGAGAAAGATTGCCTGCACATCCAATTCGCCACGCACCAGCTCGCGGAAAATATGCGGGATGTTGCCGCCGCCTTCCCAGCCCGCATTAACGAACACCGTAAACTTGTCGGCATCGAGACCCAAAGCTGTGCGCGCAACTTGTGCCGCCTGGTCACCGGGAAAAGAAAACTTCGGATGGACGGGCATGCCGGAAACCTTGATGCGTTCCGGCGAAATGCCGTAGTCGATCAACTGCCGGCGCGCTTCTTCGGTCGCGCACAGGTACAAGCGCACATCATCGCACGCCCAACCCTTCCAAAAACCGTAGTAAGGATCAGTCACGACGGTGACCAAAGGGATTCGCTCAGCCAGTCCTAATTCCTTCAGCACGCGCGCGAAGATGTGTTGGGTGAGCGGATGCACACTGACCACGATGTGCGGGCACCAGCGTTCAAACAGCTCGCGCACAAAGCCGATGCCACGCGATTGAAAAAACTCGCGTGTCTCCGGGCGAAAACGATTAACGGCCCAGTAGAGATATTTCATCCAGTGCTGCTTGTTGCGCAGCATCCAGTTATAGAGACCTACAAGTTTCGCCGTGATGTGATGTGATTCTTCAACCGCCCGCACCACGCGAACCGCGTACGAGTCGCCCTCGACGATGTTCTGAATCCCGGCCACGATCGCCGCGGCCGCCGAGCGATGGCCGCCGCCGGTGTCGGACGAGATGATCAGGATTTTCGGAGCGTTGGGATTCATGTTCAAGCGTTTAGAGTACCAACTTTAGTTGGGCTCTTGGGAAACATTAAAGCCCGACTGAAGTCGGCATTCTGAACGACTACACCTTGACGGCAATTCCGTCGGGTTGCGGTTCGACTTGTTTGTCGAGTTCGCGCCGGGCTTTCTTCATCTCGCGCTCGATCTTCTTAATCTGAATCAAGTGCTTCGGATTAAAAGGCAGCGATGGGTAATAGCAATTCGATTCGTGGGTGCAGAAGCATCCATCCGCCGCTTGTTTCCGGCGCGCTTTCATCGCCTCGGACAGCCAGATACCCTGAAAGTTCCAATCGTGATCGCGCAAGTTTCCAATCGGCGCCAGGTTTTCGCACGACGACAAAGTGCCCTCATCGTAAATCACCGCGCCCGCAGTGCCCGCGTAACAGGTCAACTGCGCTTTCTGGGTCTCCTGCGTTTTCGTGATCAACCCGTGCATGTAGATATCGATGGCCGCTTTGAAGTAGCCCGCTTTCCCGCCGTAGTTATTCTTGATCGCCGCATGACGTGAGTCATCATCGATCATCGCCGCCAATTCGGCGTACCGGCCCTTATCGATATCCAGCTCGATCGGGTCGGCTGAGGGCGGTCGAATGTAATTAAAGTTAACCTTGTCCGGTTGCAGATCGTGCTTCAAGAAATCGTACCACTCAAAGATCGTGTCCTGATTCGAGTGCATGAAGCAGGTGCACGTCTGTAGATCGAGACGCGGATACTGCTTCTTCATCGCCTTCAGCTCGCGCGCCGTTTCGATCGCAATCTGCCACGAACCGGGTTTCTGGCGAATCTTGTCGTGCTGTGTTTGTAATCCGTCGATGCCCATTGCGACCGTGACGTTGAGATTTGGATTTTCTTCCAGGATGCGTGTCACGTCAGGAAAGATTCGTTTCTGAATCTGTCCGTTCGACATCAGATAAACTGATTCCAGATTATTGTGACGATAGAACGAATTGACGATCTCAGGCAGGTCTTTGCGCGTGAACGGTTCGCCGCCGGCGAGTATCAGCACGCCAAGATTTCCGCCGAGCGTTTCCGCGATGCGATCGATCTCGTGCGTCTTCATCTGGAGTTTCTTGCGCGGCCGATCATCGAGCTCGTCCGTAAAGAAACAGTGTGTGCAACGCATGTCGCAGACCGAAGTAACCAAAATATTAAGCAGCACCGGCGCGAACGGCTGTCCCGTCGCCATCCTGGCGTACCGCTTCAATAACTCTCTAGTCGTGTAATCCATAAAACCTCTTGCTAATAAGACCCAAACGGCCGCTGAATCGCAGCCAAATCATTCAATAAACAGATCGCTAACCTTGATTGACCATCCAGGCACCGCCGGCTCCGCTGTGGCCACATCCCCATGACAGTAGATGGTTGGAGTCTCTGTATCGTTGGATTTGTACGACTTGATGATGTCCTCCCCAAGCAAATCAACGTCCCAAACCACCAACGTGCCCGCGGCAAAATAATCTGTTCGCTTGCGAGCCATTGCGCGTTCGGCTTGCGGGCCATAGTCCCCTTCACTCCGAACTTCCACCGCAAAAACCGGCGCGCCTTCAAAGAACTTCATCCCGGTCCACTTGCCCGTGTAAAACCCCGCATCGGGACTGAAGGATTTGCGATTCGGCAAATCTACTCTGAACGCTGCATTGTCGGTAAAGGCTAATCCCCTCTTCGTTCGGCGCGCATGCGCTCGCAGGCTGACAAAGATCTCGCTCGCGGCATAACTTGGCGCGGCTCCGGTCGGGGACATAAGGACAATCTCTCCGTCGACGATTTCAGCCTTCTGCTCATGCGGCAGCGCGTACAGATCGTCGATTGTTGCTTCCAGGTTCGCGACCATAGTCAGCCTCAAGCGGATTGTAGCACATGGGCAGTTTCGGACTTTAGGCGAGTGCACATTGATCATAGGGACGACCATGGGTCTGTCAAGACAAATTAGTTTGACGCCTAAGCTGCAGCGCGCCAAGTAATTCTCGGCCTTAGCAATCCTATGGCATTGTGTCTCTAACCCCGCGCACTCAGCCCCAGCGCCCGCATGCGCCTATACAAATGACTGCGATCGATGCCCATCAACTCGGCCGCGCGGGAAACGTTGCCGCCGGCTTCGTCGAGTTTGCGCTGGATGAATTCGCGATGATAGGCATCGCTGGCTTCTTTGAAGGAAGGAAAACGATAAGAGGACGCCGGCGGTTCTTCCTCGCCAAACGCAGGCAGGTCCTTGACGCCGACCCGGTGATTCTGGTGCATGATCATCACGCGCTCGACGGTGTTCCGCAACTCGCGCACATTGCCCGGCCATGAGTATCGTTGCATCGCTTCAATCGCTTTGGAATCGAAACGCTTCAGCTTTTTCCCGTAAGCGTGGGCGAATCGTTGATTGAAATGATCGATCAGCAAGGGCACGTCTTCCAAACGCTCGCGTAGCGGCGGCACTTCGAACGGAATAACATTCAAGCGGAAGAAAAGATCGCTGCGGAAAGTTCCCTTCTCGATCTCTTCGTCAAGGCGCTTGTTGGTCGCCGCAATCACGCGCACATCGACGCTGATCGGGGTGTTACTGCCGACCGGTTCGAAGCGTTGCTCTTCCAGCACGCGCAAAACTTTGGCTTGCACGTTGGGACTCATGTCCGACACTTCATCAAGAAACAGCGTGGCCCCGTCCGCAATCTCGAACTTGCCTTTCTTCGCGGAGGTCGCGCCGGTGAACGAGCCTTTCACGTGGCCGAACAGCTCTGACTCGATCAACTCTTCCGGAATGGCGGCCGAGTTAACTTCAATAAAGGGAGCGGCGGCACGTCGAGATTGAGCATGAATCGCCCGGGCCACGAGTTCCTTGCCGGCTCCCGACTCTCCTGAAATCAAAACGCGGCCATCGGTCGGAGCAACCACGAGGATTTGTTTGCGCAGGGCGCGCATCGTCACCGACTCGCCGACCATTTCATACTCTGCCTTCAACTCGGCAGACATCTCTTCATTAGCGCGCTCGAGTTGTCTCTGCCGCAGCGCGTTGCGAACGGTGAGCACGGTCTTTTCGATCGACAGAGGCTTTTCGATAAAGTCGAACGCGCCGAGTTTCGTGGCGCGTACGGCAGTTTCGATGTTGCCATGCCCCGAAATGATCACGACTGCGGCGTCACAGTTTGACTCGCGCATCTGACTCAAAGTTTCGAGACCGTTGATTCCCGGCAACCACACATCGAGCAACACACACCCGTACGCGCGCCGCGTAATCGCCTTCAGACATTCTTCGCCGGTCGCCACCGCGTCGGCGTTAAAGCCTTCGTCGCGCAGCACAGCACTCAACGTCTCGCGAATACCGCGCTCGTCGTCAACAATTAGGATTGATACGGACATGCTAGAGAGTGGCACAGACTTCAGTCTGTGATTAATTCTGTGGGAAATCACAGACTGAAGTCTGTGCCACTACTGACCACCAACCGGCAATTCAATAACAAACCGCGCGCCGTGGGGCACGTTCGCTTCGGCGTACACACGCCCGCCGTGTTCAGTGATGATGCGCGCGACGATCGCCAGGCCCAAACCTGTCCCTCGCCCGCGCGTAGAAAAATAAGGTTGAAATAGTCGCTTGAAATCGCCGGCCGGAATGCCTTCACCTTTGTCTTCGACCGTGGCGATTAATAGATCACGCGCCGGGTCGTGCCTGGTCTTAATCGTCAAGCCGCGCTCATCCGGCATAGCCGCCAGCGCTTCCAAAGCATTATCGGTCAAATTCACGAACACTCGTTTCAGTTGCTCAGTATCCAGCATCGCTCCCGGTAACTGATCCGCCAGGAGCAACTGCAACTCGACGCCATCCAAACGATCGGCGTAGAGCAGTACTGTCTGCCTGATGACTTCATTCAGATCGCCGGGCTCCATGCGCGGCGTCGGCATCCGCGCGAACCGCGAGAACTCGTCCACCAGGGCTTTCAAGCCGGCCACCTCACGCGTGATCGAAGTCGTGCATTCTTCAACCACTCGAGTGAGTTCTTCACGGTTCTCTTCGGTGAGGGCCAAGCCGTTGCCGTTCGCGGATTCTTCGGATCCTTCGATCGAGCTATTGGGCCCGGTCGCATCCACCACCTCACGCGGGCTGCCCGTGCGGCGACCCCGGTCCGCTCCCGGTTCTGACCCGTTGACACGAATGCGGAAGTTGCGGGCGATGCGTTCCGCTGAAAGCTGAATCGGCGTGAGCGGATTCTTGATTTCATGCGCGATTCGTCGCGCCACTTCGCTCCAGGCCGCGGCGCGCTGTGCAGACAACAACTCTGAAAGGTCTTCGATTACGAGCACCACACCCCGACCATCACCCGTCGATCCTTTCAAAGCAGTCGCGGTGAGCGCGACCGGGATCGCACCGCCGACCGTGCCACGCGTCAACTGACTCTGCTCTGCGGCCCGGCCCGCTCTCCGGGCGCGGCGGACCAGTCGATCGAGCGCGACTTGATCCTCGCTGCTCAACAAAGTCGTCAGCTTGGCCCAGGCCGGCGGCGCCTCTGTCAGTCTTAAGATTGAGATCGCGGCGGTGTTGATGGTCGTCACGCAATCATTTTGATCGAGCGACACGACCCCGGTCGAAAGCGATTCAAGCACCGTTTCGATATAGTTTCGCCGTTCTTCAAGCGCCAGGTTCTTGTCCTTTAAGGCCGTCGCTCCCTCTTCGATGTGCCCCCGGTTCTGCTCGAGTTCGGCGGTCATCTGATTAAACGATTCGGCCAACAAGGCCAGCTCGTCATCCGCGATCGTGTCGACGCGATGTGAAAGATTTCCGCGGGCAACTTCCTTTGAAGCCTCAGCCAAAGATCGAATTGGAGCCGCCAAACCACGGGCCAGGTGAATCGCCACCCAGGTCGAAGCAAACAGCAACAGCAAAGTCATCAGTCCCAGGGTTGAAAGCCCTAGCAGTCGCACCTTGCGTTGCCTTTGAAGCAAATGCTGGTACTCGCGTTGAGAGCCCGCAATCGTGTCGTTGATATCGGTGTCGCCGAGTCGATGCGGCACGAGTATCAAACGCATGGTCCCGCTGAACGGAACCGCGGTCAGGTCGAATCCCTTGCCGTCAGCGAGTGTCTCACTGGCCTGCGTATTCGGATCGCGCGCGCGTTGCAAGACGCCGTTCAACTCATCTCGATAAGTTTGAGGCAAAGGTGCTTCGCTGTGCGCCAACACCTGCCCGTTATCTGAAATGATCTCGATCGCCGATAGCTCACCGGTTGCGGCCAACTGGTCCAATGCCGCTTGCCATTCAGACTGCGGCCTGGCCTTAATCGCGGTCGCCAACATACTCGCCGTTTCACGTAGCTTCCCGTTCTGCGCCGTGAGACTCTCGCGTTGCTGCTCGCGCACTCGCTCGACTACGTTCTCGGGCAGGCGACCCATCCATTTTTCGATCGAGCGATTGAGAAACAGATACGAGAAAGCAGCCATCGCGGCGATGGGCAGCAGGCTCAGTCCAATAAAGTAGACCAGCAGGCGCGTTTGAATTCTTGAGCCGAGTTGCCGCTCGCGTCGTTCGCGACGCAACTTCAACAAGCTGCGCAGCAGAATGAAACTGAATACGATAAAGGCCGCGAAATTGAGTGACGAAAGCGCGTAGAGCAGGAGCGTATCTGATCCGGTTTCCGGCGTTACGACCGAGCCACGATTCAGAAGTTGTTGCGCGACGATGATTGCCAGCAACACCGCTACGATGCCTGCCAGAAGCCAGGGCACGGTGCGGCGGCTGCGCCGGATCGGTGTCCCGAGTTCTCTGGATTGATTCCTGGCTTTGTTCACGTAAACGGTTGGTTCGGATTATGGAATCAGCGAGCGAAAGTTTAGCACAATGCGTAGATTTGTCCGCAGATTACGCGGGCTGCAAACAGATGCGGCTATGCCGCCTGATGTGCGGAAAGGAATGCCTTTCCGGAAGACCTTCTCTATCTTGAGGCTATGCCTCGTGGATCGGAGGCATAGCCTCGTAGAACTAGCGAGGCCGCCCCCGGAAAGCCGGAGGCTCTCCGCACATCAGGCGGCAGAGCCGCGACTGGTTAGATGCTAGAATGCCGCGACCAAATGGAAGCTCACAACTTTTTGACTGATGAAGAGGGCCACCTCCGCAGCGGATGGCGGCTCGCAATATTCGCCGTCGCTTTCATCGTCTGCGTCCAAATAAGCCAGGTATTGCTGTTCAAGGGGATCGCACTCGCCCTCAATCGCAGCGTCATCGAACTATCGAACAGCTACTGGAACGTTGTCGCCGGGCATGGATCGATCCTCTGCTCTGCGATGTTGGTAGGCTGGGCCTGTGGCGCTCTACTCGAAGAGTTGCCCTTTAGGGCTTTGGGATGTTCTCCGCATCGCGGCTGGCTCAGAAATCTTGGAGTCGGATCAGCTCTCGGCGCCGCGACTCTTTTTCTGGCTGCTCTTTTGGCGACCGTGACTCGCGGCATTCACTTCAGTTTCGACACGGCCGGCGAGCGCGCCATCGGCGAGACCCTCGCGATGTCACTCGTGCTCTTTGTGTTCGCGGCGGCGGCGGAAGAAATACTCTTTCGTGGCTATCCACTACAGACTTTGACGCGCGCGAATCTCGCCTGGCTGGGAGTGTTACTAACTTCAGTTCCCTTCGCCGCGGTCCATCTGGCCAACCCACACGCTGTTCCCGGGTTCACGTTTGTGAATACGGCACTGGCCGGCGTCTGGCTGGCCGTCGCGTACTTGCGCACGCGAAGTTTGTGGTTGCCGCTGGGCCTGCATTGGGCCTGGAACTGGGCCCAGGCCTCACTCCTGGGTTTGCCGGTCAGCGGGATTGAGCGAATCGCGCCGGCTCCGTTGTTGCACGCAATGAATGCCGGGCCGGCTTGGTTGACCGGCGGCGCCTACGGAATTGAAGGGGGCGCAGCCTGCACCATAGCGCTCCTGATTTCAACCCTGTTCATCTGGCGCACGAAACTATTCACGCCCGCCGACGTAACAGGCGGGCAGCGCAACACGTCAGAACCGCCTGCGGTAGCGGGCGGTTGAACCGACGTGGGCGGTTCACTCAGACCAACCGCCCGCTACCGCAGGCGGTTCTGACGTCTTACTGTTAACACTCTCTCCGCTGTTCCCGTCTTAGCCATGTCAGACAAACACAAAGTCCGACACATAGTCCGGCCAACTCCCGTCTGTCGAATGACGCTGGACCAAGACGAGATTTTTCAGAGAGGCCAAGGAATGTCAGAGGCTGAAGCAACCGCAGACATGCTGCTCATGACTCATCCATTCACTGCGCCCAGTCAGACAGAAGAGACCGAGCAGCCGCTGGAAGTCGCGCTGGTAAAGGCGGTGCTCAGTGGCGAGCGCGATCGCTTCGCCCGCTTGTATGAAATGTACGCGCCGATGGTTCATGGAATTTTGCTGGCTCGCGTGCCGCGTGGTGAAGTCGATGATTTAGTGCAGGATATTTTTCTGCACGCGCTGAGAAAGTTGCATACGTTGCGCGACGCCGCTGCCTTTGGTCCCTGGATCGCAATGATTGCGCGCAACCGCGCGATGGACTTCTATCGCCGCTCGCGCGAGACGGTCGAAGTGACCGAGCAGATGGCGATCGAGCGGCCGCCGAATCGGACCGCGAGAGAGATTCTGGATTTCATTTGCCATCTGCCTGACGCATATCGCGAAACTTTGGTGCTGAGATTCGTCGAAGGAATGACCGGACCAGAGATCGCCGCGCGCACCGGACTAACGCCGGCTTCAGTGAGGGTGAACCTGCATCGCGGAATGAAAATGTTGCGCCAGAAAATCGGGGCAGTAGCCCGACCGTAAGCGAGGGCTCAGAGAGGTGAGAGATCACGCTATGAAAGACAACTATCTTTGGGATCGTTCGGGTGAGCCCGATGCTGAGATCCAGGAGCTCGAAGAGATTCTCGGCACTCTGCGATATCAGCCGCGGCCACTTCGGATTCCCTCCCATCTCCAAATCGGCAGCCGCCGAAGGTTATTTCCGGCGATGGCGATTGCCGCAGCGGTAGCTTTGTTCGCGATCCTCATCGCCGCGTGGTTTAGTTTCAATCGCCGCCAGGCTCCAGCATTTCAAGCGACTCGCGATGGCCAAACTGATCAGCAGCGCAGCACGCCGCAGCCTGCGAGCAAGCCCGACAACGCACCTTCGCAAACTGTCGTGGTTCAGAGTCCACAGCCGAAACCAATTCAAGAGCATCGCGAAGCTCCGCGAAATCTGCTGGCCGCCAACAAGCGACCCAATCGAACTTTGACCCGACAGCCTGCACTAACTCCGCAGGAACTGGCTGAAAAGGAACAGGTGCTAATGGCGCTGCGTCTGGTTAGTTACAAACTCAACGTCGCGCAGCGAAAGACGCAGGGTCCGCCGCCGCTTAACACAATTCGCAATCAACACAAGATAGGATGAACGACTTATGAAAAATCTCTTCCAAATAACATGGAAACTTTTACCGGTCCTGCTGCTGTTACTCACCGGCAGCGCGGTCACGGCACTAGGGCAGGGACCAAAGCTGCAAATCGATCAGCTCGACGCGCTGGCCAACAGGGCGAGTGAAACGGTCGACGTGAGGCTGGACGAGCGCCTGATGGCTACGACCGCCAAGTTCTTCTCAGGCAAGGACGACGCTGATATCAAAGAAGTGCTCAAGGGCATCAAGGGCATCTACGTCAAGAGCTTCACCTTTGAAAAAGAAGGTGAGTATACGCAGGTCGAAGTCGACTCAGTCATGTCGCAACTTCGCGGCAGCACCTGGAGCAAGGTCGTATCGGTGAAGAGTAAGAAGGACGGCGAAAACGTCGAAGTCTACTTGAACATGATCGGCGACCAGATCACCGGCTTGGCTGTACTCAGCATCGAGCCTAAAGAGTTCACCGTCGTCAACATCGTCGGACCAATCGACCTCGAGAAACTCACCAAGCTGGAAGGTCAGTTCGGCGTGCCCGAGCTGGGCATCGAAACGGATAAGACCAAAAAAAAATAGGCGATAGCGATGAAGACAAGAATCACAATCGCTGGATTAGTCATTGCGCTAATGCTTGTCGCCGGGCCTTTCAACGTGCTGGCGCGCGGCGACGGCTTCAACGACGCCGTGAAGACCATCGAGCAGTTCTATCACGTCAAGCACCAGAGCATTCCGCTGCTGGCGCGCGCTGGAATGAAGGCAGTCCGCACGGCCGCGAAAATCAAGGGCGGCGATTACCAGCGCCTGGCCGAAGCCGGCAGCGTGCGCGTCGCGTTCTTTGAGGATCAGAACTTTGATTCGCGCGGCGAGATCGCCACCTTCAAAGCATCGATGCAAGCAGTGCTGACGAGAGAGTGGTCGCCATTGGTGCAAACACTCGCGCCGAAGGACGAACAGCAAACCTACATTTACATCCGTGATGCCGGCGAGAAGTTTCAGGCCCTGGTCGTCAACATAGAGCGGCACGAAGCCACAGTGATCCAGGCAACGATCACTCCGGCAGTTCTGGCGCAGCTAATGAAAGATCCAGAGGGCATGGGCAAGACCCTAACCGAAGACGCAACCATCAACGACCACTAATGTCACAGGCCCGACCATGAGGGAGCCCAAGATCAGGAGAACACAATGAACCCATCCACCCAAAACATGCCTCACACAAGGGCGCAAAGGCGCAAAGCAATAGAACTAATCGCGATCGTCTCCCTGATCCTGCTTGTCGTTCCTTTGGTTTCGGCACAGGAAGTCGCCGAGACAATTCGCGTGCGCACCCGCGTCGTGTTTATGGATGCGCTGGTCAAGGACAAGCGGACCGGCATTCCAATTTCAGATCTCAAACCCGACAACTTCGAACTGTTTGACGATGGGAAGCCGCGCACGATCTCCTATTTCACGCGCGACGGCCAGGCCCGCAAGCCTTTGGCAATGGTGATTGTCCTGGATTGCCGCGAAGACGGCGCCGGCAGATTCCTGAAACGCCCCGAGGTGCTCAAGGCCTTGACCGATCAGTTGGCCAAGCTGCCGCCGGGTGACGAAGTCGGCATCATGGCCATGAACATCGGCGAAGACGAAAAGCGCGTTTGGCTCACCACCTTCACCAACGATCCGGTGAAAATCGCCGCGGCGTTGGCGCGCGTGCCCTCCTTTGTCGAACATCCCGATAACGCGCCGGGTCTTCCTGATGACGCTGAAAAACAAAAGACGGCAGAGGCAGCGCAGAAACAAGGCAAAGGCAGCATCAGCATTGGCTCTGATTCGTCGCAGGACAAACGTGAAGAGAAAGCAGACACGACCGCCCAGAACAAACCGAAGCCCGAAGACATCGTCGAAACTGAAACGATTAAAGGAAAGAACGGCGCGGTGGTCACGCGAACCGTTTTGAAGGACGGCTCGGTGAATCTGAAGCGCGTAAACAGCAGCGGGCATGTAACGATTGAACTGGACGACGTGTACGACATGGCCGCCGCAGTTCGGGACGCAACACGCGCCTCGGAAAAAGAGCGACCCAATTCGCAGCCGGCAATCGTTTGGGTGTCTGACGGCATCGCTCCAATCTTTTACGAAGACCGTGACGCTACCGAACAGATATTAATTCGCTCGAACGCAATTTTTAATTCGCTCACCGTTGACCTGCGCACGCTGTTCAAGTTCCTGATGCCGATTGGGAAGCCTCTGGCCGGCTGGATGGGCGTCAGTCTTTATGGCAGCGCCAGGCATCTCGCTCAACAAAGCGGCGGCGAGGCCGTGCGGGTTAATCGCACCAGCGACTATGGGGCAGGCCTCGCGAAGATCATCGGCAATCTCACCGCGCGTTACAGTCTTGGGTTTGCCCTCGGCGAAGACGAGAAAGACGATGGGCGGATGCATGAACTTGCCGTGCGCGTGAAAGCTCTCGATACCAAAGGCAAACAGCGCAAGTTGGAAGTAAGTTCGCGGCGCGGCTACTACGTGCCCAGGAGCGATAGCGATCAGGCAGCCAACCAGTAGGTCCTGTGCTGGAAACGCCAGTCCTACTTTCGAATTGACCATCAGCTAACAAGTAGCGCCCGTCCAATCAAATAAGTAGAATAGCTTCGTTAGCATTCAAGGTGACCAACTCGCCAATACCGGTTGCAGTCGATCACCTGAAGTCCTTATGAAGCTTTTCACCATCGAAGAAGCCAATTCCCTACTGCCAAGCGTACGACCGATCGTAAAGTCGATTCAGCGTTCGCATCGCCGCCTGATCTCATTTCAAACGACGGCGAAGCACGCGGCCGAAGGCGCCGAGAATGGCGGCGGCGGCATGAGGCAGGGACCGCGCTACGCGAATCTGCTGATTGAGTTGTCGCTCGGGGCCGGTCAATTGGAAAGCCTCGGCGTGCAGTTGAAGGACTACTCACAGGGTCTGATTGATTTTCCGTCGATGCGCGATGGCCGCGTCGTGCTGCTCTGTTGGAAAGCCGACGAAGGCGATGAGCTCGAATGGTGGCACGACCTGGAATCCGGATTCGGCGGACGCCAGCCGCTCTAGCTGCACAGACTTCAGTCTGTGATTCCCTCTTCAGGTCTTATCACTGACTAAAGTCGGTGTCACGACAACCTCAAGTCCTGCTATATTTTCTCGTTGACTACTTAAAGTAAAGTCTGATACCATCCGCGTCGACTAGCCCGGCGGGTTGGGCCGTTTGGATCGTTGCCCATCCCCTGTTTGACTTACTGAGCTGACGGAGACTTTGCTGATCCAAGTCTGTGGCGTCGCTCATGATGAAAACTCAGATACTGCCCCGTATCTATTCACGATCCACATGCAAGAACCCCTATCGAATACAGCCATCGAAAAAGTCATTACCGATAGTGGCCTCGTCGAAAGTCTTTGCGACGAGCCATCGAATCCGTCTGTAGGCAGACAACAGGCGTCTACGCTGATCGAATTTCCCGGCACGGCGCGGCCTCTGCCTGAGTGGCGCAAGCAGTTGAGTCAGCGCGTGCGTGAAGTTCAGGAGCGACGCGCGCGCGAAGCTGCGGAAGAGGCAGCCGCGGCCCAGAAAGCCGGCATTGTTTCGTGCGCGTTGCCGTCCGCTCAACTTGAATTGGTTCCCGATCTGGAACAGCCTGTGATGAACCCGATCGTTTCAAAAGTCCTGGAACGACTCGAGCGAGCGCGGCGCCCCGATCAAGTCGTAAGTGGATTCAACGGCACGGCCGCGGCGCCAGCCCTGGAGCCCACTGAAGACGTCGCGACAGAATCGTTAGAGCGCAATCCGGAACCTGTCGAGACAAAACCGAAGCTCACCGTCGTCGCTCCAGCAAAGACCCGGATTGAAGTAAGCGATCGAAAACCGGTACGGGTAATTTCTGATAGCATCGACGACGTAGCTCTTTCTTATCTCGAGACATGCCTGTCCTTACCCGCACTCGCAGCCGATACTAATAATGAGAGCGCCGGCTTTACGCGCCGGTTCATCGCGGGCATTTTCGATCTATTGCTCGTGGCGGTGATGTCTGCGCCGGTCGCGGCGGCGATTGAGTTCTCAGATGGAGATTGGTCGAATCCGCGAGTAATTGGATTGATGAGCGGCATGGCCATCGTAACGATGTTCGCTTACCTTACGATCTCGGTCGCCCTCACGGGACGGACTTTGGCCATGCGAATTTTCTCGCTGCGCACCATCGACACGCGCACCGGGATGATTCCGACCGGCGGCCAGGCAATCAAGCGCGCTGTAGGTTACATCTTTTCCCTGGCCGTGCTGGGCCTGGGAGTGATCTACGCGCTCGTGGATCCGGATCGCCGCACTATCTACGATCGCTTTTCCAAAACCATCGTGGTGCGGGATTAAGTAACAAAATCAGCGTCAGTGTGAAAGAAGGCGAAGGCTCCGGCTTTCGCCTTTATTGTTCTTCCGCTCGTCCCCGCGGGCAGTCGAGCTCAACCTTGGAGATGAAGATTGGCTCCGGAGGAGCCTGATAGTTGATGACCTTTGTCGCTCGAATCTATGAATACTTCGTCCCTATGGGACTCAGGGGTTGGTCTTCCTTATGCAGTTGCGCGGCGTCCCTGCCGGCCCTAATGTGCTAATTTCTCTCTCTAAGACAATGGACGACCGAGCCATCCAAGAGATAGTCGCAGAGATGCAACCACTAATGCCGGGCCGCGCGCCGGGAAAGATTTTTCAACTCTCGCCCCTATCGCTGGTCATCGATTTTCGACTGCGTGATCATGGCGATCTATTCATCAGCGTCGAGCCGGCCCAGCCTCGCATGTACCTGATCAAGCGCCGCGTCCGCGATCTTGAAAAGCAAAGTATTCCGCTGGCTCAGTTCGGTCAAAGCCTGCGCAAAGAGCTTTCAAATACGACCCTCCGATCGATTGAGAAAGACCCTGAAGATCGAATCATCTGGTTGCGGTTTTCGGGGACAGACGAGCTGGGAAAGAAACAAGAGCGCACTCTGATCGTTCAGTTGACCGGACGCGCAGCCAATCTGTTTTTGATCGATCGTCACGGCATCATCACTAACCAGGTCCGAGAGGGAAAGGGTCACGGGCAAAAGATCGGTGAACCTTATCAGAAGCCGCCGGCGGCAGGCGTGCGCGCCTCAACGGCTAAAGACGATGAACTACTCGAGGCAATGCGAACAGGCGTTTACACCTCATCGTCCGAAGCCGCGGATGCTTATTTCACTTCCCTGCTGGTCCGTCAAAGTTTCGACAACCGCGCGAGCGCCGCGCGCGCCGGGCTGCGAAAGAAGATCACTCATCATCGGAAGTTGCTCAAACAGCTCAAACTCGATTTGGCCAGTCACGCTGACGCCGAAGCCCACAAACGCCTCGGCGATCTTTTGCTGGCTAATCTAAGTACAGCGCGGCGAGAAGGAAACCGGGTCACACTGATAGATTTTTTTGCCGATGACGCGGGCCCCGTCGAGATTGAAATTGACGAGCATGCAACGTTACCGGAGGAGGCTGAACGACGCTTTGCGCGCTACTCCCGTTCCAGGCGCGCGGTGAAGCAAATCACTTCACGGCTCACGGCTATCCGCGCGGAGTTGGACGCACTCGACTCACAGTCCGAAGTTTTCGAAAAGATAATCGCTGAACGAGACGAGCACGCCCTGGACAAGTTTACGGCGAAGAAGTCAGCACCCGCTGCTTCAGCACGTGGATCAAAACATGAGAAGAAGATTCCCGGCACTCGCAGTTATCTTTCGTCGGATGGGTTTGAAATCCTGGTGGGCCGGACCGCGCGCGACAACGATCACTTAACTTTCAAGGTGGCGAAGCCGAATGACCTTTGGATGCACACCGGAGATTATTCCGGCTCGCACGTGGTGGTTCGCAATACGACTCGCAAAGAAATCCCCCATCGCACGATCATCGAAGCCGCGCAACTGGCCGCACAGTTCTCGCAGGCGCGTAAGAATTCAAAGGTCGACGTGCACTACACCCAGCGCAAGTTTGTTTCGAAACCAAAAGGCGCCGCGCCGGGTTTGGTGAGAATGACGCGGTTCAAGAACATTACGGTCGAGCCGAAGGAGAGTGTCGAGCGAGTCTAGTGCAATGATGCTGTCGTTCAAGGGTTCGCCAGTGATAGAATGCAGCACATGAAAAAGATTATCCAGGTTCACATTCATAAGGGCGAGAAGTACTACGTGGCAGAGTGTCTGGATCTCCCTGTGGTTACGCAAGCCGAGACGCTGGACGAACTCGCCGATAATCTTAAAGAAGCGCTGGCGCTACACTTGGAAGATGAGGATCTCGCGGAATTTGGTTTCGCTCCCGATCCATCAATTCTTGCGAGCTTCGAACTTGAACCATTGATTCATGCCAAAGCTTAGAACGCTTTCTGGTCCCGACGTAGTTAGAATACTTTCGGAATTTGAGTTTCTAGTAGCGTCGCAGCGTGGGAGTCACATAAAGCTGCGGCGAATTCTTCTGGACGGAACCCGACAAACCCTCACAATTCCGAATCATCGCGAATTGGATACCGGAACCCTCAAGGCCATTTATCGCCAAGCGCTTCGCTACATTCCTGATGAAGACCTGCAAGGGCACTTCTATTCTGATTAACTTGTTTTGGATTTTCAGGGATCGAGTCATAGCCAGGAGCCCAACCCCAACGGGGTTGTGTCAGTTTCTTAGCTCAAGAAGTTGTAAGAACTAGTGCAATATTCTTGACGACCTCAATCTCCAATTTGGCCAGGATACGCCGTTGGGGTTTCGATCCTTTTGCAATGCGGTTCCAGGGTAGCCTCGAAGCGGGGCAACCCTGGTCTGAGTTGGATAACCGCTTTGCGGTTGGAAACATTAGCTTACTCAAAGTTTCCTTGATGCTTTATCAGGTGGTCCTCCCTTACGGTCGGGCTTCTTACTCTGCTAATGCTTGGTGTTTCCTTGTTCCAGCGGGAGTTCGATCCGAAAGGCGGTGCCCTTCCCCAACTCGCTCTCAACTTCTACATGCCCGCCATGCAGGTCGATGATTTGTCTGACGATTGAGAGACCCAAACCCGTGCCGCGTTTCTTGGTCGTAAAGAATGGTTCGAAGAGCCTTGCCTGCGTCTTCTGATCCATGCCGGCGCCATGATCCTTGATGATAATTCGGACGTGTTCGCCGCGAGTGCGAGCCGCGGCTTCAATCGATTTGGCTCTGGTATCCGACTCCGCCAAAACAGTTGTAATCTTCACCGGTGATTTCGACTCGCTGGCATCGATAGCATTCGCAATCAGATTCACAAAGACTTCCCGCAACTGTTCTTCATCGCCCTGACCGCGAATCGTGGCGGCGGCAAAGTCTTTTTCAACTGGCGTTTCTTTTTCCTGTATGCGATCGGCCACCAGATCGAGACTCGAATTGATTAATTCGTGCAAGTCGAAATCCGCCAGGTCCATCTCGCGTCGCCGCGAGAACTGGGTCACGTCAACGACGAGTTTGTTGAGGTGATGGATGCCACGCTCTACCAGGGACATCGTCTTCAAAGCATCCTCGGTCACCATGTATTCGCGCAGCATTTCGATTCCCAGGCGAATGCTCCCCAGCGGGTTCTTGATCTCGTGGGCCAGTTGGGCGGCGGCCTCGCCCACTGCCGCCAGCGCCTCGCCGCGCCGCAAAGCAGCCTCGGCCTTGGCCGCTTCCGTCACATCCACCAGCGTGAGGATCTGGCCATGCTCGAGATCGATCTCCAAAGGCGACGAGTAAACGTCAAACGTGCGCTCAGTTTCCTCCACGCCCAGATTCCAACGGCCGCGATAAGTCGCGGTTTCAACATGAGAAGCCGTTGCAGATTCCAGCAACTTAGTTCCTTCCATCGAACCAACTCGATCGTGAATTGAGGAACCAATCGTTGCCTGTGGAAAGATGCGCAAGAAGGCCGTGTTCGCGCTGCGAATGCGATCCTTGCGATCGATTGCCGCGATGGCGCTGACCATGCCTTCCAGCATTTGATTGCTGAACTCACGCTCGCGGCGGGCGGCCTCGGTGCTTTGTTTGGTTTGGCGAAAGCGGCGTTGCACCTGCCAGATAGTGGCTATCGCCACTCCCAAACCAGCTAACAGGGCAAACAGATTCCAGGTCCGAATCGATCGCGTCGCAGCCTTTTGCATCGCGTTCGCGTAACCGAATACCTGTTGCTCTTCGATCGCCGAATCATGGATGAGCAGGTTTAGTTCGCCATCCAGATCGCGAAAGTGGGGAAAGCCTTCCTGCAAATATCGATCTTTGTCTTTGGTGATCTCGACATAGGCGGCGAGGTCGTCCCGGAACTTGCGCCAGTTGGGCAAGTCATCCAGCGGCACGTGCTCCAGTTGCGTTAGCAGGTTGGCCGTCTCTCCACGTGCTGAATCCAGACGCAAATCGAAGGGCGGCGTCAGTTCGCGGCGCGCGGTTGCTTCCATGCGTTTGCGCGCTTCGTTGTCGAGTTTCGTGAGCGAGACGCGCAGTTGCAGTAACAACCCTGCTCGGGACGCATGGGTATGTTCGAGTTCCAGAGCGGTGCTGCTTGTGTCTTCGAGGCGGCGCACGCTCAAGCTGCCGAGGACCCAGACGAGCAGCAGGAGGAGCGCGAAGCCGGCAACCAGAGGGATCAGAGTTGGATCCAGCCGGGACTCTTTCTTGCTTTCGGCTACGGGCGGCATCACGCGGCGATATACGACCTCGCCATCGGACTGCTGGTTTTGTTTCTGCTTATCGGCCATTGAATGACTCTGAAGTGGAGCCCTTCCCGACGGTCGGGCTACCGCCCCGTCTGCTCACTGCCCATTGCTCACTGCTTTTAGTGCTTTGCGTCCATCCAGTTGTCGCCGATGCCGGTCTCAGCCACCAGGGGGACATCAATCTTAACTGCATTCTCCATTTCCCGCTTTAGTGTTTCGGCAACTTTGTCGGCTTCACCGGCCGGGCACTCAACCAGCAACTCGTCGTGCACCTGCATCAGGATTTTCGCGTCCAGGCCTTCACGACGAAAAGCGTCTTCCACATGCAGCATGGCAATCTTCACGATATCGCTGGCTGTGCCCTGGATTGGCATGTTGATGGCCTCGCGTTCAGCCGCGCGGCGAATGTTAGCGTTGCGATCGTTGATGCCCGCCAGCGGACGAATTCGTCCATACAGCGAACGCACATAGCCATGCTCGCGCGCCTGCACCGGAATTTCGTCCATGTACCGGCGCACGCCTTTGTAGGTCGCATAGTAGTCATCGATCACTTTGCGCGCTTCCTGCCGCGAGATGCCGACGCGCTGAGACAACCCCCAGGGCTCGATCGCGTAAGCGATCGCGAAGTTCACGATCTTGGCAAAGCGGCGCGCCTCTTTCAGCTCTTCATCCGTCTGCGCATTGAAGACCAGCCGGGCAGTTCGCGAGTGAATGTCGTCCCCTTTTTGAAAAGCGTCGAGCATTACTTCGTCGCGCGTAATGTGCGCCAGCAACCGCAGTTCAAGCTGTGAATAATCCGCTGAGATAAGTTTATTACCACGTTCCGGCACGAACGCGCGCCGGATGCTCCGGCCCAGTTCGGTACGAATCGGAATGTTCTGTAGGTTCGGCTCGCTCGAGGACAACCTTCCCGTGGCCGCGACGGTTTGATTGAGCTGTCCGTGAATGCGACCATCCCGAGCGATCTGATGAGGCAGCGCGTCGGTATAGACACTCTTCAACTTGTCCAGCTCGCGATACTCAATAATCAGCCGCGGCAGTTCGTGAGTTAAAGCCAACTCTTCGAGCACTGCCTTGCTGGTCGAGACTCGACCGGTCGAAGTTTTGCGACCTGAGACAATGTTCAGCGTCTCGAAGCATTCCGCGACCTGCTTTGGTGAGTTGATATTGAATTCGCGCCCGGCGAGTCCGCAGATTTTGTCCGTCAGTTTGGCCAGTTCTTCACCGAGATGCCGGGACAATTCATTCAGGACGTTCAGGTCGACGCGAATGCCCGCGCGTTCCATTCGGTAAAGCATGGGCGCCAGCGGCAGTTCAATCTCGCGATAAATACTGTCGAGATCTTTTTCCTCAATTCGCTGCCGCAGGACCCTCGCAACTTGTGCTGTCAGATCAGCCGCTTCGGCGGTTTGCCATCCCGTTTCGCTCCAACCTTCATAGGCCGGGCCGCCGCTTTCTTCGTTCACGGTTTCGCGCGCCAGGTCCGCCAACTCGTACTTGCTGCGCGTCGGATCGATCACATAAGCGGCGATCAGCGTATCGTCCGCGACCCCGGCTAACTCAATCCCCAGCGGGGTGAGTAACGCAGTCGCTCGCTTCAAATCGTGAACGGACTTTTCAATCAGGCCGTTGCTTAGTAACTCGCGCATCCCGGCGAGCGCCGCTTCTTTGCCTTCGGCAAAATCATCAAAGTCGATGAACGCCGACGTGCCGGCGTGTGGAGAGAAGGCCATACCGTGCGCGTGTCCGTCGTGGGTGCTCGCCTGTTGGCCCGCGCCCGGCGGCGATGAGTTGAGGATCGCCAGACCGATATGCTCGGCCTGCCACAATTGCTGCACCAGCGTTTCAAGTTCAGCCCGATTGCGAACGATTGAATACTTGCGTTCACCGGCGGTCTTGGTTGAGGCTACTGCTCCATCGACAAACTCATTCGTCAGCGCGGTGAATTCCAACTCGCGGAAGAGTTCGTAAGCCGCGGCGCGATCGGGCGGGCGCCTTTCCACTTGATTCAAGTCAAGATGGATGTCGAGGTCGGTCCTGATTTGCGCCAGCTCGCGGGATTTGCGAATCAGCTCGGCATTATTCTTGAGCGATTCGCGATAGCTCTTATGTTTTATGTCTGCGAAACTATTGAGGGCATTTTCAATTGAGCCGAACTGTTGAATTATCTGCACCGCGCCTTTCGGCCCCACGCCCGGCGCCCCGGGAATGTTATCGATCGAGTCCCCCATCAGGCCGAGCAAATCAACCAGCTTGTCTGCGGGCACGCCGAATTTCTTTTCGACCCAGGCCTCGTCGCACCACTCGATCGGCGGAACCGGCGTCTTGCGTTTGACTATTTGTGAGTTCTGCCGCATGCACACGATCAGCGGATCTTGAACCAACTGGCACATGTCCTTGTCGTTGGAAACGATAACTGCCTGCAAGCCCTGGTTGGCTGCTTGCACCGCCAGGGCTCCGATTACATCATCCGCCTCAAATCCCGGAAGATTTATCATGGGCACGTTGTATGCTTCACAGAGACGCTTGATATAAGGCATTTGCGAAGTCAGATCATCGGGCATCTGCTGGCGGTTCGCTTTGTAATCGCTGAACGTTTCGTGACGAAAAGTTTTTTCACCCGACTCAAAAATGGCGGCAATGTATTTCGGCTGCTCATCCTGAATCAGCTTTCGCAGCATGTTGGTGAAGATATAGACAGCCTGCGTGACCTGGCCCTTTGAATTCGACAGCGGCGCCGCGCGATTGGCCATCGGCGCATAGAAAGCGCGAAAGATATGTGACATCGAGTCGATGAGAAAGACTCGTTCAGCCGGCTTGACCCCGGCAGGGAAACTCTTCTGTGGCATTATGATATCGATCATAGGGTCGAGTTTTCAGGGTGTCAATTTGCCTCTGATTAGTGGCAGCAACCTCGTTGGCGATATTCGTTTCATTAGCACCGGGGCTTTAGCCCGGTGACCTGAAGGACAACCTAAACGCAGAAACCGTTTGAAACGGTTTCCATTTCCAAGAGCGAACTTATCGTCACCGGGCTAAAGCCACGGTGCTAATGAGAGATCGTGGTATTGCTGCCGCGCTGCATGCCAAAAGTCGTAGCACCTACGCCACATAAGCGATCTCAGTTGTGCGCTTTTTCGACCGCTGACGAGGGGTACAGGTCTTGCACCTAGTTGGCCGTCAATCAAGTTCTCACTAATGAACCAAACGAATCATACAAGCGCACGCCAAACAACGCTGGCCGGGTCGGTCGAAGCCCGCGGCATCGGTTTGCACACCGCGGTTCCGGTCCAGGTGCGCCTGATGCCCGCGCCGCCCGACACTGGATACGTTTTCCGGCGCACCGATCTGGGCGGCTTTGAAATTCCCGCGACCGTCGAATCGGTCGCGTATTGCAGCTATGCTACGACGCTGATGCGCACTGGCGTGATGCTTTCGACAGTTGAGCATTTGCTGTCGGCGCTGCGCGGCTGCGGCGTCGACAACGCCTACGTCGAGGTAGACAACCTCGAAGTGCCGATTATGGACGGCTCAGCCGAAGCCTTTGCGGAAATGATCGAAAACGCCGGCTTGGTGGATCAGCCGGCCGCGCGCCGCGCTCTGCTGGTTAGAGAGAAAGTTTCAGCCGTCTCCGGTAACCGCAGCATCACCATTGAACCTGCTGACGCCTACGAGATCGATTGCGTGATTGACTTTCCGCATCCGCTGATCGGCGTGCAGCATCGTTCAGTCACACTGGATAATGGTTCATTTGCGCGCGACATTGCGTCCGCCCGCACCTTTGGCTTTATCGAAGAAGTCGAAGCACTGCGGCGCGCGAACCTGATTCGTGGTGGCTCACTCGACAATGCTATCGTGCTGACCAAACACGGGATGTTGAATGACACTGGTTTGCGTTTTTCAGATGAATTCGTGCGGCACAAGATTCTCGACATCATCGGTGACCTGGCGCTGCTGGGAATGACCGTGCTGGGCCGAGTCACCGCGCAGCGCAGCGGGCATCTCCTTCATGCCGCGATGATGTCTTCATTGCTCCGTAACCGCGCTGCCTGGGAAATTGTTGATTTGCCCGCATCAATCGAAGCCCCAGCAGCTGCGGAGGTCGCAGTTTAGAGCAGCGGGTGATCCTGTCAGAACCGCCTGCGGTAGCGGGCGGTTGATTCGCTCAATGACTAACTCTCAAGTTCAACCGCCCGCTACCGCAGGTGGTTCTGACAAAAGCCCACTAAACTTGCTGCTCTCAACCTCGCCCGTTACGGAACCTGCCGCTCTCTGCTAAAATCACCATTCAATTAGACGTTTTAAGAGATCTCGGCATCCAAGGCTGCGGATTACTTTTGCTGGAGGCATTTTGATTTGATGAAACATCGCATAACGCTCGTCCTGCTCTTCGGTTTGGCTTTGGCATTTTCCGCATCCAGTCGCGTGACGGCGCAGCCGAGGACCGCCAGTTCGGTCCAGGAAACCGAAGACGAATACAAAGTCACCACGTACAAGCGATTCGTCGAAAATCGCGAACCGAATCCCGCCGCGGCTTACCAGGCCGCAAGGGATTACATGGCTCGCTATAACAAAGAAGACGATCAGTACACCCGCTATCTGAAACAATGGATTAGCGCATTCGAAAAAGATGAGCGTCAGGACAACTTGTTGCGGGCGATCTACGGCGAGAAGAATTACGCCGCCGGTTTCGGCCTGGCTAAGCAGGTCCTGGCCGATGATCCTGAAGATGTTAAGGCGCTGATCGCGCTTGGCTATGGGGGCTATCTCGCCACCACGAATGCCAAGAACGAGACCTATAACGCCGATTCAGTACGTTATGCACAGAAGGCTCTTCAATTGATTGATAGTGGCAAGACGCCGGACGTCTGGGAGCCATTCAAGAGTCGCGAGGACGCAGTTGCGTCGCTTAATTACGCCATTGGCTTTATCGATTTGAAGCCGCGTCCGGAAGAAGCGATTGGGCGCTTCGTTAAAGTAATCGGGATCGACAGCGACCTGCGGAAGACTCCTTCGACGTTCTACCTGCTCGCCGTCGCCTACGAACAGGGACCGTACAAGAGACTCTCGGCTGATTACACCAGGCGCTTTGCGAATCAAGCTGAAACGCCTGAGAGCAAGGCCGCGCTCGATACACTCAACAAGGTAATGGACCACATCATCGATGCGTACGCGCGCGCAGTGGCTCTCTCTGGAAACGAACCGCAGAATCAGGCGAAGAAGGCGGAATGGACCAAGCGCCTCACCGATCTCTACAAGTTTCGCCATGAAGGCTCAGACGCCGGCTTAACCGAATTCATCGCGGGAGCGCTGGCAAAGCCTCTGCCGCAACCATAATTTGTAGCGCAAGCTGGTAGCTTGCGCAGCACTGGCTGAGCAACTTCGCTCGTGCAAAGAAAAACGATCCACGAAGTACACGAAGAGCACGAATGACTGATTCGGCTTCATGTCCTTTGTGGATCGTTTTGGTTTTCGGCAACTCGAAAAGACCTGCTGCCTTGACAAGCCATCGCGAATCCTTAGAATCGAACGCGTTGAAAAGCGGGAGTAGCTCAGTGGTAGAGCATCGCCTTGCCAAGGCGAGGGTCGCGAGTTCAAATCTCGTCTCCCGCTCCAGAATTGAAGGATAAAGGCGGAAGGATGAAGGATTGGTTTTCAGTTTTCGGTTTTCAGTGTTGTAGCCGCTAAATAGCGGTTAGGGCTGAGGACTGCAAACTGAAAGCTGGGAACCCTCCATCCTTCCGCCTTTTGTCCGTTATCCTCGCGAATATGGCGGCGTAGCCAAGTGGTAAGGCAGAGGTCTGCAAAACCTTTATTCATCGGTTCGATTCCGATCGCCGCCTCCAAATCCTTATCAAAATCAATAGCTTGCGAGCACCGCCTTCTTTACCTATTTTCCGTTTGGGTCACTGTTGAGTAACTCCCAGCAAAAACAGGCGCGGATTCTGAAACACACACAGGCTAGATCCGTCGAAAACGTTAGCGAAATCCACGTACCTGGACGACCAAAACGTGCCGGAATTTTCTTAGCGGTGTAAAAACCCTTTATTCAGCCCGAATATTCGGATTACTCATCGCACAGCCGGACTGTTGATGAGCGCTTGTCAATTAGGATGGCAACGAATCCGAGCCATTGCTCAATTAACGGATGCGCTAATGTGGCAATTTCTCGCGCTCGCGAGGTGCAATGATTCTTACCAATTCTGCGGATCGACTTAGAGTTCTATAAATGTTGACAAGGAGATGGCCTTGGAAGCGTTACACCAAAGCCAAGAGCACAAACCCATTTCGCGCGAAGAATCAGAGCGCTTAATAGCAACCACCGAACAAACGACCGAGCAGACCCTCGACCTGCGCAGGAGCGGTCATGAATAACCTTGGCCGTCGAGATGAGGGGAGCAACCGAGCAAGAAATCGAACTTGATCTTGATCCTGATCAAACATTAACCAATACACGCGGGATCTTCTAGCCCGGACAAGCTGATTTCTTGTCTTGAATGCGACGCACGCAAAAGCCCCAATGCCCGCCCGTGTGTCTAAAGTGCAAAAACAAGACATATTCGTTGTGGGTGCTGTGGGTTAGGTTAATACTCAAAGCCACTGAAGCGATGACTTCGGACAAAGTTAATCAACATCCAGCAAGAGTGCACGCCGTCCGGCGGTTTTTCCATACCATCCATACCCAGATTTGTTGGACACTTATTGTCAGATTTACTCTTGACTGTGGATCACAGTTGGAGTATATAACTCCGGCCACATATCTTTAGTCTGGTTAGCAAGAGCCCCGACTCCTCGCAAGTCCCGCTCCTGCTCACTCCACTTCGGAATCCGGCTTAGCGTACGGAGGTGAACCTCATGGCAGATCCAGAAATTCGAATTCCCGCCAGCTTGGGCTTATCTAAAGAGGAGCTCGAGAGAATAAAGCAGGGATTCCAGAACCAGCTCGCCGACATGATCAAGGGCACTCAGGCGAAGGCGGCAGCCAGAGCCCGGCCTAAGTCGGTAGGGGAAGTGAAAACCCAAGTAGTCTCAGACGCAAAATAGCCAAGAATTGGCATTACTCTGTGGCTAGTGTTTACAAACAGCGATCCCGGAGCATTATTGTGTCACCATCGCTGATCACCGTCATAACTCACAATCTACGGAGGTAACATCATGGCTCAACTTGAAATCAGAATTCCTCAAAGCCTCGGTTTAAGTAAGGAACAGATAGCGCAATTAGAGGAAGGATTCCGAAGCAGTATCGCCGACATGGTCACGGGCCCACATGCGGAGGCGACGGCCTTAGCCAGACCACAGGCGGTTTCGAAGAAGGAAATAATCCAGGCCCAGGCAACTACGGTGATTGACGTTTAAGCGCGTCTGACCGGTGTTTGCCAATTAGGGTCATTTCAGGCGACTTACGTACTCGGCGAGGGTAGTCTCATGGCCTATCCTGCGCCGCCTTGGCATGAGACTGCCTATGAAAAAGAGGACTTCAACCCATGGAAAAGCTCAACCTCCACCAAATATCCAGTGACCGTGCGAGTCTCTTTACGGATAACAAAGTTGCGGCTGGTTTGACTGTCTGTCTTATCACGGCTGTCACCGTGTCCGATTTTGTTGATTTCGAGCTAACCGCCGACGCTTATTCAAATACCGGCGCGCAGCTTGGCGTTCTAACCCTTGCCGCGATATTACGTGAAGAAGGAATCAAGCCGCACATAGTAAATCTGGACGACCTGTTCTTTGACTTTCTCAAGCGCGCCAAATTCCGGACTGGTGATGACGCAGGGGGAAAAGCTGATCCTTTGCCCTTAATGGATGGCGGCCGCCTTGATCCGTCCGTGCTGGAGCGGTTGGAGTTCTTCTTCCCCTTCGTCGTCGAGCATCTTCGCGCGCTGTCGTATGACGTTTTCGGGTTCAGCTCAATTTGTAGCTCCTACCCCTTAACCCTTCGGCTCGCTCAAGAAGTAAAGAGACTTAATCCTGAAGCGAAGATCATTTTAGGCGGGCCTCAGGCGTCCGTCGTAGATATGGCAACGATGCATGCCTTCCCGTGCGTTGATCTGATTGTTCGCGGCGAAGCGGATGAAACTTTCCCCGCGCTCCTGCGCGAACTCTCGCGCACCGATGCCGCCGGCAACTGGGAAAGTATTCCGGGCATCACCTTCAGGCGGAACGACGAAGTGATTCGTAATCCCAATGCCCCGGTAGTGACAACTCTCGACAGCTTGCCGATGCCTGCCTTTGACCTTGACGCTCAGATTCAAGGCCGCAACGGCCTTCACTTGGAAATCGGCCGCGGGTGTCCGTTCGCGTGTACGTTTTGTTCGACCAACGATTTCTTCCGCCGTAATTTTCGCCTGAAGTCGCCACAGAAGATGATCGATGAGATGAGGTGTCTCAACAAGGAGTACGGTACCACGTATTTTAGCTTCGTCCATGACATGTATACCATTGACCGGAAGAAGGTGATTGCGTTCTGTGATGCCTTGCGCGAATGCAAGGAAGGATTTACCTGGGGTTGCAGCGCCCGCACGGACTGTGTTGATGATGAATTGATTGCTGAGATGGCGTCGGCCGGGTGTCGGGGAATCTTCTTCGGTATCGAGACGGGCTCGCAACGTTTGCAGTACGTAATCCATAAGAAGCTTAATCTGGATGAAGCGTGGAAACGAATTGAATGCGCGGATCGCCACGGGATCGCGATGGCGGTGGCGCTGATCGTCGGTTTCCCGGAGGAAACACGGGATGATTTACGCGATACCATACACTTCTTCATCGATTCACTGCGCTTTGACCACGCTGAGCCTCAAGCTTCTCTGTTAGCGCCCCTGGCCGCTACGCCAGTTTATGAACAGCACAAGGATCAGTTGGTTTTCGACCACATATTTTCCGACATGTCTCATCAGGGCTGGCGACAAGATCCCGCTGAAGTGGAAATGATGAAAACTTATCCCGACATCTTTCCCAACTTCTACGCGATTCCAACGACCTGGCTGGATCGCGGCTATCTGAAGGACCTCATGACCTTTGTGAGGTATCTGGTGACGTGGTTTCGTTGGTTGCCGATCGCGCTGCTTCATGACAGCGGTGATTTCCTGAAAGTATTCGACCGTTGGCAAACGTGGTTGGGGGAAAGAAGTGCCAACGACGCAGATGAGGACATAGGGGCGACGCCCTACTACTCTCACCGGAGATTTCGAAAAGAATTTGTGGAGTTTGTTCGGAATTGTTATCTGGAGGAAATGGCGACGGCGCCTGCAGCAATCGCCGCTTTGACTCAGACAGAAGGAGTATCCAACACCCGCAAGGGTAAGCCTCAATCTGTAAAGTCCGTTGATTATCTGGATGTTGACTGCGTACCGTATCAGCCAGAGAATCGAGTTGTCCTGAAGCTTGAGGTTGACTACCTAGAGCTGATTAGGAGTCTGCGGAACAAGACAGAGCTTAGCAGCGTACCCGAACGTAAGGTCACGCTTGTCTTCAATCCGATCGATGAGAAGAACATACAGGTTTGGCAATTGGCTTCTCTCTCCGTGAAACTGCTCAGCTTATGTGATGGGATACGGACCGTGAGTGAAATTGTCCACGAATTCTCTCAGCTCGAAATCGGCATTAATGGAGTTCCACCGGATAAGGCTTGTCTTTTCGGACTGACACAACTGTGGAAGGACGGGCTGATAGCTGTTTCGGCATGTCCGCTCACCGCACAGAAGGATGCGGAAACAATAGATAGTGAAAAGACCTCTGCGATGCAATATCTACCGCCCTCTCAGACGACGAACACCCAGCAACCGTGGCCTCCCAGCAACAGGGTTTAGTATTACCACGCTTGATTGAACCTCGTCGTGGCGAGAATCAAACATTCGCCTTTCCTTGAGAACCCTGTTCATCTGTTTCTTACCGCGTGACAGTCTGCGCATCCTGGCTTGCGGTATGCAAACTTTTGCTCGGCTATAGATCTTGTTTGGAAAACTCGCTCGCAAACCGTCTTCCCGCCTTGATTGTTGGACAAACCGGACAACGTCGCTGAGAAGATGTCACTCCGTGCCGGACCAACGCAGCTGAAGACATTGTGACGCTCTGAACTACCTCTTTGACTTGCAAACCCCGACCATCAAAGTCCCATGTATGGCTAGCGACACTCATTTCGACGAAATGAAGAACGTGCTGCTCCTGGAATTAAAGGCAATAGCCCAGAATGCCACACGGATCGATCGCGCCATATCGAACGCATCATAAGTCTTCTTTCCGGCTGCAAAGGCAAAGTGGTTCTACTCGGCGTCGGCAAATCGGAATCATAGTGCAAAAGATCGCCGCCACGATGACCAGCAGCGGCACCGCCGTTCATCGATTCGCCGCCTCAAACTAACTCAATCAATTCAATAGCTTGCAGGTCACACCATTGGGCGCACGTTTTCTTCTGTGTCACTCTTGGGTCACTGGCGCGCGAACAAATGCGAGTTGGGAAACACAAACCAGTCTCGAAAATGTTGAAAAATGCTGATGACGTCGGACCTACTGGGGATGATCGAGTTCTTACCGAGATGTAAAAACCTTTATTCATCGGTTCGATTCCGGTGGCTGCAAGCCAGATGTACCTTGCTTGCGGTTGAAGCGTCGGCAAATACTGTTTGGTAAAGCGTAGCAGAATGAGGTGAGTACCCGCGCAACAGACTTCAATCCGTTGACTCCTAACGAAGCGTCGGCTCCCGTGTAGGGCAAACCGCCCGTCCAATAAGCGTCCAATAACTGTCCCGTCAGTCCGCTAAGTTCCCTTCGTTATAATAGGTCGCTTCTCTTTCACGGCGGCGACACGGATTCGACTCCCGTACGCGACGCGATCTTGATCAATCAAACATTCCTACCGGAACCTTGCTGGCGGAGATTCTTTGCCACCGAAATCTGTTCGCAAGGCTCTTACGAGTCGTTCAAATTGCTCCTCAAACTTCTTGTTATCGCGGGCCCGCCGGTGAAGTTTGCTGCTGGGCGTAGAATCAAGCAGGAATACACGCAGCGTGAAGATAGGCACAGCCTATGTTCCGAACCGGTGATTCGCGTTCGCGACCAAAGGTTCAACGCGACCACCGTCGCGACTGCGTCCCCGACCGTCTTGTACATCTTCCAGTTTCCAGCAATGACAGGTTTACGCATGATCTCGAGGTGGTTGCTGCTAGCTTTGCGCGTCGAATAATAGCAAGCCCATACTGGCAACAACAGTTCACGCTTTTCAATCGCTCGTCTCATCGACGAGCATCATCGAGCGCGCGCGGGGCCTGTATGTAAGCTCCGCGCTCTGAGCTAACCCTGTCAACACAAGCAGACGTTGAAATCGCGGGTCGGAGCGCAAGCTGTCGAAAACTGGTTCTACGCCCAACCAGACGAGCCACAAGTCACGCTGCTCGAACGCTTCTTCGAGTGCGACGAAGGTCCTTTCCCTGTCGCCCAGAAAGTGATAAATCAGCGCGACGTGATACGGTATGACATAACACTGGGCGGGCAGCGCGGCGATGTTTTCCAGAACCTCTTCCGCCTCTCGGCGCATCCCCGCGGCGGCATAAGCTAGGCCGCGCCCGGTAGTCATCATCAAGCTCCCGTTCGAAAGCTCCTCCGCGCGCTTCATCGCGCTCAAAGCTTCCTCGTGTCGCCCGACATGGCGCGCGACCCAAGCCAAGCCGAAATAGGCCATCGGATTGAGCGGCTGCGCCGCAACCATGCCTCGATATTGTTCCAATGATTCGTCAAAACGCCGGGCGAAGTACAAGCCCCAGCCGAGGCTGAATTGATAAATCGGCGAGAGGGGATCGAGTTCGAGGCTGCGGCGTGCGTGTTGGATAGCCCCTTCCACAGAGCCTTGCTGTATGAGGTGGTTTCCGTAGCGGAGATGCGCGAGCGCGCTGTTCGGGCTGAGCTCAAGCGCGCGCAAGACGTGGCGCTCGCCTTCCGCCCATTTGAATCTCCCTGAAAGCGCGAATCCAAGGGCGGCGTGAGCTTCCGCCAGATCAGGGTCTATCTCGACCGCCCTGCGCGCGGCGGCTTCCGACGCCGCGAGACATTTGCTCGAAGGCATCACGCCCCAAACGGCGAGAAAGTAGTAGTAGTCGGCGATGCCTGTGTGGGCAAGGGCGTAAGACGGATCGAGTTGGACGGCGCGCTCGTAGTCGGCGAGTGCTTTGCCGAATCCGTCTTCGGTCAGGCTGTTAAAGTGAAGGCGCCCGCGCAAGTACGCCTCGAACGCTTCCAGGTTGTCCGTGCCACGTTTGGCAAGTCTTTTGCGCTCATCCGCCCTCATTTGCGGGACGAGCGCAATGGCGACCTGTTCGGCAATTGAATCTTCAAGCTGGAGCACGTCCGTCAACTTCTCGTCGAACTGGCCGGCCCAGAAAATCGCCTCTTCGGAAACTTTTAAGAGCTGCACGCTGACGCGGAGCGTTTCGCCCGCGCGCCGGATGCGACCGTCAACGACGAAATCGACTTTCAGATCGCGCCCGGCAGCGAGCGGTTCCGTCTTCCCTCCAATGTACCGCATCACGCTGCTGGTCGGCCGCATGACGAACCGGCGCACGTTGCTGAGGCGCGTGATGAGCGTATCGCATAAGCCGATTCCCAAATAGTCTTCGCCCACACGGTCCCCGATCTGACTAAAAGGCAGAACACCTATCGAGAGAGCACGCGCTGCGCGGGCACTCGGCTCCGGTTCCGTCTGTCTTATGTCAATGGGCGTCGGCGAACGAGTGTGCCGCGCGTAGATAAGCTCCGCGCTCTCTATCGGCACGTCGCGCACGATTTCCGTGAAGCGGTAACCACGGCGCGGCACGGTTTCAATATATTTCTCGCCGTCCTCACGGTCTCCCAGCGCCTTTCGCAGCAGGGAAATATTGACCGAAAGATTGTTCTCTTCCACGACCGTGTCGGGCCAGACAATCTCGATCAACTGCTCTCGTTTGACTACTCGCCCAGCTCGCTCGACGAGCGCAACAAGCGTTTCAAGCGCCTTAGGTGCAAGTGGCACTGGCTCTCCATCACGAAACAGCAAAGGGAGTGAAGGGTCGAGAAGGAATGGACCGAATTCGTAAAAGCTGGTTGGTGAGGACTTCATAAAGCCACCTCGGGAATCGGTCTTAAGCCCCAAGAAAAAACCAAGATTGACTAAAGGACTTTTGGACCGGTCGGGATGTATTGTGCGCAACCGTTAACACGGCGAGGCGACGGAAGCGAATCGACGCGCATTGTAGCGACGTGCTGGCGATGCGTAAAGAGAAAACTTGCGCCCGGCGGTTGTGGAACCGCCGAACGTCAGGAATTAGATGGGAGGTAATTATGCCAGTTGGGAGCACCTACAGCGTTGCGGTCTTTGGCGATTCAGTGATGTGGGGGCAGGGACTGCGTGAGTCAGAGAAGATACCCACTTGCGTGATCGAGGGTCTGACCACACGTCTCCCGAGAACGAGAGTGACACTCGCGGGAAACTTCGCGCACTCAGGCGCGACGATCGGGCTGCGCGCGGACGGCAGCCGCGAAAGGGGCGGGCCGCCCAAAATAACCCGCGGCACGCGGCAGGAGGTGAACGTCAGCCTGCCGAGTGTCCTCGATCAGGTCGAGCAGTTTCAGGGCGATGCCGCCGCCATCGATCTCGTCTTGCTGAACGGCGGCATCAACGACGTGAACGTGCGCGCGATCCTGCCGTCGCTCGACGACATGGCGCTGAAGCGGCTGACGCAGTTGCACTGCCACGATCACATGAAGGTGCTGCTCGAACAGACGCTCGCGAAGTTCCCGAACGCGCAGGTCGTGGTCTGCGGCTATTACCCGATCATCACGGAAGAGAGCAACCCCGATGCGATGCAACCGTTTCTCATCGCCCTCGGCCTCTGGGACATTGTGGCCGCGCTCCTTGTCGGCGCCACCGCCTCGGGGATCAAGCAAAAGCTCGCGGCGAACTGCGCTCTCTTCCTCAAGACCTCGGACAGTTCCCTCGCCAAAGCCGTGGATGAGGTGAACCGCGAGCGGGCCACGATCTCCGGCGCGGCGCGGCGCGTCCACTTCGCGTCGCCGCAGTTCGAGCGGAACAACGCCGCGTTCGCCATGTTTCCGCTCCTCTTTGGCGTAGACCAGCAGACATCCGCGCCACTCGACCCGGCGGAGGTGCGCGACGCGCGTATCATGGCCTGCAACGAAGCCTACGCCGGTGATGTGTTCGGCGGTCAGGTCTGCCACCGCGCGTCCGCCGGCCACCCGACGCCGCACGGGGCGAGGCGTTACGCCGACGAGATTCTGGCGGTCCTCGACGGCGCGGGCGTTACCGGCGTCGCGCGGACGTTCCCGCAGTATTTCCTTTGGGGCACCGCCACCGCCGGTTACCAGGTCGAGGGCAGCATCACGAATAACGACTGGCACGTCTTCACAACTGATCCCGCCATCGGCACAGCGGTGCACGGGCGCGGCATCCTCGGCGGCTTCGACATCGCCCTCAGACCAGCGGGCGATGGCGTTGGGCACGCCGATCGAGCCACGCTCGTCGCCGATCTCGACCGCATGGTGGCGCTCGGCATGACCGCCTACCGCTTCTCCCTCGAATGGAGCCGCATCGAGCCGCGCCGGCCACAGAACGCTCACGACATGAACAGCGCGGCGCTCGACTATTACGACTTCGTGGTCGATCAGGTCAGGGCGCGCGGGATGCAGCCGGTGGTCACGCTGAACCACCTGACGCTGCCCGAGTGGGTGCTCCACCCAACTCTGGCCAACTCCGTCATACCCAACGTTGACCCACCGTTTCAGCGGTCGCTGCGGGGGTGGGAGAACAGCGCCACGGTGGACGCCTTCGTAGCTTTCGTCGGGCGGATGGAGACGCACTTCCGCGGTCATGTCCAGACGTGGGTCACCCTAAACGAGCCGGTAGCCTCGATGATCGGCATCGGCTATCTGGCCGGTCTCTGGTCGCCGGGGCTGAGCGACAGCGGGCGCGCGCGCACGGCCTACTTCAACCTCTTGCGGGCACACGGGCGCGCTTACGACGTGATCAAGCGCGGCAACTCGAGCGCGCGCGTCGGCATCGCTCACGCGATGATGTACGCCAAGCCCCTCGATCCGCGTGACGTGTCGCCGCTCGTCGGTGACAGCCCCGGCCCCGCGCTGCGGCAGTTCGACTATTTTTTCAACTGGCATTTCGTTGACTCGCTGACGCGCCGGGAGGTGAACCTGACGCTCGACTGGGATTACCGAGACCCTACCTCCCTCCGCAATGTCGTTCAGCAGAGTCTGGACAATGCCCAGGCTGACTGGGACAAGTTTAACGCAGACCTGCGTGCGTCGCTCGAAGACCAGCGAGCAAAGGTGCTCGCCATTAAGCGGTGGCTCCAAGATTCGTCACAGCGCGACGAAATCTTCGCCGCTTGGCGGAAGAAGTTCGGGAATCGTGCGGCTAGTGGGTTGAGCGGCCCCGCGGGGGCGACCGCCAGGGCCGCTGCCGAAACTGCCGTCAACCTGGCCCGGAGCGGGATCGAGTTGATACTCGACAATTTTCTCGCTTCGATTGCGGGCCGGGTCGCGGACATCATCGCAAATGCAGTGAGCCTCGATGCCGCGGTGCAGGCCATCGGCGACGAAATCTTTCGGATCATCAAAGCCGGTGTAGATGTGGCGCTCGGCGGCTTGGATTTGCCGGCACAAGCTCCGATCCCGAATGAGCAAACTCTGGCGAACGCCGCGCGTGAGGCCATCGAGGCTTTGGGCAGCTTCCGACGCCTCTTGAACCAGGCAGTACAGGTGGTGCTCGGCCGGCGCTCCTTAGAGTCGCTCAGGTCCGGATTCCTGGATGCGCTCGCTCGCACTCAGGCTGCGGTGAACACGCTTGCGACCAGCATCGAGTCGAGCGAGGACTTCTTCGAAGCGCCGTTCCGACGCCGTCTCGATTTCCTCGGCGTAAACTATTACCGCGCGGCGTCCGTCCACGTCGGACCGGCGTTCGTGGCGGTGCAGTTGGCCGGCTACGATTTCGTGGGCGGGATCTTCACGCAAAACTATGAGCACTCGTTGGACAAACATCACACGCTGCTCAACGACCTGAGTTGGGAGGTCTACCCGCGCGGCCTCTACCAACTCGTAAAGACGGTAGACAGGGAGTACGACCACCTGCCCGTGCTCATCACCGAGAACGGCATGCCCGAAAAGCTGGATCGCAACCGCGCGGCCTACACGGTCGCGCACCTCGAAGCGCTCCACCGCGCGCACCGCGAAGGGGTGAACGTCCTCGGCTACCTGCACTGGTCGATCTGCGACAACTTCGAATGGTTCGAGAACTACAACCCGAAGGCGCGCTTCGGCCTGTTCACCATCGACCGCAGCCAGACGCCGCACCCGCGCCGGATCACCGAGGCGGCGCTGGCCCTCAGCCTGGCGATCCAAGAGCAAGGGATCGCGGGCCTCGCCGACCGCTTCGGCACGATTGACCCGCAGGGGTGCGGCGTTAGCGCGCCGCTGCTCTCCCCGGTGCGCTCATACCGCGGCAGCTTCGGCGCGGGGCCGTTCTTTCAGACGAACGACGAGTTCGCACTCCACCTCACGCCGACGACTGGCGTCAGAAATGTCCTGGGGTTGTTGTTCCTGAGGCGGAACGCGTCATGGCATCGGCTGTCGGTCACACTGAACCAGCAGGGAGCGTTCAATTTCCAACTCCCCGCCCGCATCGTACCGGACCTTGAAGAGAGGGCGACCGTGACCGGCACGATTACCGGCGGCACCCTTTCGGGGACGGTCAGTGACAGCCGCAACCGTTCTCAGCCGCTCTCCGCGCAGGTCGATCCCGCCGCGGGAAACTGGATCGGCAACGTGACGCCGCGCGTCTTGCAGGTGCTGCGGCCACAACTTGAATCTGGCCTCGGACGGGTCAAGTCACTGCGCACTTCCGTGGAGCAGCCGTCCTGGATAGCGACCTTGGACGCCGACCAGACCGCGCCTTTGACCAGCGTCGCGTGTGCGTTCGAGGACCCGGATCATCCCGGCGTAAATGACTTCGCGCTCGCGGCGAACTTTGATTCAGCGACCGGTCAGCTCGTGGGTACCAGTAATAACCGTCGGTGGAGTGCCCTGCGTCTTCCGGACGGTCTACCGACTCTCTGAATCGTAGCTGTTGAGGATGAGTCTAATCTTTCAGCCAGCCGCGCTGCTGGCCAGTGCACACATGCTTGGTGCTCTGTCCGGCGTGATGGCGATACGAGCGCTGTCGGAGGGCTGTGAATGAAGGGGGCGACAACCATGGAAGTCGTCGCCCCTTTTTATTTCGGTCGCAACAACTTTTGCCAACGACACCACTACACCGATGAAGATGGGGCTAAGATGGTGGCGGGACTGGTTTATACTTGACGAGACGAAGCGATATCTTGACGACCGCTAGGCGCGTAAGTACTGGTTCGTATCGGTTGGTAAGACTAGGTGATGCCGCTTCCAATGGACTTAGAATCCATTGACTGTGACATTTCGTAGATCATATTTACTCGACAACCGACTCTGGGGAATTCAAGAAGTGTAAGATGGATAATGAACATCCGAAAGATATCGCGGTGCCTCTTTTCTTGTATCACTCTTGTATCACTACGAGTCGAGATAGGCTCGAATTCAGGCGATCACACGCCAACTCGAAATACTGGAGACCATAACAAAAACAGACACAAGAGAACGCGGCTGAACTTGCGCCAAAAGCTTTGCTTAGCCTGCAAAACCTTTATTCATCGGTTCGATTCCGATCGCCGCCTCCAATCTACTCAACAACTTACGGGCAGCTGAATCAATTGTGACTACGTTGTGGTTGGCGTCGGCGTAAGTTTCGACCTTCGATCCTCAATCTGCCCGATCTTCGCTCTCATCCACTGTTTGAGCGTCGCTTCAAGTTTTGCCTGATTACCTTCGGCCTCCAGATCCTCAATCGTTTGGCCGGCCGCGTTCAAAGGAATGAAATGACAAGGAACATTATCGGCGAGATGCTCAATGCCGACGAAATCAATCAAGTGGCACTCATTGCAGGGATGGGTACGATTTGGATCAGCATAATTAATGCAGGTAAGGGAGTCCTGAAAGGCCGACTTTGGTAGCCACGACGTTCGAACTGAGCGACCATATCCGCCCTGCTCTACGAAAGCTAATTCCTCTTTAAGCAGTTCGAGAATATCGCGATCATCTTTCACCATGGTGTCGTCCTCCATTTCTCCCTGACTCTGCATTCTGAGCAGCAAGCCGCTGCTCCATTCGCTCGAGCTTTGGGTTCCCGATTATTTGATGCGCAACACCTATGCCGAATGAATTGCCTTGGGCATCGGAGGAAATCATCAAAGTTGCCTCGCTGTTCTGTGGAAACTTCCGCAAGAGCCTGCGCGAAAGCTCGCAACCGAGGTGCGGCAGGTTTGTCGAGACGAACTATCCACTGCGCCAACGCAATCGGCACGCGTATTGCCGAGTCCACGAGTATTGGGGATTCAGCCGATAATTAGTTTGACGGATCAAGGGATTTTGGTTCGTAACCGTAAAGGGCTCGAATCAGTGGCCCGCTATTAGGAATGGATGCTCTGGTCATATGTGTGTTAGCGCACGGACGGTGCTCCCGGGCTTTGTTAAGCTCTGGCTTTCCAGACGGCAGCGGAGAGAAAAGTTCAATCATGAGCGCGCTTGGACCTGCTCGCCCCGGAGTCAAGCACCCAATTCCTAGTTTGGCTGAAACTGCTCCTGCCCTGCGCTCTTTTTTGGAGCGACCGGTAGAAGGATTCCTGGTTTTGTGCTTACAGCGCTTGGGCTTGAATCGCTTGAAGTGAGGCTGCGGGGTGAGTTCAAACAAAATCATCAAGACTTTGCTGACTTGCGGGTTTGTAGTCGCCGCTCTTATCTGGCTCGCCTCAGGCAGTTCGTCTCAGTCAGTCAAACCGGGTCAAAACAAGCCGGCAAGCTACAACGCAGCAGACTACGTAGGCAGTGAAACCTGCCAAACCTGCCACGAAGATCAGTTCAAAGCCTTCTCTCATACTTCACACGCCGAACTAGGGAAGATCAGCAGTTGGAAAGGAAAAGTCACAGGGTGTGAAGCGTGTCATGGCCCGGGCAAGGCGCACTCTGAAGAAGGCGATCCCGCCAAGATAATCAGCTTCAAGAATAAGTCTTCAAAGGATGTTGCGGAGACATGTCTCGCTTGTCATGCGGGTAAGGAAGAGCACAACAACTTTCGACGTGGTGAGCATTGGCGCAACGATATTGGCTGTACTGATTGTCACTCGGCGCACCTGACCGCGACGGCCGCAAAGAATGTCGCCGGCTCGAACGTGTTCGTGGGTCGCGCAAACGCCGAAAAGCCCGGCTTCTCGACGCTCCATATGTTGAAAGTCGGAGAGCCGCAGCTCTGCATGGGTTGTCATAGCGAGGTGAAGCCGCAGTTCAATATGCCATTCCATCATAAGGTCCTCGAAGGAGTGATGAAGTGTAGCGATTGCCATAATCCCCATGGCGGGTTTGAGCTCAAGCAAACCAGATTAGCAACCGGGGCGGATGCAGCTTGCATTAAGTGTCACGCCGATAAGCAAGGTCCCTTCACCTTTGAACACGCGCCGCTCAAAACTGAAGGATGCTCGGCTTGTCACACGCCGCATGGTTCAACTAATCCAAGGTTGTTGAGGTTCAGCGCTGTCAATCAGCTTTGTCTCACCTGTCACAGCGTGGCGCATGACGTTGGCGCAGTTGAGCCCGCCGGTCCTCAACATAATCAGAACGCACAGTATGCGAACTGCACAGCTTGTCATGTGAAGATTCACGGGTCACGTTCAAGTCCTGTCTTCTTCAGGTGAGGTGTGTCGAGGGGGTTGTAAGGTTTTGTTGAGCCAGAGAATCGTTATGAAGATCAAAACCAGATTGATATTAAGCGCGCTGGCTCTAAGTCTGTTGGTATTCGTGTCAATCACAAGGGCACAACAACCTACTCCGAGCCCCAGTCCAAAGAAATCTCCCGAAGCTACAACGACAAAGCCCACCATCGAAGCTGGAGAAGATGCCGGCAATTACACGATCATCTCCACCATTGAGTTTGGTTATCGCGGTTTGAGGGTAGGTGGCGATCTCAACAAGTATCAGAGTGACCTGAATTACAAAGCGGGACCGCGCCTGTTCGATTCCAGCCTATTTATGCGGTCAAAGAATGGCAAGGGTGGTTTGTTTGACACCTTGCTGGTAACTTCCACAGGTTGGGGTGCAGATCCTCACGGTAACCTGAGAATCAGCGTTGAGAAGCCGAAGTGGTATCGCTTTGACGGCACCTACCGACGCTTTAAGTACTTCAGGTTTCTTAACAACCTGGCGAACCCAAACTGGGTGTTTTCACCGGCGACCTTCAGTGTCCCACCCAATCCTATAACCGGAGAGCACGGCTATAACACACGGACACAGCTAGGAGATTTTGATCTGACTCTACTGCCGAAGAACAAAACGATCCGGTTCAACGTAGGGTATTCACCCGAGAGATACAGCGGCCCCGCGTTCACCAACTACCACGTTGGCGGAAACGAATTTAACTTGCTATCGCAACTAAGGTCGCGGGCCAATGACTTTCGCGTCGGAGCGGATGGCAAGGTCGGCCCGATCGATTTTTCTTTCTTACAAGGCTTTCGACGTTTTCGCGACGACAGCTTTATCAGCCTCGGACCGACGCCGGGCATCAACCTGAACACCGCGGTTGCGAGCTTCACG